>ERZ1034939.1412-NODE-1412-length-11198-cov-24.538634_pt1 | contig 11198 bp, 8 predicted proteins | sample MGYA00520626_ERZ1034939 | MGnify/ENA primary metagenome ERZ1034939 (study PRJEB33766, sample SAMN09781751) | gut metagenome | biome: gut microbiome | host: Homo sapiens | place: Madagascar | study: EMG produced TPA metagenomics assembly of the PRJNA485056 data... | reverse complement strand
CAAACTAGCAATGAAGAAACAAACAATGATTACCCTGGCACTCGCCTTGACTTTGTCAATGCCAACCATGCCCGCCTTCGCCCAGAAGGCGATGAGCAAGAAAGAAATCGCAGAAAAAGAAAAGGCTTTCAAGAACCTTCAGCATCCTTGGAAGGGAAAGAAGGTGGCTTATTTCGGTGACTCCATCACCGATCCAAGAATCAAGGCATCAAAGGTGAAATACTGGGGATTCCTGCAGGATTGGCTCGGCATCACTCCATACGTTTATGGTGTGAGCGGCAGACAGTGGAACGATATTCCCCGACAGGCTGATCTGCTCAAGAAGGAGCATGGCGATGATTTTGATGCCATCCTTATCTTTATGGGAACCAACGATTACAACAACGGTGTGCCTATCGGCGAATGGTACACGGAGACTTTCGACAGCGTAAGAGTAGCCCTTCACAAGCCAAGCGAAATGATTCAGCGTCGCCATCGTCACTTCTGTATGGACAAGAATACATTAAAAGGTCGCATCAACATTGCCATGTCGAAGTTGAAGCAGATGTATCCTACCAAGCAAATCGTGGTGATGACTCCTATCCATCGTGCTTACTTCGGAAGCGGCGACAAGAACATTCAGCCTGATGAGATGTACGAGAATGCGCGTGGCATCTTCTTCGATGAATACGTAAAGGCGATTAAGGAAGTGGGCAATGTTTGGGCAGTACCGGTCATCGACCTCAACTCCCTTTCCGGTCTCTTCCCAATTTATGATGCTGGTGCCCAGATGTTCAACAATCCGGATACCGACCGTCTTCACCCTAATGATGCCGGCCACTCCCGCATGGCAAAGATCATCATGCAGCAGCTCTCCGCCCTGCCTTGCAACTTCTAGAGAAGGGGGCAGCAGATATTGAAAAGTGTATTATTTCACCCCAATTTTATATTGAAAAGTGTAAATTTCCGCAGGAGTTTGCCTATATTTCAGGCAAATTTCTGCGTTTTTTGCCTATGTTTTAGGAAAAAACGCCTATTTTCTTGCATATTCCATTTGAAAAGTGTATTTTTGCAACACGAAAATATATTGAAAAGTGTAAATAACAGACCACATTTTATATTGAAAAGTGTAAATATGCGGTCCTAACTTATATTGAAAAGTGTAAATATCATGTTATACAGGAAGATAGAAAAGTACATAGAAGAGCATCTGACGTCTGATTCAGACAAGATTCTCATACTGGAGGGGGCACGTCAAATCGGCAAGTCCTATATCATAAGAGAGGTGGGCAAGCGCCTCTTTCCTAACTTCGTGGAGATTAATTTCGCTGCCGATGATGAAGGAAAGCAAACCTTTAAGGATATCAAGACTACAGAAGAATTCTATCTCAATCTCAGTATGTTGGCAGGCAAGAAGCTTGACAACAAGACCAACACGCTGATATTCATAGACGAGATACAGCAATATCCGCAGTATCTCACTATGCTCAAATTTTTCAGACAAGACAATCGCTACCGATTTATCGCAAGTGGCAGTCTCTTGGGTATCACTTTGCGCTCCACCACCTCCATCCCCATCGGAAGCATCATCAGAAGGGAGATGTACCAACTCGACTTTGAGGAATTTCTCATAGCCAATGATTTTGGAGAGGAAGCCATCCAAAAAATGAAGGAATGCTACAAGAAGAAAAAGAGCCTCAGCATCGAAATGCACAATCGAGTAATGGATTTATTCCGTCGTTACTTATTGGTTGGTGGAATGCCAGATGCTGTCAACACATATTTAGAGACACACAACATCGTTAAGGTGAGAGAGATACAAGAGTCTATTCGTACGATGTATGGTGAAGATGCATCCAAATATGAGCAAGACAATGGTCGCAATTTGCTGATACGTCGCATCTACGATATGATTCCATCTCAAATGGAGAACAAGAAGAAGCGCATTATAGCCAAGGATATCAGAGATCAAAAGGGAGATAGATTCAGCAGATATACAGCAGAATTTGAATACCTCATATCTTCAGGCATTACTCTGGATGTCCACGCCATAGCCAATCCGAAGTATCCTCTCAAGGAGTCGGTACAAAAGAACCTCTTGAAACTATATCTCAACGATGTTGGCATGCTCACATCCCAGCTCTACCACTATAACCTTCGTCCTATCTTGAAGGATGAAAAAAGCATCAACTTGGGGAGTGTCTATGAGAATGTGGTGGCACAAGAATTGAAGGCACATGGTCATCACCTCTTTTATTATGATAATCGCCAACGAGGCGAGGTAGATTTCTTGGTGGATGACTATTCCAATCTTAGCATTCTCCCCATAGAAGTGAAATCGGGAAAAGACTACATGGTGCATAGTGCGCTCAACAAAATGCTTACCGTCCCAGACTATCATGTTTTGTCAGGAATGGTGGTATCCAATGAGCGAGAAGTGAAGCAAGTCGATAAGGTTCTCTATATACCAATATATTATGTCATGTTTATTGACTCTACCGGCATAGAGGACGGCGAGATTTACTTCTAACAAAACGAACATATGCTATAGGTGATATGTACGAGGAAGGGAACAAGAAGACAAATATAATAGAAAACACTACAAGAATAGTTATAAGATTGCCGCCCATCAGCTGAGTGACGTGTGCACAACACGTGTTGTGCATGTGCATATCAGCTGATGGGCGAGCGCACAACAGCTGTTGTGCGCCCGACGAACCTATATCTTCCAAAGACATATCCTAAATATTCCAACAACTTCTATTATATCTTCGGGAGACTTCTATTATATGCTTGCATAGCTTTTCCTTAATGCATTCATGTCTGCTCAGCATTACATCAAAACATACAAACTATTCCAATAAATCATCCAATTCTGAGAACGTGGTATCCAAAAACGTATAATCTATCATTCTTCTAGGCTCCAACTTATTATATTCCTTAGACAAAGAACGACTGTACTTCAATTCGAATACCAATCGCAAGTCATCCTTAGCATTTTTTCCTTCATCTTGCTTTGCCTCCGTACTCGAAATGGTACGCATACTCACTATCTCATAGACATCACGGATACCCTTTTCGCCTAAATAAGGTATGAAGTAATGAAGATCCTGTAAAGGAATCGTTGTTGGAAACTTGCTGCCCGTATAATATAAGGTAGCAGTACCATCCTCGAAACTCTGCACATAGCCACGGCGATGGCTTGGTCTTACCAATCCTACCAATACCCGATTATCCACTTCCACCACCGTACCCTTCTGCGGTATCACATGCTGCACGGTATCCTTCGCTTTCGTCTCTATCAATTCCTGTATGAAGTTTTCTAGCAGCCATCTATTTCTCTCATCATTGGGACGAAGCGGAAAGGCACCGATATTCACTTCCTTGATGGTCTGGTAGAACTTAGCCATCTCCACATCCATCGGATTTCCATCACCAGGAAAAAGGATGTAACCGCCTATCACCTCCTTCTTGAGAGGAGCCTCAGCATAATCTCTATAATAGATGGCATCACGATAACGGTGCATCTGGTTAATGGCATCATCTGGAGGCACATCAACCCCATTGCCCAACTTGGTGGCTATTCGATACTTGGCATCAAATAGATAAGTCATCTTCATGTCCTTCTGAAGATCGTTTTTGGTAAGTTGCAATACGATGTCCGGTTTCTGAGGTACGGTTGGCACGATGAGGTGAGTCATACCGATGTTATCATTCACCCGCTCCGTATTCTTAGGATTATAAACAAGTTCCGCCAACTCTACCCCATCCTTTCGGAAGAGGATGCGAGAATGCTCACCCTTGCCAAGTTCCCAAGTAAACAAGCCATTCATCTCCATGCGATTGCGATGCTCCACATCGTTATCATCCAGATGCAACTGATGCTTTACAATATGGCTCACCTCTATAAAGCACCAAATCTCATAGAGCGTGGCGATGTCCTTAGACTGCAAACGAAACATACCCTCATTGAGAGAATAAGCCTTGCGAAGCAAATTCCATGTGCGATAAACCTGACTATAGCCCGTAGCTTTCTGTAAAACAAGACTCTCCTGATTCAATCCCTTGAAACGACCGATGGTACGGAAGAAAGGATTTCTCCGCAACCTATTGAGAGCAAGAAAGGTATCATCCAGTTCCTCCCTTGTAGTATCAGATACGCCCTCCACCTTCAAGATGCGCTTTTTCAACACGGCATACCTATCCGTGATTTGAGCCAAGGCATATTTCAAGAAACGATTCTCTTGTGTATCGTTCGACTGCACCTGTTCCTCAACCCGATAAAGACGAGCTGGCTCCTTGCGATGCTCAGCTATCTCATTTTCCAACGACATAGGTATTCTGCGCAGCTTATCGGCACGAAGAAAAGCCTCTCTACCATGCAATCGGTGGCGAGGACGCTCAATGATATTCTTGCAAGCATTCAAGAATTTCTTTTGTTCAGCCGCAAAGATGCTCCACCAGATAATCTCAGGTGTCTCTCCATTTGCATCTGGAGAAAAGCTATGGAAAGTTCGCTTCAAGAAATCAAGCGACAGCATACGATACTCCTGTTCGATGTCTTCCACTATCTTCTTCCAATGGCTATGATAATCCAGTTTGGTACTCAACACCTCAAAGGAGAAAGAGAACCTTCGCTTCCCCTTATCCGTATCATATTCGAAGTTGATTTCCGAACGTCCAATCTCATTGCCATAGTTGAGAAAGCCAGCAAGCAGTCCTCTTCTAAAGGCAAATCGCTCATTATCACTTTGGCTAACAGAACAGAACCTTGCACCCTTGACATGGCTACTCTCCTTGAAATCAATCCATATCGGATAGTCTGTATTATCAAAGAAGATAGCTGGCGCAGGCACATCTTTCAAGATACTTTCTGAAGATTTACCATCCTCCAAAAGCCGATTTACCGACACGACACCCTCAGACCAAGAGTAAGTGGAAGTAAGATGCTCCTCTCAGCCATTACCTTTAGCCTTTCTCCATATTGCATCAAACTTGGTACATTCGATGGTCATCACAAAGTCTTGATGCTCCAGCCTCAGCAGTTCCATACGCTACCTATTTTATATATACCCTATTATCTCTTCCCTATCTAAATATTTGATTAGCTCCAGAAACTGGTAAAGCCCGTTTTACAACGTTCTTTCATTTCCTTCAACTTAGTCAAAGAAACAGATTTCTCATGTAATGTCTCAGGCAACATATCGGTCACAACCTGTTCCAATCGAGCAAGAAGTTCTTCCTTTACCTTTTGGTCATCGCCCTCAATGCGAGAGAGAACTTTCATCGAAGTAATCTCATCCAAGGCACGAGCCACGATCTCTTCCTCATCCAGTTCATCACCATCCTTATCTTTGCGATAAGGGAGATTGTTGACCACATAGAGCAAAAACTCGTTGCGTGTACGATAAGCCACCTTAAATGGAGTGCCCTCCAGTACTTCATTTATTTTCTGTAGATATGTGATAGCCTTATCACAAACTTCCTGATTATCAGAATAGACATCCACGCCTTCTACATTTGTTCCTACTAAGTCATCAAAGTTGAGTTTGCCTATTATTTCATGCTTCTGGGTCAAGCCACCTGCCAAGTCCACCTCATTCATTTCGATGGTCATAGCTCTATCAAGCACTTTTCGTGAAAAAGAGAAAGTGGTCTCATCCATGTTGACTGTACCGACTACAATGAGGTTTTGAGGGATAGAAAGGCGCTTGCCTCCTTTCTCCTTCAAATACTCAGCACGTATTTCGTCATCATCAAAAAGTTGGTCTATCAGACTCTTATAAGCTTCCGTCGGTTCATAATCCACAATAGGATCGGTTACCACCTTGCCGTTCTCTTGCTTACGGCTTTCAATAACACTCAAGAATTCGGCGAAGTATTGCTCCACTGGAGCCAAGTTCATCTCATCCAAGCACAAGAAGTAAGGAGTATTAGGGTCGAGTATCGCCTTCACCATGAATCTAAGGAATGGCCCAACCACATACTGTTCGCCATTGATACGGCTCACATACCCAATCAACTCTGAGGAATCATGCCAATTAGGTTTCACTTGCACCATCTCATAGTTCTTCGGTTTGTGCGCTGTATATTCAGGGGAATCTACATCCCAGCAAGCACGAGCCAACTCACGAACAATTCGGCTCTTGCCTGTACCAGAGATTCCTGCCAACAAGAGGAACGGCTTCGACTTAATGGCGGTGATATAAGGACGATACCTGGAAGCGACATTTGCCGTAAGCTGTGTTTTACAAACGACATTCTTTCCACTATAATACTCATCAATATTTTCCTTAAGAAGCAACAAACATTTAATACTGTCCATTCCTGCATATAATGTCTGTAAGAAAGGAGCTCGTGACAGTTCACCAGCTCTTGCTTTAACAGAATAGGGGGCATCAAATGAAATCGTATTGTTTGGAAGGGCAAGCTGTTTTTTCAAACTACCTTTAGAAATTAAGGCAGTATCATAAGACAGTTGGATTTCATCAATGGCAAACCATTGTTGTACTACCTCTTGAGACAAATGATAATCTTCACAAAAACGCAACAAAAGTTCCTGGCAAGTAAGCTCTCTATCAAAAGTTTCATATTTATATAAAAACACTAACAGAGAATATACATTTATCGTCTTATCTATAAACTTATCACTCACATATTGAAACCATTGTGAAGAAAACTTGATATAAAGTTCAGAACTTCCGTATGCACCTTCATAATTAGCAAGATACAATTGATTATCGAGCCAAGAAGCCAATTCTCCATCATAGATTCTATACGTAAAATTAGGCACAACTTTATCTGTAGAGATAGCCTTCAATATGCCAAGCAATCCCAAGAACTTATTCTCTACCTTTCCCCTTAATGCGGAAATAGAATTCACTACCGCTTGTTCTGATATATAATACATAATTTCTACTTATTATTATATGCTTTAATCATTTCTTCAGCTATCTTCTCAATCACAGGAAGACTTACAGAATTTCCAAGTTGCTTATATGCCTGATTATCAGAAACTGTAAACTTAAAATCGTCAGGAAATCCTTGCAAACGTTTCGCTTCCAACACAGAAAGCTTTCTATCTATATCCCAAAGTTTTGGAGTACGACCAGCTATTATTGTAGGAGCATAAGTATCCAAACATGCATAAAAAGCCTCTTGTATTTGAGTCTTAGCAGCATCACCAACATGAAATCTAAGAGAACCATCCGACTTCTGATAAGAAAATATACCATATTTACCTTTTTTGGTATTAGGAGCATATTTTGAATTATCATGTTGTACCCTCTCTGCTTCATGGCAATGCTCAAAATGAAATCGTATCCTATCATGCTCAAACTTACTCAACTTTAAAGCAGGATTTGAATCTGACACATCAACAATGTCACGTAAAACTGGTCGTGTATTTAAAGGAATTGGGAAATGAAAATCTACTTTTCTATCAAAGCCGACACAATACCATCTCTCCCTCTTTTGAGGCAACCCATAATCCAAAGAACTCAAGACTTTCCAATGAACATCATAACCAAGCTCCTGTAAGTTTTCAATGATTACCTTTATTGTCTTTCCTCCATTATGAGACACTAATCCTTTTACGTTTTCAAGAAAAAACATCTTTGGCTTATGATACGCCAATAATCTGCAAACATCAAAGAAAAGTGTTCCTCTTGTCTGATCTTCAAATCCCTTACATAAACCTGCATAACTAAATGGTTGACATGGAAAGCCAGCAGTCAAAATATCGAAAGAAGGGATTGCACTTGCTTCTATATTCGTAATATCACCACTTGGTCTAACTCCAAAATTATCCATATATGTTTGTTGAGCAAAAGAATCGATATCGGAAGAAAAAACACATTTTGCACCTAACTTTTCAAAAGCTAGGCGAAAACCACCAATACCACAAAACAAATCTATAAATTTATATTTCCCTGCCATTATTAATTTCGCAAACAAGAACACGAAACTACCAACAAGTTTATATAAATAGGTTAGCTTCCATCTCATACATTTACAAATGTACAAGATGGATAGCATAATTCACTTATAAATACACTTATTGGTCTATTTACTTAGCAGCAAAATTCATCAGTAAATGCGCCTATTATATGGAACATATCATTACTAGGCACAATACAAACTATAAGATGAGAGCAAACGCCCACATCAAAAAATATGCCGCTATAACAAAAAGAGCGAAAACAATATTTAGGATTACGGGCACACAGAAAATGCCTAAGAGTAAAAACAAAGAAAGCGTGAGCTTCCCTTATCAATACTCTCAGGCATTTGGCGTGGCCCGTATATTCCGATAAGTTCCGCCCACGCTATAGCGCAGGCGTTCACTGAACTTATTTAAGGAATATACATCTTTCTATCGCCAAATTTCGAGAGTATTCCAAATAATCGTAAACGCTTTGTATATTAATATGTTATATGTCTATAAAATTGTTCTTTCTGTTTCTTATTTTATAATTTAATTGTTATACATTCTGTTTATCGGGCGACATGGGCGCAAGGCTCATCGTCCCGATTTGGTTGCAAAGATACAAAGAATATTTGAATTAAGCAAACTCAAATGCGCAAAATATCCTTAATAGAAAAGATTTTGCTGAATAAACTATATTCAGAGATTTGTAACATACTAAACTCTGAAATAGACCGCACACCGCACAAAATCCGCGCAACACACTATATACCACTTTATTACAGCAGTGCGGTGTTATAAAAACACAGCACCAACACCGCACTACACCGCACACTTTTATCACTAATTATAGACTATAGAGTGCTATTTTTGCTTCTTTGAGAATTAGTGCGGTGTTGTGCGGTGTCTGTGCGGTGTTTAGGCAACACCGCACTTGTATAAATATAAGATAATAAATAGGTTACACAGATTTAGTGCGGTGTGCGGTAGAAAAGCGAAGCTGTGTTATATTCTAGAGCTACGAGGTAGTTGTCAAATACCTATCCTAGTACCTCGAATTAGTTCCTCACGAGGGCAACAAAGTGCCATAACCTGGGCAAATTGTTGCCCTGGCGAGGAACAAATCAGAGGATGCTGGTACCAAATCCATTCCTTAATACAAGGAAAATAACAAGGAAACACACATTATTATAAATAAATTTGGAGATTTGAGAAAATAATCGTAAATTTGCGGCAAAAAAGATAAGTATGGAAGAAAATATGACAAAGGAAAATATCAATAAATATTTGGTAAATAAGGCAGTGGATAAAATGACCGAATACTTGATCCAAGATTACAAAATAGGAATCGACCAAGCTATTGATTTTATCTACAATTCTGACACCTACCAAAAATTAGAAGATAGCAGAACAGGATTATACATACAGAGTCCTGCATATATTTACCAATTACTTGACAAAGAATACAAGACAGGAACATTCTGTTAATCTGCCAAGTATAATAACTATACAAATATGATTAACGACAGAAGACAATTGGCTGAGGTATATCAGCAAACCATAGATATCGTACAGGAGGGAAGCTATACTTCTGTGAATGGGGAAGAAGTGGAACTCTTGGACAATGAGCCTATTAAAAGAGTGCTAGAGAAGCAGAAGACGTATCTGCTTTCTAGCACTCTTTATTGGTAATTCTTTATTTGTAAATAAGAAAATAGGTGAACCCTGACTGATACTTTACCAGCAATAAGCAAGCTTACGCTTCTCACACTCGGCTCTCAGCGCAGCAAGATAGTAGCTGCGCTCTGAGCCCCAGCCTCTTACCTTGCGCTCATGCTCTACCGTCTCCTGGAGCTTGGCATCGTCATAAGCGGCAAAGCGAGCGGCATAATGAGAGATTCTTACCTGGGCATCATCAGCCTGATTGTTCTTAACACGCTATGAATTGATCACATCATTCACATTCTTTACACTCTTTGAATTGTCTAAATTTGGATTCATAAAGATAATTATTTTAAGTTGTTAAACACTTACACATTCTTTTACCACCGTGGTTATCTCTATGCGAAACTCGGTTGGTGTGCCGCAACTGGGCAACTCTTAATGCTTGATTTCGGGTGCAAAAGTATATCATTATTCTGAAACCACCAAATTTTTTCGTGACTATTTTTCTTGTTTTTTTCTTCTTCTAAAGAAGAAGATTTTTCGGTGCACTAGATAGCAAGAGTTATAGCCTACGTGATAGGAAGAGAATTCCTTTAATGGTTAAACTTTCCTATATTTGCATTATAATAGTATCATAATAACAAAATTATAATTATCTTTGCACAATGATTATCAGAAAGATATAAGACTATTCAAAGACAATAAAGAAGATAATATACAATGATAGAGAATCCGTTTATTCTGCGAGGATACATATCCGACGCTTACTTCTGTGATAGAGAAAAGGAAACCATCGACTTGATAAGAGAAATCAAGAATGGCAATAATATCACCCTGATTGCACCTAGAAGAATCGGCAAGACAGGGTTGGTGCAACACGTCTATGCCCAGGAAGAAATCAAGGATAAATACTATACATTTCTTGTGGATATTTATGCCACAAAAACCCTAGCCGATTTCATTCAGGAGCTAGGCAGAAGTATTCTGCAAAGTCTGAAACCCAAAGGCACCAAAGTAGTGGAACATTTTCTTAACTGCCTCCACTCACTCCGTTCATCCATCAGCTTCGATATGAATGGTGTGCCTTCGTGGGGAGTAGATTTGGGAGAAATCACCAGTCCAACCACAACGCTCGATGAAATTTTCCATTATCTGGAGAGTGCTGATAAGCCTTGCATTGTGGCTATTGATGAATTCCAAACCATCAGGAGCTATAGAGAAGCGAATGTAGAAGCGATACTACGCACCTACATCCAGCACTGTCACAATGCCAGCTTCATCTTTGCCGGATCTCAACGCAACATGATGTCGGAGATGTTTTTGAGTCATGCCCGTCCTTTCTATCAGAGCACCTCCATTAAAACTCTGAAAGCTATTGATAGAGAAGTATATGCCGACTTCGCTACTCGCCTTTTTGAGGAAAGACAGAAGCGTATCATACGAGAAACCATTTATCAGATATACGACCGTTTTGACGGCATCACCTGGTATCTTCAGAGAATGCTCAATAAGATTTTCTCACTTACGGAAATAGCTGATGGCAAGATGACGGAAAAGGCTGATGGCAAGATAATGGAACTGGCGCTCAACTCGATTATAGACGAGAGTGCTTTTGCATACGAAGCAC
>ERZ1034939.1404-NODE-1404-length-11259-cov-7.778561_pt1 | contig 11259 bp, 8 predicted proteins | sample MGYA00520626_ERZ1034939 | MGnify/ENA primary metagenome ERZ1034939 (study PRJEB33766, sample SAMN09781751) | gut metagenome | biome: gut microbiome | host: Homo sapiens | place: Madagascar | study: EMG produced TPA metagenomics assembly of the PRJNA485056 data... | reverse complement strand
ATGTATAAAATATAATGACAGAATATAAAAACTTATCCAAGTTCATAAAATGTTTAAAATATGAATCCGCAAAGCCGCATAAATACTGGTATTCACAAAAAAATCAAAAAAAATACAAGAATTGTTAAAAATAGTCTTGTTAAAATAGTACAAAAATGGTAATATATCTATGTCAAAAACATATTAAGTGGGTCAGACCCCACAAGAACCAATATAGGGAGGTTTACAAGTTTATGAGAAAGACAGTTAAAAAACTTACTGCTGTAGGTTTAACACTTACTTCAGTAATGGGTCTTGTAGCATGTGGAAACAACGGTGCTTCAACAGAAAACAAATCAACAGTAGATTGGGCAAACGTAGAAAAGCCAGAAGCTTTCACTGTTATGGTTGATGGTACAGTTCCTCAGATGGAGGAATGGGGTGACAAGTTTGATGAACAGCTCAAGGAATTAACAGACCTTGACTTCACAGTAACACGTCCAGACCACAACTCATACTATGATGCAGTAGCTAACTCAATGCTCGATGCAAGCGCTATGCCAGATGTTATCATTCTTTCATCTGACTACTTAGCACTTTATGCCAGCCAGGGTCTTCTCTGGGATATGACAGATGCTTGGAACAATTCAGCAACAAAGGCATCAGGAAGACTTATTGCAGATGCAGAAAAGATTATGCAGGCTAACTATGTTAGAGGTGTTGATGGTGAGAAGGCTCTTTACGGATTCGTACCTACACGTGGTAACGGATGCTGTACATATGTAAAGGAAGCTTGGGCTACAGCTGCTGGTTATACAAAGGCAGATCTTCAGAAGCAGATGTCATATGATGAGTTCTATACAATGCTTAAGAAGATGAAGGCAGCTAAGGGTGTTGATTATGTAATCTCAGCTCCTGGTTTCTATTCAAAGGAAGCACCTTATACAAACTATCTTCCTGAATTCTATCAGAATGCACAGTTTACATTCTACTATGATCAGGCTGAGGGCAAGTATGTAGATGGTTTCTCAGCAAAGGAAATGAAGGCTGCTCTTCAGAGAATCCAGGACGCTGTTAAAGATGGACTTATCAACAAGGAATCAAGTACAAAGACAACAGCTACAGCACGTAACGACTTCAAGTCATCAGATGTTAAGACAGAATCAGGTGTATTTACATACTGGGCTGGACAGTGGGCTGAAACTTTAAGAAGCTACTTAAAGACAGCTGGTCTTGATGATTCAATCGTTCCTATCCTTCCAGTTAAGGAACTTGGTAAGTACGCAGAAAGACTTTCACCATCATGGTGTATCACATCTCATGCAGCTGAAACAGGAAAGGCAGAAGGAATCTTTAAGTACTTCCTTGATAAGATGTTAAATGGTGGCGATATCCAGACACTTTGGGAATATGGTCCTAAGGGATATTACTACAACGTAAAGGATGACGGTTCATTCGAATTCCTTGGTAAGAAGACTAACCCTAAGACAAAGTACTCTAAGGCTCATCTTGACTGCAACCTCGTTCTTGCAGGATACGCTGACGGAAAGAAAGATCCAGGAAAGGCAGATCAGCCAGCTAACGTTATAGAGAGCTCAGAAATGTTCTTCAAGAACTCTCAGTTAGTTGATTCTCCTGCTATGACAGAAGAAGTTGGTAAGCTTATTGGTGATATCAATACACAGAGATATACAGTAGTTGATAAGGTAGCCAGAGGTGAATGGTCTGTTGATGAAGGTATGAAGCAGTATACAGATACAGTTGGTTCTAAGGTTGATGCAGCTCTTAAGTCATTAAATACACAGTTCGCTGGTAAGTAATTAGTGATTTAAGCTACTTAATATGTATTATTAGTGATACCTGCTATCACATATGGTCGTGCCAGGAGACCTGGTCTTCTGGCACGATATTTTGCTTAAAAAGCATTGTTACTATAATATTAGGAAAGAAGGGTATAAAGATGCAGTGTAAGTCTTGTGGAACAGAGCTTCCTAAGAAGGCAAAGATTTGCCCTAAGTGTGGAGCACTTAATGGTAAGCCAGCTGGTAATACCAGATATTTAGCTATTATCGGTATGGTAATCATGTTATTAGGCGGATTGCTTCCATTTGTTCAGTCAAATGAAGAACTTATGGACGGTTATACACCTAAGGCATACTCATTTGGTTTCATGAATATCAGCGTTATATTTATGTGGTATCTTTTTATGTTGCTTATCGTTGCTGGTATTCTTTTAGTTGTTGCTAAGAAAGAAAAATTATCAATTGTAACATCAGTACTTGCTACAGTTGTTGCATTTGTATCTATGTTTGCATTCCAGTTCTCTAGTACAGATGGTAAAACTAAGACTGGTGCATTAAAGTATGTATACCATAATGTATCTGATTTATTATCAAACGGATATGGTGGTAATACTTATTCAATCGGTTCAGGTGTATATGTTATCATACTTGGACTTATCGTTGCTATCATAGGTGTATTCTGGGATGTTGTTAAGTTATTCAAGAAGGATCTCGGAGTAGATAGCAAGTATTTATCTAACTCATTAAATCAGAGTATTACGCAGAAGATGTTCTACTACAGAGGATTCTATATTATGTTCCTCCCAGTATTTATCATGATAGTATTATTCTTCTACTGGCCAATGTTAGGATGTCGTTATGCGTTCACATCATATGTATTAGCTAACCCATATTATATAGGTATTTTCCACTTCCAGACTATGTTAAGATTCGATACATATTTCTGGCAGGCATTCAGAAATACACTTGTATTATCAATCGTTAAGTTAATACTTAATACAGGTGCCGCAGTTATTATCTCACTTCTTCTTAACGAGATTACTAACATGGCATTCAAGAAATCAGTACAGACAATCATCTACTTACCTCACTTCATGTCTTGGGTTGTAGTTGCTGCTGTATTTAAGATGATTCTTTCAGTTAACAGCTCAGGTGTTGTTAACGGTGCTTTAATTAACATGGGACTTATCGATAATCCTATCGATTTCCTTGGTAGTTCTAAGTACTGGACAGGCACATTCTTCATGATGAACGTATGGAAGGATACAGGATGGGGAACTATTCTTTTCCTTGCTACATTATCAGGTATCAGTCCTGACCTTTATGAAGCTGCACAGATTGATGGTGCTAACAGATTCAAGAGACTTATATATATTACTCTTCCAGCTTTAGCTAACACTATCATCACAGTATTCATTCTTAACCTTGCTAAGGTTATGAACCTTTTCGAATCAGTATTCGTTACACAGAGTGCTGGTACATACGATGTATCACAGGTATTACAGACATACGTATACAACAAGACTTTCTCAGCTTCATTCTCTGATTATGGTTATACAACAGCCGTAGGTCTGTTTAAGTCATTTGTAGGTATGATTCTCGTACTTGGTTGTAACTACGCAAGTAAAAAAGTCCGTGGACGTGGAATTGTATAGGAGGTTAGACGATGAGTGAAGAACAGTTAGTTAAAATCTTCCCAATAGTCAATGCAATCTTCTTTATATTGGTTTCATTGTTAATTCTTTTCCCTATGTGGAAGGTTATTGTAGATTCATTTGATGCTCATTCAGCAACAAGTTTTAGATGGTGGCCAAATGCATTCTCTGTAGGTGGTTATAATGCTATTTTCTCAAGATCAGCTTTATATAGTCCATTTGTTATCTCAGTAGTAACAACATTAGTTGGTACATTCATGGGATTGTTGCTTGCTACACTTGGTGGTTACGTTCTTATTCAGTGGGATATGCCAGGAAGAAACTTCTTTGCATATATGTTATTATTCACAATGATTTTCGATGGTGGTATGGTTCCTAAGTACTTAGTTATGCAGAACTTACACTTACTTGATACATTGTGGGCAGTAATTCTACCTATGTCTATCAACGTATATAACTTAGTACTTATGAGAAACTTCTTTGAAGGTATTCCAGAATCACTTTTCGAAGCTGCTCAGATTGATGGATGCTCACCTATGGGTATATTCTTTAAGATTGTGTTACCACTTTCTAAGGCTGCCCTTGCTTCAATCGGTCTTATGTTTGCCGTAACATTCTGGAATGATTATACAAACTTCAAGATTTATATCAGAACAGATAAGTTATACAACTTCCAGATTAAACTTCGTAACATGGTTATGGATAGTAATATTCCTAACGATGATTCAGTAGATCCTAACACTATTGCTAATGCATCTACAGTTGTTGCTATCTTACCTTTCATGATCATCTATCCATTCTGCCAGAAGTACTTTGTACAGGGTGTTAATGTAGGTGCCGTTAAGGAGTAATGAGCATTGTTATATAACATATATAGTGATGTACGGAAGTTATTATATTGAATATGACTTTTGTTAAAATTAAAAGGCGGAAATGGTAATACCATTTCCGTCTTTTTTGTTTTATCTGACTTTTTATATGTAGAAATAGCATAGTCAGTATGATAAAATTAGAAAATAGAAACAGGTTAAAGATAGTGAAGATAAGGTGGTGTGTGATGAGAAAGTTAGTAGATGCGATTTATCTTGAGAATATAGACGAGGTCAGAACTATACTTGAAAACGAACCAGGACTTATAGATGAAAAAGATGAGCATGGTGTGCTTATGGCACTTCTTGCAGCTAAGACAGGTAATATCGAGCTGGTTAAATACATTGTAGAATATTCGAGAGCAAGCATGAACATACATGATGACAATAATAAAAACATGTTACACTATGCGGCTATGTCAGGTGATGTAAAAACCTGTAAATATCTTGTGGAAAGAGTAGGTATGTCACCATTAGCAGGTGATATAAATTTACTTACACCATTTGAGATTGCACATAAGAATCATTTTATTGAGCTGGAAGAATATTTTGAAGAAGCAGTAGGGCACAAGCTTTCTGATATGTATCACAACCCTATAAGGACAGGAATGTATCCAGACCCATCTATTGTCAGGGTTGGTGAAGATTATTATATGGTTAATTCATCATTCATATTCTATCCTTGTATTCCGGTATCACATTCAAAAGATCTTGTGCACTGGAAGATTATTGGATATGCGATAACTAATCCTGAATGGGCTGGGGTTAATGAACTTGAAGGAGGAAGAGGATACTGGGCACCCGATATATCTTACTATAAAGGTAAGTTTTATATTACAGCTACATACAGGCTGAATGATACAGGCAATGTATATAGAAAACAGATAGTAGTAAGCTCAGAACATCCAGAAGGACCATACAGCAAGCCGGCAGTTATAGATGAGGATGGTATAGATCCATCTATATTCAATGATGAGGATGGAAGAAGATATATGCTTCTTAACAGAGGTGCCAGAATATTCGAGCTGAACGAGGATGCAACAAAGCAGATATCAAAGGCAGAGCTTCTATATTATGGAGACAATAAAAGAGCACCAGAGGGACCACATCTTTTAAAGAAAGATGGCTGGTATTATCTGTTTGAGGCTGAGGGAGGAACTGGACCTGGACATAGAATAACTGTTTCAAGAAGCCGTGAATTAAAAGGAATATATGAGCCTTGTCCTTATAATCCAATTATGAGACAGAATAATCCAGATGAGATCATACAAAGATGTGGACATGGCAAGCCAGTACAGACACAAAATGGTCAGTGGTACATGGTTTACTTATGTGGCAGAAAAATAGGTGATGGCTACAGCATATTAGGAAGAGAAACAGCACTTGATCCTATTACATGGACTGCTGATGGATGGCCTATAGTAAACAATCTTAATGGACCAAGTGCCCTGCAGGTTAAGCCGGATCTTCCAGAAACAATATGGGAAGCAGAAGCAGATGATGATTTTAATGAGTCATCACTAAGTAATGAATGGTGGTTCTCAAGAGTTCCTGAGATGGATGGAATAAAGCTTGCAGATTCATATGTATATGTAAAGGGAAGTGAGTACGATCTTGATTCCATGAAATCAAGAAATATACTCCTTAGAAGACAGAAGCATTTTAGGTTTGATGCTATATGTTGTATGAAGATGCCAGAACTATATCCGGGTCAGAACTGTGGAATGACCTGCTATTATGATGAGAATACTTATATTAAGTTTGCAGTATTTGCTACGCTTGATGAAGAACCAAGGCTGATGTTAAATATAGTTGAAAAAATCGGCGAAGAAGTTATAACACATGAAGGCATAATGGTTGATAACAGCAATCATTACATATATCTTAAGTGTGAGACAAATTATCTGCGACGCGTATTTTCATATAGTTATAATGAAAAGGACTATAAAAAAGTAGCTGCACTTGACAATGTATATTATCTATGTGATGAAGGCTATAATAAGGGAAAAAGATTTACCGGAGCTATGATAGGTATGTATGCATTTGCTGGAACATATGGAAGTCAGTACACAGATACTGAAGGAAGACATGGAATTGATGAATATTATGCAGCATTTGATTATTTTAAATATATAGAAAAGTAGATTTAAAATTATATAATGTAAGTAAAATATTGGGAAATGGAGAAATAATATGATAATTAACAGAGATGCAGAATTAGAAAAAAATATGTTTTCAAAATTATCAGACATTGATAATATCATGCATAAGAAGGATACATATGCACTTGGATTAAGACTTAATGCGCTTTCTTCTCTTTGCAGGGCATTAAGAACAGAGGAAGCAGTGAGTGCGCTTACAGCTGCACTTGATAAGCTGGAAGCTGATTATTTTACAGGTGATATTAGTGTGGATGGACTTAAGAGCTTTATGCCAGGTACTGCGTTATATACAGCTTATGATTTTACAGGTGATGAAAAGTATAAGAATGCAGCAGTAAAGCTTGCAGAAGGCTTTAAGAATCTTTCAAGAAATGATGAGGGATATTTCAAGGATGAAGATGAAAAGAAGTGTCTTTGCAAGGCATACATGTATGAACCATTTTATATGGCATATGAGACAAAGGATGGCGGAAAAGAGCAGTATAACGATGTTATAGCCCAGTATAATGCAATGAATGATGAGCTTTTTGCAACAGCTAAATATTCAAAGGACACAGACAAGGCTTTAAGAAGTCTGTCAATATATGCAGCAGCACTTATTGATACTATGGAAGTCATGGATCAGATGATATATGAAATATATAGGAAGATGCAGGATTATTATAAAGCATCAGTAAAGGCAGTATTGGAAGCCGGATACGGTGTTGATGGCTTTGAAGATATGGATGATGAAACAGAGCTTATGTTTGCATATGCTGTATTAAAGGGCTGCAGAATGAAGGCTGTTCATACAGAAAAATACGAAGGAACAGTATTAGGTGTATGTGATAAGGTTATGTCTGGTGAGATATTTACAGACGAGGATGATAAGGCTGATGATAATATAGTCAGCATGGCAGCATTAGTATACAGTGAAACAGTCAGAAACAGAGAATATCAGGATTATGGCCGTGGTAAGGGAGGAGCATTATGGAGTTAGTATTGGTAACTAATACAGCAAGAAGTGCTGTTGTGGAATTAACAGAAGCAGGAAAGTATTATTCAGAAAAGGAATATGATATTTACGTAAATGGAGAGCATTTTGCACATACAGATAAGCAGATAACATCATTATATGGTTTTAAGCCGGATACAGAATATGAGATAACTGCGGTGTATGATGGAAAAGAATATGGACCAGTAGTATTTCGTACAGATTATGAGTTTGTTACTCTTAATGTAAGGGACTTTGGAGCATATGGTGATGGAAAACATGATGATACCAATGCCATACAGTGTGCTATTATGGCATCTAAGAAGAATACAAGAGTGCTTGTTCCAGAAGGTACATATAGAATATCAAGTATATTCTTAAAGGATGATCTTACACTTGAGCTTGCTAAGGGAGCTACATTATTAGCTTTCACAGATAGAGAAAAATTCGCAATTCTTCCTGGAATGATTGAATCATATGATGAAAAGTCAGAATATAATCTTTCTTCATGGGAAGGTAATCCTGTAGATTCATTTGCAGCTATTATATGTGGACTTAATGTTAAGAATGTAACAATAACAGGAGAGGGTACTATAGATGGTGGTACAACACATGATAACTGGTGGAAGAACTGTAAGGTACGTAACATTGCGTGGAGACCTAATCTGTTCTTTATTAATCATTGTGAATATGTAACATTACAGGGAATTACTGTACAGAATTCGCCATGCTGGACACTTCATCCATATTTCAGTAATCATCTTAAGTTTATAGATGTTAAGATTAAAGCACCGGCTGATTCACATAACACAGATGGTTTAGATCCGGAAAGCTGTGATGATGTACTTGTACTTGGAACATATATTTCAGTTGGTGATGATTGTATAGCTATTAAATCAGGAAAGATATATATGGCTGAAAAGTACAATATTCCAACTACTAACATGATAGTAAGACAGTGCTGTATGAGAGATGGACATGGTGCTGTAACAGTTGGTAGTGAGATAGCTGCAGGAGTTATGGATGTTCATATTAAAGATTGTCTGTTTATGAATACTGATAGAGGACTTAGGGTTAAGACAAGAAGAGGAAGAGGAAAACGTTCAATTCTTGATGATATTTCATTTGAGAATATCGATATGGATAACGTCATGACACCTTTTGTTGTTAACAGCTTCTACTTCTGTGATCCAGATGGTAAGACAGAATATGTCGGCTCAAGAAAGCCACTTCCAGTAGATGACAGAACACCATCCATAAAGAAATTCGTATTTAAGAATATCAATGCAAGGAACTGTCATGTAGCAGGAACATATATATGTGGTCTTCCAGAAAGCAAGATAGAAGAACTTGTATTTGAAAATATTAATATAACATATGCTGATAATGCAAAGTCTGGAGTTGCTGCCATGATGTTAGGTTGTGATGAGGCAAGCAGACAGGGTATGGTAGTAAGTAATATAAAAAATCTTATATTAAAAAATGTACATGTTACCGGCTGCGATGGCGAAGAAATCATCGCTGACAATGTAGATGCAATAGTAAAAGAATAAGCCGGAATGTATGAAAGCAGGTGAGAAAATTGAATCTGAAAGCACCTAAAGGAATAGATGTTGAAAGCTGGTTTATAGAATGTTACAGAAAACATCAGGGACATCCCATGCAGATATTATTAGGTCTTTATAAAGGAAATTATCATAAGTTTTTTCTTGCAGTTGTATTTTTCGTTATAAAGCACGCTCCAGTATGGGTGCTCCCAATAGTTACAGCTAATATCATAAATGATATTACAAGCGGTTCACCAGAAACATATCAGAATATATTGATTCAGGCTGTTATAATGGTGGCACTTGTAGCAATGAATGTGCCAATGAATTATATGTATACAAGATATAAATCGTTAGCAACAAGGTATGCAGAAACGGGACTTCGTAAAGCACTTGTACGTAAGCTGCAGCAGCTTTCAATATCATATCATAAGGAAACACAGTCAGGACGATTGCAATCCAAGATTATGAGAGATGTTGAGGCAGTAGAAACGCTGTCAACGCAGATGTTTTTAAGTATACTTAGTATTGCCTTAAATATAGGAATAGCGCTTATGGTAACAGTAAATAAGAGTATGGTTGTATTCATATTCTTTCTTCTTACAACACCAATAGCAGCCGCCACTATGGTATTCTTTAGAAACGTCATGAAGAAAAGAAATACTGAGTTCCGTAAGGAAATGGAAGAAACTTCTGCAAGAGTTATGGAAATGGTAGAACTTATTCCTGTGACGCGTGCACATGCACTTGAAGAAGAGGAAGTGCATAAAATGAGTGGACAGCTTTTTGCAGTTGCAGAAAAAGGATACAGACTTGATGTCATACAGGCACTGTTTGGTTCTGTTGGATGGGCGATATTTCAGGTGTTTCAGGTCATATGTCTTGGATTTACCGGTTTTCTTGCTATTAAAGGAACAGTAATGCCAGGTGATATAACACTTTATCAGAGTTATTTTGCAACTATAGTAAGCCAGGTATCATCACTTATGTCGCTGATACCTACTATAGCAAAAGGTATAGAATCAGTGAATTCTATAGGTGAGGTGCTGCTTGAAGAGGATATAGAGCATAACGAAGGAAAAGAAGTTCTTGATGATATAGAAGGAGAATTCGATTTTAAAAATGTTATGTTCAGATATAACAATATAGACAGGCCAGTATTGCATGAGCTCAATCTTCATGTTGATAAAGGTGAAACAATAGCTTTAGTTGGAGAGTCCGGAGCCGGCAAGTCTACAATATTGAATCTTGTTATTGGATTTAACCTTGCTAATAAGGGTGAGGTGCTTGTAGATGGACATGATATGAATAAGATTGATTTAAGATCATATAGAAAACATATAGCAGTCGTTCCGCAGACATCGATACTCTTTTCAGGTACGATAAGGGATAATATAACATATGGTACAGAAAATGTGGATGATGCTACACTTGATGAAGTAGTAAAAGCTGCTAATCTTACAGATCTTATAGAATCTCTTCCAGATGGACTAGATACTATGGTTGGAGAGCATGGAGGAAAGCTGTCTGGTGGACAAAGACAGAGAATATCCATAGCAAGAGCACTTATCAGAAATCCGAAGGTTATAGTTCTGGATGAGGCAACATCCGCTCTTGACAGTATATCAGAAAAGCTTATTCAGGAAGCTCTTAACAATCTTACAAAGGATAGGACAACATTTATAGTTGCACATAGATTATCAACCATAAAAGATGCAGACAGGATAGCTGTTATAGCTGATGGTCACTGTGTTGAGTATGGCACATATGATGAACTTATGGAACTTAAGGGTGAATTCTATCAGATGAAGAAAATACAATCATAAATTAAAAGCCGTTAACATCAAGTGTGTTAACGGCTTTTTGTAACGTATAAGCTGATTATAACTGTTAGTTGAACTATTAATTATTAGTTTAACTGTTAACTATTAGTTATTAATCCAGATTCTTAATGTAGAAATTAACTTTTCCTTAGTATCAGAATCAAGCTTAGATACTAACTGCATAATCTCGTTATCAAGTGCTGTGTTCTGGTAGTTCTTATCAACACTGCCAGCAAGATAATCAAGAGAAACACCAGTAAGTTCTGCATAGTATGAAAGCATTCTTAATGTCATAAGATTACGTCCATTTTCTACGTTACTGATATAACCAGGTGTTACATCGAGAGCCTTTGCTACATCTTCCTGTGTTAATCCCTGAGAAATTCTTAACTTTTTAACTTTTGCTCCTAAATCGCTATCCATAGTAGACCTCCATTAATAATTATAAA
>ERZ1034939.1400-NODE-1400-length-11287-cov-10.420673_pt1 | contig 11287 bp, 10 predicted proteins | sample MGYA00520626_ERZ1034939 | MGnify/ENA primary metagenome ERZ1034939 (study PRJEB33766, sample SAMN09781751) | gut metagenome | biome: gut microbiome | host: Homo sapiens | place: Madagascar | study: EMG produced TPA metagenomics assembly of the PRJNA485056 data... | reverse complement strand
AAAGAAAAGCCAGGCAGGATTTGAAAGCCCGGCCCGGCCTGCAGGCTAAGGCAACCCGGAAAACGGGCTGCCTCTTATTTAAAAATCAAGAAGGACTTGTCTTATGAAAAAAACATCGTATTTTCAAATAAAGTCAAAAATATATCATTATTATTTGGCTGCTGTGGGCATTGCTGTAGTTGCGGTGTTAACGATGATTAGTGTTTATCTTGAAATGGGCTTAGTGATGGTGGCAAATCAGGCACCATCAAAAATGGTATATAAAGAGGATAATCCCAAAAGAAGGTATGACATACCGGTTTATGTGGAAATAAAGGATATATCTAAAATCCTTTTTTATCAAAAGCCGGAGCAACATAAAGGTGAGGCATTTTACTTTGAAATAACGGATACAGATGACAATAAATTTATAATGATGGTGACATCAAAGGGGATAAAAAAAGCTATAGAAATAAAAGAACAAATTAATAAAAATCGTGATAATTCGGATTTCTTTGTATATGCGGTGGGCACGACGGACTCGCTTTCAAATGGTGAATTGAAAGCCATAAAGGAGGCAAGCGATAGCACATTTTCTTTAGAGCAGCTTAGAACAAAATATGGATATCTTTTGTTTGATCTTAATCAAAACGTAATGAAAGCAAACAAGGGGATGGGGACTAGCATAATGTATGGCACCATTCTAACAATTTTGGTTTACTATTTCATTTCCAGCAACCTGAAATTTGAAGCTTCCAGAAAAAGTATCGGCTATACAAAGCAGGCCCTTGTGCAGGAATGGCAGAGTGTAGATACAAAATTCCGCGTCTGTGATGTATATCCTGGAGAAAAAGTGATTTTTTCTACAGAAGGCTGTGTTTTGTATTCGGATATTCTATATGTTTATGAGGGATCACAAAAATACACTGAGCCAGTGATAATCAATCCCGGTAATCTGGTAACTGCAGAGCTGAAAAACGGGAAAAGGGTGAAGATCGGAAAATATATCAGCTTTGATAAACAATATAAGCCCCTACTGCTGCCGCTGATTGCACAGATCAAAGAAAATATGGCAAAAGTACAGCAGCAATAAAGGCAATGGCGTCGCCAAGAGCAGTGAAATATGGCAATGATTCTTAGCAATATTATGTGATCAAAATACAGGAGCCACCAAAACGCCGTTTTGCATCACCTCAAAGTGCAGATGGTTGCCGGTGCTATCACCCGTGCTGCCTACATACCCGATCACTTGACCAGCCGTCACGGTTTCGCCCGCCGTGACGGCTGTTGCTGTCATGTGGGCATAGCGCCGCACAATGCCAGCAGATACCAAAAAAAGCAGAAGAAACACCATAGCGATAAAAGCAACACTTAACCAAATAGCTGTATCTCAACAAAATATCCGAAAATTTGTGAATGTTAATATATAATTGAGCCACTTACCTGCAAAATTTTTATACACTAAAATATAAGATGTTGCAGTTTTGTACGATAATTGTTATCCTAAATATAGAAAACATCAAAAGGGAGGTTTTATATATGGCAAAAAAGAAATTTGTATGCGCTGCCTTTGCCGCCTGCCTGGTTTTATCCGCTTGCGCTGTAAGCGGTGACAACCGTTCTGCATCAATGGCCGCCGGCGAAGCAATATCTGATTCACAAGTCCAAGGCTCAGATTTTTCTGAACCAGAACCGCCTTATGTTTCGGAATATGGCCATCAAACGCCGTATACGCCCGATTTTCTATCCGAAGATCAGAAAGATCTGTTTCGCCGCGCCGACAAAATGTACGCTGCATTTGTAACTGGCGTTGGCGGGATCGAAAATGAAGACTCTTTTCCTATTTTGGAAAATGATGAATTTGAAAAACTTCCTCTTATTCCCATCGAAAAGTATGGAGGTGAATTTTTCCCTGCAAACGGTCGATACCATAGCTGGGAATTTTTAGATGAAACGCTTCATTCTCTTTTTACAGATGATTTTATCCAGCAGCATTTTTATACATCGAGCGGATATATCAATATTCTCAATGTAGATGGCCGAACTTATTATGATTCAACAGATCGCGGCTATACCGCAGGATATGATGAAGATATCCCCTGGGATTTTAATCTCTGGTATGCCGATGATGATTATATAAAATTTTCCATAAGTGCCTCTTATGATTACCCAAGAGCCGATTCCAATGCAGAGCCTAAATCTTATTTTTCTTATGCCAATATCGCCATGATAAATACCGATTCCGGCTGGCGATTCAGCTACTTTGAGTCTGTCTATTGATAAACAGAGCAAAGCTTCTCTCAGAAAGTACCTTCTGAGAGAAGCAAATGCTTAATGATTCGTTACGCTTGGTCTGGATATAGTTATAAACCGTATCTTTATGATCATTTTTGGACATGGCATCCGCAAGAGTGCAAGCCCTTCCTGTACCAGGATCGAGAACATAGAAATCGGAATTCTTGCTGCCGTCGTTAATAAATTTGTAGGCAACGACAAAGTGTGTACAGCCCGCAGCAGTGCGGCCATCGGCGGTGTATGCCCGCGCAAGCTTAAAGAGATGATCGTTGTTTTCGTGGCCATCACTATTGCCTTTATAAATGCTCACATTCTGGTTGTTCTGAATCGTGCCGCTGCCTTCACGGTTCAAAAAGAGACCGGAAGTGCCGCTGTGCGACTGAAAATAATAATAGGTTTCCCATGCGTATCCCATAGTTTTTCATTCCTTTCTATTTATGAGTGGTTATTTTTGAGCGCTCATAAAAGAAAGAGATGAAACTTTGCAAATTGTAAACAACAGATTTCTCTGGTATATTTACGGATTAAAGCTGCTTAAAAAGCAATCTTTGTTTACATTTGAAAGGGAAAGGAGATGTCCATTATGCTTTTTCAAAACAAAAAAATGGGCCTTTTATCAGTCGGCTTGGCTTGCTTGCTATCCGGGTGCAGTATGCTGGTTATGTCGGATGTATCTTGTGCTTCATCGGCTGGCTTGCAAAGTACATCAACTTCTGTGGAATCCAAACCGGCCGCGTTAGCCCCCCAGATAGCCTCTGCCCAAAGAAGCAAAAAAGATTCCATGCCTACGGACAGCGATTTTTTTGAATCCGATCTTGCTTCCTATACGCAAACTTTAAGTTGCTTTTTTTATTCGCCTTTGCAGAACACACAGGAAATTTCTTTAGACTACTATCTGGCATATTTTCTGCTATACCAGACCTATGAAATGAACAAAGAAACTGGCTATTATACAAGCGATGACCGCTATTTTTTGAAAATTCCTGAGCAAGATCTTTTACAAACAGCCGAACTGTATTTAGGACTTTCCAATTTTTCCATTTCAGATATATCCGCATGGCTGTTTGCCGCACCTGAAAACGGGATTTGTTATTTCACGCAAGAAACCTTTTTGCCCTATAGCGACACTTCTATAACCAACATAACTGTCGATAAGGAAACCGGTAAAATCTTGGTATTTGCCGATCTATACGACAGTCAATATGAAGATTCTACACAGGAAAAAACTTCTTTGATTTACCATTTCTCGGTCATTTCCGCTGCGAATGGAAAAACCGTCTATCAGCTCGAGTCTATTACAGTGCAGTAAATTGACTTCTGTTATTTTGTTTTTGCGAAGCTGTTTTATGCAGTTTCATTTTAAGTAAACTAAGCCGCCAAGGCTTAGTTGCAGCTTGCCGAAAAAATCTGCTTGAGCTTTCACGCCAAAACGAACTTTTTTCAAGTTGGGGCGACCTATTTTATAGCCTGCCTCTTATTTAAAAATCAAGAAGGACTTGTCTTATGAAAAAAGCATCGTATTTCCAAATAAAGTCAAAAATATATCATTATTATTTGGCTGCTGTGGTATTGCTTGTGACTGCAATTATGACGGCGGCATGCATTGATGCTGCAATCGGGATACACATTACAGCAAAGCAGCCTCCTTCAAAAATGGTATATCAAACTGATGCTGGTATACCGGGTTACATGGAAATTGCGAGAGTTTCAAAATACCTGTTTTATCAGTTGCCGGACAGATATCACGCGGAAGCTTTTTATTTTGAAGTAACGGATACAGATAACAACAAGTTTATAATGTGCGCTGTCAACGACAACGGAATAGAAAAAGCGATAGAGATCAAGGAAGCACTTGCAAAAAACGCGTATAATGAAGAATTTTTTATATATGCCGCGGGTGCAACGAGTGCGCTTGGAAATGATATATTAATGTCAATAAAGAACGAAAGCAATAGCCCGCTTTCGTTGGAACAGCTTCGAGAGAAATATGGATATTCTTTATTTAATCTTAACCAAAAGCCAGATAATGATTGGCGCGAAGGAGTTGTCATCATTAGCTTAAGTTTAATTATATGCTTCCTATTACATTATCTGATTTCCAGCAATCTGAAATTTGAAGCTTCCAGAAAAAGTATTGGCTACACAAAGCAGGCCCTTGTGCAGGAATGGCAGAGTGTAGATACAAAATTCCGCGTCTGTGATGTATATCCTGGAGAAAAAGTGATTTTTTCTACAGAAGGCTGTGTTTTGTATTCGGATATTCTATATGTTTATGAGGGATCACAAAAATACACTGAGCCAGTGATAATCAATCCCGGTAATCTGGTAACTGCAGAGCTGAAAAACGGGAAAAGGGTGAAGATCGGAAAATATATCAGCTTTGATAAACAATATAAGCCCCTACTGCTGCCGCTGATTGCACAGATCAAAGAAAATGTGGCAAAAGTGCAGCAGCAATAAAGGCAATGGCATCAGCAAGGGCACTGGACATAGTATAAGCGATGCAGCCTATGCCGGTAAGCCCCCCCCAAAAAAGCCGGTGTGGGGATAAATCAATTTGAAGGGTGCGCAGCATAATGAAGGACTCTTTTCATCCGACTTTCAGAAAGCTTCGATGGAAATTATGTGGGTTTTACTATATTGTTCCGATATTCCTTTTGGGAATTGCAATAATTGCTTGGGGCGCAGTTGCCTTGGCAACAGAAAAAGCCGAAATGGTAGATTTAGCTGAAGCCCGTAAGCAGGAAATACGGCCATCAAGCTATGATTCCATATACTTAGATATTACCTCTATTTCAGAGCAATTTCGTCACCGAGAACACAACCGACATAGAAGCGATGCAAATGATTACCTGATAGAAGATATAAATGGAAATAAGTATATCTTGCGAGTATTTTGCTCAGGCCAAAAGCTTTTGGAACAAGCCCAAAGACAGCTTGAACAGAATAAAAATCCTGAAAACTCTGTTCGGATAACTGCTTATGTGGGGATGTGTGAAAAATCTGACATAGAGCCGATAATTGATGCATTCCACTTAAATATGTCTGCGGAGGATTTCAGAATTATTTATGGCGATTACCTTATCAATTTTGATGGAACGGGTGAGCCGCTGAAAGATGTGTTCCCACACGAGCTTTTGTTTATTGGAATAGTAATTTCAGGAATTGCCTGTGTGCTTTTGGTTTGCCGAAGCAGAAATTTCAGCGCATCCATAAAGGAGATCAAAACGCCTGTTTCAGAAAAAATTCTTTTATCAGAGCTAAAAAATGCAGATGCTATCTTTAAGAAGTATAACTTGTATCTTGGGGCAGGATTTTTATTTCTTAAACCGCAAGGCGTGATCGTTCCGTATGATGAAATCGAAACGATCCACTGTTACGATAAGGTGATTATGAAAATCCCCATGGCAGCTTATAATTATTTGATCACGATGCATACCAAAAGCGGCAGAAAAATTGTGTTTGGAAGCATATCGAGTGAAATTAAGCCGGAGCGCTATTTTAAAATGGCAATGATCGTAAAGGCGGAAATACAAAAGCACATAGAACCACCCAAAACCATGGGCTAAACTCAAACGATACGGCACACGCCTTTTCTCAATTTGACTTTTGCGCTAAATATTGCGCGCTTGTTTAGCACAAAAGTTGACTGGAAAGGTTCACTTACAGAATTATATAAAGAATATCCATGGCAACAAAGGCTTGCATTCGGCATGGATTTTCGTATGCCGATTGTGGTACAGCTCTGCCGCGGCAGGAGCAAACGGGCGCTCACAGCCCGTATTGGGGCATGGAGAAAGTGCAAAGTGCAGCATCGCGGCCAATCGAAAAGAGCCGAGCGCTTATAGAGTGAGATAATGTTGGGGGCATTTTAATCTATGCGTAAATTCGTATAAAATGTGAGCTCATTATTCAGAGGGGACAACCGAATACTGGGATCAGAGAGATCTACATTACTTTTTTGTAAATTGACGCGATCTTTGCAGTCAATATAAAAAATTTGAGGATTCTGCTGGTACCAACTCCCGAAAAGGATAAAATCCAGATCGGGACTATCGGCTATTTTTCTTGCAAACTGTACAGTTTCAAAATAATATAGCTCCTCGTGCTTTCTGTCCGAACAGCTTACAATAGGAGTATATTGATTTTCTATAAAGAAACCGACCACGATCGGCTCTTTTTGACGGTTGGTCAGCTGCTGGCGAACGGAACGCTTGTACTCGGAAATTTTACTGTAATGAGAATCAAATATCTGTTCAAAATTTGATTCCCAATCGGCTAACGAGATGCTATAATTGCCCTGATCACAGTGAAAAATTCCATCTGGCGGCGCAGAAGCGATCCGGCTTTCCAACAAAGATTCCTCTTGCTTGCCTTTCATACCTTTTCTGGTATGTCTGGAGGCATTGAACTCGAAATGTTCCAGAATAATGATTTTATTCTTTAAAACCGAATACATATCTGGCCGTTCAAAAGAATGAAGATTGTGAATTGCTTCGTCTAATTCTTCAAAGGTTATGGATAGGTAATTGGTATAAGGAAAGGTAGTGGGATTCACACAAAGATAGTCATTGATAAGGTGTGCATATTCATTCATTATAAACCCCTTTCTATCGAAAAAATGCAATGGGATCGGTGTCTATGTGCAGGGAGAACAAAACCAAAAAAGAGCAGCACCCCGCGGGGTGCTGCTCTTGGCGCAGACGGTGGGATTCGAACCCACGTGGCATTGCTGCCAAATTGATTTCGAGTCAATCTCGTTACGACCACTTCGATACGTCTGCCTATTCAGTGCGGCTCTGCCAATGCGGCAAAATCACTTAGTATAGTTTAGCAAAATACCGTGCATTTGTCAATCAAAAAAATCAGCGGGCAGAAAAGCACTCTTTTCTGCCCGCTGAGGCGTTTTATGGGATAAAACCGGAATCAGAACAGGCCGGTAATCACGCCCTCGTCGGTCACATCAATGTTTTCCGCGGCGGGCTTTTTGGGCAGGCCGGGCATCGTCATGATATTGCCGCAGATCACCACCACAAATCCGGCACCGGCCGAAAGGCGAACCTCGCGCACATTCATGCGGAAGCCGGTGGGGGCAGCCAGCAGCTTGGCGTTATCGCTGAAGCTGTACTGCGTTTTGGCAATGCACACGGGCAGATTGCCGTAGCCCAGCTCGGTCAGCTCGGCCAGCGTTTTCTGGGCAGCGGGGCTGTAGTCCACGCCGTCGGCGCGGTAAATGTTCTTGGCAACGGCCTCGATCTTTTCGGTCAGGGGCTGCTCCAGCTCGTAGGTGTAGTGGATCTTGGCATTTTCGTCCATAATATCCAGCACGGTCTGGGCCAGGGCCTTGCCGCCTTCGCCGCCCTTGGCAAACACTTCGCTCAGGGCCACGGGCACACCCTTTTCGCGGCAGTAAGCATCCACAACGGCCTGCTCCTCGGCAGTATCGGCGGGGAAAGCGTTGATGGCCACGCACACGGGCAGGCCAAACTGCTCTTTGATATTGTCAATGTGGCGGCCCAGATTTTCAATGCCCTTGCGCACGGCATCGGGGTTGGGCTGGTTCAAATCGGGCTTGGCCACGCCGCCGTGGCTCTTGAGGGCGCGCACAGTGGCCACCAGCACAACGGCGCTGGGGGCAATGCCGGCATAGCGGCACTTGATGTCCAAAAACTTTTCAGCACCCAGATCTGCGCCGAAACCGGCCTCGGTCACCACATAGTCGGCCAGATTCAGGCCCGCCTGCGTGGCCATAACGCTGTTGCAGCCGTGGGCAATGTTGGCGAAGGGGCCGCCGTGAATGATGGCGGGGTTATTTTCCAGAGTCTGCACCAGGTTGGGGTCAATGGCATCCTTCAGCAGGGCAGCCATGGCACCGGCGGCCTTGATGTCACTGGCGGTCACGGGCTTGCCGTCGTAGGTGTAGGCGCACACGATCTTGCCAAGGCGCTCTTTCAGATCCTTCAGGCTGGTGGCCAGGCAGAAGATCGCCATGATCTCGCTGGCGACCGTAATGTCAAAGCCGTCCTCGCGGGGGGTGCCGTTCACCTTGCCGCCAAGGCCGTCCACAATAAAGCGCAGCTGACGGTCGTTCATATCCATGCAGCGCTTCCACACAATGCGGCGGGGATCAATGTTCAAAGCGTTGTCCTGCTGAATGTGATTGTCGATCATGGCAGCCAGCAGGTTGTTGGCAGTGCCGATGGCGTGCAGATCACCCGTAAAGTGCAGGTTGATATCCTCCATGGGCACCACCTGTGCATAGCCGCCGCCGGCAGCGCCGCCCTTCACGCCGAACACAGGGCCCAGCGAAGGCTCACGCAGGCACAGCATGGTCTTTTTGCCCATGGCATTCAGGGCATCGGCAAGGCCCACGCTGGTGGTGGTTTTGCCCTCGCCCGCAGGGGTGGGGCTGATGGCGGTAACCAGGATCAGCTTGCCCTTGGCACCCTCTTTTTTGGCCAGTGCGCAGGGGATCTTGGCTTTATATTTGCCATAGGGGATAATGTCGTCGGCCGAAAGGCCCAGCTTGGCAGCAATTTGGGTGATGGGCTGCATCGTGGCAGCCTGGGCGATCTCGATATCAGATTTCATGGCTTTTTCCTCCTTAAAAGAAAAAAAGACACCCTGCGCACAGGAAAAAAAAACCCCATGCTCAAACAGGCTGCCCAGACGGTCGGCAATATGACCCGCAGCACCACACTGTGTTGAACCACATGATACCGTCAGCAGTGCAGGGGTGTAAACTGTAAAGTTAGCATAGCATGAAAAAATGGGCCTGTCAATAACAGAAAACCGCAAAGGCGGCCCAATGCCGGATTTTATAAAAGCATCACCGCACACCCGGGGGCAAAAGGGCGTGCGGTGATGCGAAAGATGGGCTATTTCAGCCCGGCGCAAAAGGCATCGGGCAGTGATTCAAAAATCGATTGTTCAGCCTGCATCGGCGGCAAGGGCCTGATCGATCAGCTTCTGCAGGGCTTCGGCCTGGTTCTTTTCCGTGATGGCGCCCATGATGGGATCGCCCACAATGTTGCCGTTGCGGTCTACCACATAGGTGGTGGGGTAGGCAAAAATGTTCTGGATAAAGGCCCCGGCGGCTCCGCTGGCATCAAAATACACATTCTGGTAGCTGGCACCCTTTTTGGCCAGAACCTCCTTTGCCTCGGCGATCGAAGCCTCATCGCCGTTCAGGGTGGTGGTGTTGATGCCGATCAGCGCACCGCCCTTTTCGGCCAGCTCACGGTTCAGCGCATCCAGATCGCCCAGCTCACCCACGCAGGGCTTGCAGGCGGTAAACCAGAAATTCACCACGGTAACGGCGTTGGCGGAGAACAGATCGTCGCTGTTTACGGCGTTGCCGTCCAGATCCTTGCCCTCAAAGGCGGGGAATTTCTGCAGGCTGCCCTCCTCGGGCGAAACGCTGGCACCGCCGTTCATGTAGGCCTGCTGGCAGTCCGGGAATTTTTCTTCCAAGGCGGTCAGCTGGTTTTCAATGTCGCGGATCTCACCGGCGGCCTTGGTCAGCACTTCCAGTTCTTCGGCGCTGAACTCGGATTTGGCAGCCTCGATGGTATCCAGCAGGAAATCACCATAGTTTTTGCCGTCCTCCACCATGGCCATGCCCTTGTTGGCCTGCAGGTAAACCTTATCCCAAAGATCGGTATTTTCCGAGAGAAGTGCGTTTTCCTGATCCATCAGCTTGGCATACAGGGCGGCGGCTTCCTCGGTGGTTTGGGGCTCATCGGTCACGGCAGCGCCGGAAGCAGCCCCCGCTGCGCTGCTGCTGGCTGTGCCGCAGGCGGCAAGTGTCAGCACCATCAGGGCGGCCAGCAAAAGTGCGGCAAATTTTTTCATGTTCATTTTCAGTCCTCCATCGTTGTTTTGGTTGTGTTTTGTCTGCCGTTTCCAAAGCCGTAACGAAATGCCACAGCGTGGGTGGGGCAGGCGCGAACGCACATTCCGCATCGAATGCACTCGGTATGGTTGGGCGTTTTGGTGATATCCACATCCATCTGGCAGGCCTTGGCGCATTTCCCGCAGGAAATGCATTTGTTGGGATCGACCTGCATCTGGAATAAGGAAACCTTGTTGAGCAGGGCGTAAAATGCGCCCAGCGGGCAAAGCCACTTGCAGAAGGGGCGGTAGAACACCACGCTCAGCACCGCCACCGCCAGCAAAATGCTGAGCTTTCGGGTGAACAGCGTGCCCAGCGCTGCCCGAATGCCCGCGTTGGTCAGGGACAGCGGAATGGCACCCTCCAGCACGCCCTGCGGGCAAAGATATTTGCAGAAGAAGGGGTCGCCCATGCCCACCTCGTTCACAGCCAGCGCCGGCAAAAGAACCACCATTACCAGCAAAACGGCGTATTTCAGATAGGTGAGAGGCCGCAGCCTTCTGGTGGAAAGCTTTTTGGTGGGCAGCTTGTGCAGCAGCTCCTGAAACCACCCGAAGGGGCACAGGAACCCGCAGATGAAACGCCCCAGCAATACCCCCAGCAGGATTAGCGTGCCTGTGATATAATAGGAAAAACGGAACTTGGAAGAGCCCACCACGGCCTGAAAGGCACCGATGGGGCAAGCGCCCGAAGCCGCCGGGCAGGAATAGCAGTTGAGCCCCGGCACACACACGGCTTTTCCGGCCCCCTGATACAGCCTGCCCTTAAAGAAATTGGGCAGGTGCAGGTTGGTCAGCAGGGCAGCGCCTGCCTGCACCCAGCCGCGAAAGCGGGCCAGCAGCAAAGAGGCCCGGCAAGAGTTTTTGTTATCCAATGCCCACACACTCCAAACATAAGTTGATCGCCTTGCTCAGCACCGTGGCGGCTTCGCCCCGCCACGCGCCAAAGCACAGCATGGCCGCGCCTGCGATCAGCAGCAGGGCCTGCACGGCTGTTTTACGGATATGGCTCAAATTCATCACCCTTTTCATTTTTCTGCCGCTATCATAGCACACCGGGGGTAAAATTCCTGTTAAGAATCGAAATTTAACACAAAACTTATTTTGCCAGGTTATAATA
>ERZ1034939.1388-NODE-1388-length-11360-cov-12.989916_pt1 | contig 11360 bp, 10 predicted proteins | sample MGYA00520626_ERZ1034939 | MGnify/ENA primary metagenome ERZ1034939 (study PRJEB33766, sample SAMN09781751) | gut metagenome | biome: gut microbiome | host: Homo sapiens | place: Madagascar | study: EMG produced TPA metagenomics assembly of the PRJNA485056 data... | reverse complement strand
GTACCGCTACATACCACCACAATCAATGTGGCAACAAAGGTGAGGATGGCACAGGTCAGCATACCGAAACCGAATGCCATCACTCGCATCGGCTTCTCCTCCACCATCTCGTTCGTATCCGCCTCATGCGCTCTCCTTGGGTCAGGCAACTTGATCCTTGACAGAACCAGCGCCACAGAAAGCACGAAGATACCCACCAGGGCATAAGGAATGGCGATGTTGACACCCGAGAACAGAAGCTGTCCGCCAACCTTAGAGCGAAGTGGCTCCGAGTACCGAGTAGGGCGATTACTCCCTCGCTCCTGAGGGAAGAGAGGCTTGGTGAGAAAGATGGAGCCTTCTTTAACGGTAAGGAAGGACGGGTAGGTTTTCGAAAAAATACCTTCCAGAACAGAAGAAGATGTAGCAAAACCATCCACCTTATTCAGAAAGTAATAAATGAGGCGATTAAACTATCGCCTCTTTAATACTTTCTACGATGTAACGAACATCATCGTCCGACACCATCGGACCCGCTGGCAAGCAGACACCCACCTTGAAGATGGCTTCACTTACACCATTCACGTATGCAGGAGCATTCTGATATACAGGCTGCTTATGCATAGGCTTCCACACTGGTCTTGCCTCAATCTTCTTACTCAACATAAAGACACGCAATGCCTCCACATTCTCATTCGGCTGACAATCAGTAGTAGGAGAATCCACCATGTGAATTACACCAGCAGCACCACCAACGGCAGTCTTCACTACCTCCTTATACGCATTCTCCTGACCTTGAATCTTCAACTTCGGATCTAGAGTCACAGTACAGAGCCAGTAGTTGGAATCATAGTCGGCATTAGGCGCCTCATGCAAGGTTACACCTTCAACATCCTTCAAGAGTTTCTTATACAACTCCTGTACATGCTTATGATGAGCAATGTGATCCTCCAATACTGTCATCTGACCGCGACCGATACCCGCACAAACATTACTCATACGATAGTTGTAACCGATGGCAGTATGCTGATAGTAAGGATAAGCATCACGAGCCTGAGTAGCATACCACATCACGTTATTCTTGCTCTCGGCATCCTGACAAATCAAAGCACCACCACCAGAAGTAGTAATCATCTTGTTACCATTGAATGACAACACGCCAAACTTACCGAATGTACCCAGCACCTGACCTTTCCATCTGGAACCACAACCCTCAGCTGCATCCTCCACTACAGGGATACCATACTTTTCTGAAATCGCCATGATCTTATCGCAATCATAAGGCATACCATAGAGAGCAACAGGAACAATCGCCTTAGGATACTTACCCGTCTTCTCCTTACGATCGATAATCGCCTTCTCCAGCAACTCCGGATCCATATTCCATGAATCAGGCTCAGAATCGATGAATACAGGAGTAGCACCAAGATAAGTAATAGGATGAGAAGAAGCACAGAAAGTAAAACTCTGAACGCAAACCTCATCACCAGGACCTACGCCACTAGCCAGCAAACCCAAGTGAACGGCAGCAGTACCAGCGCTCAGCGCCACCACCTCACGAGACAACTCAGAGCCATCGCTATTCTTAGAAACGAAAGCCTTGAGGTCATCCTCAAAACCATTCACGTTAGGACCCAGAGGCACCACCCAGTTGGTATCAAAAGCCTCCTTCACGTATTTCTGTTCCTCACCAGTCTCGCTCATGTGAGCCAGACAAAGATAAATAGTCTTTCTTTCTTCCATTTGTATATTGTATTTAAAGTTTATTCATTAACAAATTCCCCCAACTATCCCCAGACTTCTCCAATCTGCCCCATCAAGCAACCCATTATCCCCAGGCGGTCCCAGCCCGCAAAAACTGGCGAAGACCTTTGATGGTCCGCCAACCTTATAGCGAAGCGGTTCCGAGCACCGAGTAGGGCGGTTTTCTCCCTCGCTCCTGAGGAGTGAGGGTTGGGGTGAGAGGTGGAGCCTTCCTTAAGGGTAAGGAAGGACGGGTAGGTTTTCGAAAAAGCCTTCTTTAATGGTAAAGAAGTATGGGTAGGTTTTCGAAAAAATCCTTTTTTCTAAAGAGAGCCAGAGAATTTCGGAAACAACCTTCTTTTCCCTTTAAGAATTCCTAGGAATCCCAGATATCCTAGGAATGCCCCCACACTATTATGTATGACATCATCTGTTTCACAAAGCCCTTTGCAAAAGGCGAATTGTGAAACCTCAATAATCCCCGATAAGCAGATTCCCGATAAGAGGATTTTCTTAGTTTTAACCCCAAGTCCTCCAAGCAGCAATCCTATTGGCACGAAGAGTGCGACATTCAGCAGCACTTCAATCAAATCACCCGGATAATCCACCCGATTCCAAATATCAAGATAGTTCCAAAATGGAACCAACTCAAGATGCCGTCCCCCATGACTTGCTCTACAAATCACGGTAGAGCAAAGCACCAGGAAGTAATATTCCGCAAGCAAAGCCCCAAGCACGAACCTCTTCGCCCTATCCCCTTTCATCACCAGCATTCCTATTACGATTGCGACAGAAAGCACAAGAAAGGAGCTGAGCACATACTCCACAGGAATCCGAGGATTCAGCCATTCGTAAATTTCATCCATTTAATATCTTCCAAATCCACTAATAATCTCAGTTTTCAAGTTACAGTTACAAAATATATGATGCCCTTCATGGGCATATATCCTATCAATCAGTCTGTAATCATTATGAAGGCTAAAAACATGACGTTTTGCATAAAAATATCGCAGCATATTTTGGCGACGCACTTCTTTATCGGTAGCTTCAATAAACATGCAATCTTTATCACCCAGCGAATTAAAATATTCTCTATCGTAGACTGTCAGCAATATACTTGGTGACAAAGGATAAGTAAGTTCTCCACCATATTGAGCCAACCCCATATACATAGGTCTAACATTCGCGACATGAGGTTTAACTACAATAGGGAAATCACTTGCATAAAAATCTGCATTACGACTCACTTGAAATATCCAAATATTATGAGCAATAGCATCAGCGAACATCATAAGCATATCTTTATTCAGATAAGTCAAATCTGCATGTAGAGCTGGTTCTTCACACTCTATGTCAATTTTTAAATCCTCAAAAGATTTATCTTTATGTTGCATGGCAAGAAAATGTTTAATAATACCAATATTCGCTTTATCCATCCTAATATAGTCATTAACAACATATTCTCTTATCTCAGGGAGTCTAAAAAACTGAGTGACAAGATGCAAGGCAATTTCCTTCTTTTCTAAAAAGGTTAGTCGATAATGCTCCATATCGGTCATCCATTCATCCTTGATAACATCAAGTTCTTTCAATAACTTTGAGAGTTCAGGCTCGACAAAATGCGCAAAATGCTCCTTTTCAATAGAAAGCTTGTTAAGATGCCCGCCATTTTGATTGTTGCTTTCTTCTACATAAGAATCCGACAAAGAATATATATCATCCTCACAGCATACAGACATCAAGCTTGCACGATATGCTTTTGAACTTATTTTATCATAAGTATAGACACTCTTGGGATTGTCTGAAAATTGCTTTAGATAACATCTTGGAATATAATGCTGTTTCATATACTACTTAAGAATTATATCAACTACATAACATCAAAAAAGCTCATTTTAAACACACCATAGATTTCTAAATTACAATTCCAGATAATTGCACTCACATGCTGTTTCTTTATAAATAATATCGGGAACAGTATTCTTGATATTATCATATACTATTTTCATATTATTCAAGAAAAGTCTTGCAGTTTGATTGTTTCTTGCCTTTTACAATATTAAGATTTTAGTGAAAAGACAAGAAACAATCTCTATTCATACATTTACAGAGTTTACCTTATTCTCCTATTTAATTTCCATCAAATAGTCGTTCTTAGCAAACATTTTACCATATTTAGGCTGCAGAATGGCGGCATCAACCTTATTGCCCTTTACCCACTCGATGATAGCCTTAGGCAAATTCACGCCAGCCTCGTAGCTGAATGGGAAGCCACCACCAAAACGTGGATTCAGCTCCAATACGCAATACTCGCCCTTTTCGTTCTGCATCACATCAACATCAAGATTACCTATATGCTTCAATGCAGAGCCAATCTTCTTGCCAATTTCACGTACTTCAGGTAAATCCAAAGTAATAGCCTTATCAGTCTCGCCAGCTCGCATCGCAAGTTTCTGCTTCACACTGACAGCAACATTGTTACCCTCCAAGTCATTCATGATATCCAGTCCGAACTCCTTGCCGGTCAATTTCTCCTGAATCATGATGTACTCATCACCTACAGAAGCTGTAGCCAAGATAGTCTTCTTGATCTTCTTCATCAACAGGTGATAGTAGATATCCAATTCTTCCATATCGGCGATAGATTCCAATCCAATTGAGCCAGATCCCCAACGAGGTTTCATAAATAATGGGAAATGTAATTCGCCAGTTTCCAATGCCTTCTTGGCATCTGACAATCTAACAAATGTCTTAGGAGACTTAAGCCCCAAAGATTCCACCCATTGTGCAGTCTTATATTTATCAAATGCAATGTCGATAACAGAAAGGTCGCTTACAATAAGCTTAACACCTATCTCCTCAAAACGAGCCTTGTTTTCTGCTAGTATTGGTAGCTCCAAGTCGTTAAGAGACAACAAAGCATCAATCTTCTGCTCTTTACAAATATCCAAAGTAAGATCAACATACTTAGGATCATAAACAGCAGGAACTTGGATCTTGACATCCGCAACTTGTAATGCAGGAGCAGATAATTGCATATCAGTTGCAACCACCTTATCGCCTGCTTCCATATTTTCCTTGAAATATTTCAAAAGATATGTGCGTCTTCCCGCACAAGTAAATAGAATATTCATACTTATTAATATTAAATGTTTGAATTAAGAGGGCCACCAGTCAACCAAAACATAATATTGCCCTTAATATCATGCTTCTTTATATAATTCATCATGCCAAACATAGCCTTACCTGAATATGTTTCATCTAAAAGGAGTTCTGTTGATTCTTTCACACTGTTTATAAATCTCATCTCCTCATCTGTCGATTGCTTATCATATCCTTCCCCTATGTAGTCAGCATTAAAACAAATACTATTTTCATAGCGTTTTTCTATACCATACTGTTTAGCTAGCATATTAGCAAAATCTACAATTATCTTTTTACCCCGATCTTGTTGGCGAGCAATCGAAATACCGATAAGTTTGACATCACTCCATCCAACAAAATCCAAGCCTACTGCCATACCAGCTTGCATAGATCCTGTTCCTGAAGCTACAAAAATGTAATCCGGTTTGTATCCATTTAAATCACAATTAGCCTTTAATTCTTGAATGGCATTAACATAAGCAATTCCACCAGGTAAATCATGCCCACCACCATGGACATAATAAGGTTTTAATCCTTTAGCCTTATATCTTTCCATGGCAGAATCCATAGCATTTGAAATTGCATCGACTTTAACGAATTCATAAGTGGCGTTCGTCATTTTAACCAAATCTGCATTGCCACCACCTTTCAGAAACACACCTTTATCACCATGATAAACCAAGTGGCATTCCCACTCATTAGCCATTGCCATAAGAGCCATTGCACGATTATGATTACTATGAATACCACCACAGGTTACAATCGCATTATAACCTTCTGAACGGAGAAGCTTCTCATACTCTAAAGCTTTTCGGGCTTTATTGCCCCCCCATAACGTGGAAATTCATCTTCCCGTATAACTTTTATCTGAGTACTATTTATAGTAGCATCTTCTACAGACAGAAAGGTTTTTCCTTCCATTTGTTGCTTTCTATACTCATCGAAATCCATTAAGTTTGGAGCTACTTCAATATCTTTTCTCTGAAGGACATTCTTAATCGTCATAAAGATAATCTTAATATCCAAAGCAAAAGAAAGATGCTCAGCATAATATGCATCATACTCAAAACGCTCTTCCCATAAAACATGATTGCGTCCATGAACTTGAGCCCAGCCAGTAATACCAGGTCTTACCATATGACGCAATTGCTCACGTTCAGAATAATATGGGAGATATTTCACCAACAGTGGACGGGGACCAATTAAGGCCATATCTCCTTTCAGTACATTAATTAACTGCGGCAACTCATCGATAGAAGTAGAACGGACAAACTTTCCTACTTTAGTTAAACGATCAGCGTCAGGCAGCAGATTGCCATTAGCATCTCTTTCGTCTGTCATACTCTTATACTTGATTACCTTAATAATCTTACCATTTTTTCCTGGACGTTCCTGAAAGAAGAACGCTCCTGCACCCTTATTTGCAAAATGCAACCAGATAGTTACAACTATCAAGATTGGACTAATGCATATCAATGCAATTAAAGAAATCCAAAAATCAAAGAATCTCTTAAAAAAATATTTATACATATATAATTTTCTAAAAATTAGTATTTTATAATTCCATTTCGAGCAAGCACCTTATATAGTGGATAACAGGCTACTTCCATAGGAGAAAACTTAAAAGTTTTTGCCTGTCATAAAATTAGATGATAGTATGAATTAATATTACAGCAAATACCCTTTCCAAAAGTTCTTGTCTTCATAGAAACACCATATTTTCCAAAAACAGCAGATAGGGAATATGCAATTCTTTTAGATATTGATGGACTTTCCTAAGAATAAGCTGAACCTTTTTGTTTTGTCTTTCTATATGAGAAACTTCACTAAACCACTTTAATTTAAAAGTTTTACTCGGCTCGACAGCTAGGTTTTTATTAAGCAACAAATACTCAAGACCATCAAATACTATTGCACTAACAGTTTGCCGCTGTGTATTTTCCCTTATCTCATCCCAACATATCGGACTTTCCACATGAACCATATCAGAAGATTTTCCTCATAAACCTATCTTTAATAATTCAAAGAAGACTTTACTATCCGTTTCGTTCATCATAAAAATGTTTTAAATCCATCATTCAAACTTTTTACAAATGCATCTCGACCTAACTTTTCTATAAATACATTTTGAGTATTTATTCTCATATTTGCATAATCAAGGCTTGAAAGGTTCGAAATCTTGCATACAACATCAGTAATATTGTCGATATTGAATCCGCAATGATAAGAATCAACAAAATCATGTGTATCCCCTTTTATTGTATTGAGTATCGGAACACCTAACTGAAAATAATCCATAGACTTAATTGTTAGACCAACACAAACACTTGGTTTCATCATGTTAAGTGCAAAATGACTAGATCCTATTATTGAGCGCATTTTTTCCTTTTCAAAAATAACGCCATGATCCTTTACATTTGCACCAACTTTTTCAAGTGATGCTACAAATTCACCTTTTGTCGCTCCTCCTCCAACAATGTGCACGTTTACTTTGAATCGCCCAACTAATTCTTTTACAAGACTACCTATTAATGGAATATCAATCAACTGATTGATTGATCCTAAATAACATATGTCTAATGACTTCTGATTCCACATTGGTAAAGGGGCAAAACAAGCACTTTCACGACATAGACGAAGAGAAGACATTTTATCACACAATCTTGAATCTAAAAAACGTTGGTAAAGTTCACATTCTGTAAATATGTGATCTGCATATTGCAAACTATTATCTCGCAGATTTGCCCACAATCTGAATGGTAATTCTATCAACCTATTAGCAGTATAAGACTCTGGCCACATATCAATGACATCAAATATGAGTTTACTGTCAGTATGCTTTCTTTTATACACACCACAAACAGAAGCTACGAAATTCGGTGGAATGACAGCATAAACTAAATCCGGTTTTACTACGTTTAATATTTTTGCTACTTTTTTTGCAAAAATATAATGTGAAAACATTCTTGTAAGAGAAAGATTTTTCTTGTAAGATGGAACATGTATATAGTTGATATTCCCTGCTTTCACAACACGACACTTGTCAAAATGCGAAAAATCAGATGTCCAAACTGTCACATCATAACCTTGTGATATTAGAGACAGTTCTATATATTCCAACCGTCCCTTATACCAATCAAAACATGATATTATAATAGCTCTTTTCATATAATACGAAAAATTCTAAATAGATAATTAATAATGGTATTAACCCTAAACATAATTCTTTTACTATAGGGATTATGACTTTTTCCATTAAAGGAGGCATTATTTTCATGTCTGCGATATAGAAGCAATGATTCATTAACAAAGCCAACCTTACCATAACAAGTACCCATCAACCCAATCCATTGGTCATGCATAGCAAGATGCTTAGGAAAAGGTAAAATATGCTTTAACAAAGAACTTTTAAATGCCATTGACGCTCCAAAGAAGTTATTAGAGAGAATAGTTCTTATGACTGAAAACGAAGGCATACCCTCAAAATATAGTTGTTCCTGCACTTTTCCTTCTCCATTCATAAATGTTGCATTCGAAACAACCACATCATATTTGACTAAAGCATTCGAGAGTTTATCAACACGCCCAGGCAACCAAATATCATCTTGATCAGAAAGGAATATAACATCACCTTTTGCATGTTTTATTGCATTTTCAAAATTATAAATTGGAGAATGGAAATGCCCATGATAAATTCTTATTCTCTGATCATGAAATGATAATACCTTCTCTATTGTGGTATCGTTTGAACCATCATCAGAAATTACCAGTTCATCCGATTCCTTTATTTGCGATAAAATTGAATTAATTTGCTCTACAATGTATTTTTCTCCATTGTAAGTTGCCATACAAACTGATATCATACTAACATATATCTTAATAGTGTTACTTTAAACTTATAATATAAAAATGTTAAAAAGGAGATATTCTTCATATTTCGAATACGCTTCCATACAATAAAATTTCTGTTAAGAGCAGATGAAATATTGAAAAGGTTCTTAACGAAATATAATTTTGTACGTTTAGGTGCACCTATTTCATTATTTAAATGCTGTCTATAAAGCATAGTTGGCTTTTTAATTACACTTATAATTCCTCCAGCAATGGCAACTGATTGAGAAACTAAGGTATCATGCATCAAACAATATGGCTCATTTCCATGAGTAACCTGCTTAGCATTATTATTAAAAAGCATAGTGCATCCATTTACACTATTACAAGAAACTAATTCCTCAAACTTTATATGATTGGGCAGAAACCTTGAATAATTCCAAAATGATTCATTGAGTACATTTAAATTCTGATCAACAACCATCATATCTGTATTTACGACAATAGGAAGATTCGGATATTTTTGTTCCTCCAATTGCATTCGTTCTACTGAAATTTCGAGTTTGTTTGGTAGCCAAACATCGTCGTGATCACAAAATGCATAATAGTCAGCTTCTACAGCATTCATAATAGTAACAAAATTCATATACGCCCCTAAACCTTTAAGCTCAGGAGCTACCACAAAAATACGATTTGGATATTTGTCAGAATATTCCTTTACTATATCCAACGTATCATCTATAGATCCATCATCATGGACATAAAGTGTCCAGTCTTTATATGTTTGTAAGAACAAAGAATCTAGCTGTTCACGAAGATATTTACCAGAATTATAAGTTGCCAATAATAAAGCTATCATCATTTAAGAGTTTTAATATTTTTATAACAATACAACAATGCAAAAGAGAAAACATACAAACCAGTTGAATTAATTAATAGCGGATTAGTTCCAGATACTATTAAATACATAAAATAAGAGAAACCGACATCTTTAACCTGTTGCGTTTTCCCTTTTATTAACATAATTACAGCAGGTTTGAAAAATATATAAATGACCCACAAGCCTAAAATCCAACCATATTGATAAATTATTTCAAAGTATGTCATTTCTGAGTTTGTTACCCATATGTTTCTAGCTTTAGAAAAATACAGAACTCCGACACCATGTCCAAAAACATCAGACTTACTAAGTAAATCAAAAGTTGTTGTAAACTTTACCAAATCTCCAGAACTTTGATCTGAATCATTTAATAATTGTAAAAGAAGCCAAATCAAAAATATAGATAAAAACAAGCCTATTATTATTTTAATTCCTTTTATATTATAATCGGTATAAATTACATAAGCAAATAATGCTAAAGCACATAAAATAGGTGTCCTAGACATACCCATAAATATAGGAATAAACAAAAGTATAGCTAAAATATAGTTTTTATTGCGTATAAAATATATCAATGGCAAAAACAAAAATGGCATTGATTTATAAAAAAACATTATGCCAGAATAACTTAAAAAATTTCTATTTGAAACAAGGATTGTAGTTTTATCTATCTCATCAACATTATAGAATCTACTTATATCCCAAAATCCCATAGTAGAAGAAAAATATAAAAAAATGATGATTGCTGCTAAACCAACCCCAACAATATTGTTAATTGTTAATAACCCCCTAGACGTCTGTGTAGACAAAGGAATAATTATCAAAAGAAACAACAATGTCCTAAGATATGGGAGAGAGTCCGAAAAATTATAATTGCCCACTAAACTACCAGTTAAAATACTAAGAAAAGCGAAAGCAAAAATCAAACATGGATGAATGTAAATTTTCCTAGATATACTAACTTTCCCTATAAGACAAGATATAATCAATATCAAAACGAAGCCATCATTTTTAAGATGAAATATATTTCCTGTAGGGTCAACCATAACTAACAGAACAAATCCTAGCAGAGAAATGAATAATATATTTTGTTTCATTATTTTATTCTTTCAAAGCATTTAAATATGTAATATACAACAAAGTATACATAAGTATATGGATAATACCAAAAGTGTTTTAAAATTGTACGATATGAAGATGAAAGATCAAATCTAAGATGATTTTTTGTACAAAACAACTTATAAAAAAAAGGAATTATATGTTTCGTATAAACTCGATATTTTTCTTTTTCAAAATATAATATTCCAACACCATTACTATCTAATATTCCAAAGTAGTTGTCAAGAAAAACCTTGAAAAAGTTATAAGATCCTTTCCTTTCAGTAATAAACACATCATAATAATCATCAAAGTAGATTTTCATAGGACCAATGTTTATTAATCTAAACAACCATTCTACCTGAACTAATTTTGTAGAAAAATCCACATTAGCACATATTCTTTCAAAATCTTTTTTCCAAATACCAAATGTTGAAATCCATGTTCCATAAAATGATATTTTATCTAAAAGCTGATTCTTATTATTTATTTCATATGTGATTTTGTTTTGCTGAAATGAAGTCAATGATGGAAAAACAATAGAATATGAACCATTAGCCAATCTAATTATTTCCTTTATTTTGAACAACTTTCCTTTTTTAAATCGGACAGTGTCATTTATTAGCTTTAAATATTTGCCACTGGCCTTACCTAAAACTTCATAAAAGTTTCTATCACTTATATT
>ERZ1034939.1359-NODE-1359-length-11602-cov-6.331341_pt1 | contig 11602 bp, 7 predicted proteins | sample MGYA00520626_ERZ1034939 | MGnify/ENA primary metagenome ERZ1034939 (study PRJEB33766, sample SAMN09781751) | gut metagenome | biome: gut microbiome | host: Homo sapiens | place: Madagascar | study: EMG produced TPA metagenomics assembly of the PRJNA485056 data... | reverse complement strand
ATTATATATTGCAAGCACTTTTCACTACTTTTCTATATATTATACTAAATTGTGCAAAAGAACAGCACACATATTTCTACATGTACTGTTCTTTTAACATTTTTATCTTAAAAATAATGAATTATGCTTTACGCTTTTTATCAAAAAATACATATGCAGATGCAACTAAAGCCATTGCAACTGCTATCACAGCATAAAACCATATCACTGTGTTATCAGATGTCTGCACTGACTCGCCTTCACTCTGTACTGCACTTGAATTTTCTGATGATGCTGAATCATTACCAGAGAAACTGGTTTCATCTTCTTTAGTCGCAGACTGTGTAACTGTTGTTGTCTGTTCGTTAGTTGCTGGCTCTGTAACTGTTGTTGCTTGTTCGTTAGTTACTGGCTGCGTTACTGTTGTTGCCTGTTCATTAGTTGCTGGCTGCGTTACTGTTGTTGCCTGTTCATTATCCTTTGTAGTCTGCTGGCTGTTATCTTGTTCATATGCAAGATAATACAGATTCGCTTTATCGCCCTTTGTAATCTTATGAGTTCCCGCATTTACAGTCATCTCAATTATTCCATTCTTTACAGCACATTTACTGCCATCAAGCTTTACTTTCCCGTTAAAATCTTCATTAAACACCATGACTATCTTTGCATTTGTCTGTGTAGTAAATGAAATCTCAGTACTTGTTTCCATCTTAAGACACTTATTATATGTTTTACCTTTATATCTTACAGTGCCCTTATCTTTAGCAATATTTCCTTTGATATTAAAGAATGTATTATCGGTACTTCCATTTTCAAAATCAACAGCAATAACTTTCCCAGCTGCACCCGTTGTTGGCTGCTGTGCCGTTGTTGACTGAACTGTCGTTGACTGCTGCGCTGTTGTTGGTACTGTAGTTGACTGCTGTTCTGTCGTTGGTCGTACCGCTGTTGGATGCTGTGAGGTTGTAGCCTGTGTTGCATCAGAAGCTGTTGTATTCTGAGTTGGCTGTGCTGTTGTTTTTTCATCAGAGCTGGATGTTTCCTGTGAAGCTGTTGTATTCTCTTCTGACTTAGTTGTCTCCTCTGTATGTCCTGTTTTGTCCACTTTTCCTCCAACACTGATAAGTGCTGTATTCTTATAAGCTGTAACCGTCTCTTTTAACTTTTCATCTATTGCATATGAAGAATTGTCTGCATCAGTGAAGTTCCATGGTATAACGCCGCCACCCTGGCTTCCAGATAAAGCTTTAACCTTATTTTTCACATCTGCTGCAGCTGTAATATCCGCTTCAGTCACACCCATATCAACAGATACATCAGTATCAAAATTACTGTATGTAGTTGAACCTGATAATGTCTTATATGAACCTGCAACCTGCTCACTTCTTTCAGCTGCAAGATAAGCATCAAAGCTTGCTGCATTGGCAGCCTCATATGATGAATCGGCATTAGCATACACAACTCCGGCAGCACCAGATATTATATTATTATATGCTTTAATCATTCCACCTTTTTCGTTCGAGAATACGCCTTTGCCCTTGGCATCTGAACCCTGAAGTGATGACATCATAGGATATTTGCAGTTTTCAAACACATTAGCTTCAACAAATGCTGATGAACCTGATGTAACTCCTACTCCATACTTTGAATTACCATCATAGTAATTGTTGTATACATGTATATTATGTCCGTTTCTTATACGCGGATGACGTGAATCTGAATGATCAAACCAGTTGTGGTGATATGTAAGATAATCTGAATACCCTGAATCTGCTGGTGTTGCATCTACAAGTCCACATTTTCCACTGTCAAAAAAGTGATTATATGATATTGTACAGTACTGTGACTTCTTGACATCTATAGAGCCATCACCCTTTTTCTGGTCGCTGTCTGAGCCAGCCTGTCCATAATATATATCAAGATTATGAACCCATATATTACAGTTGCTTGTGTCTATTGATATTCCATCATCCATGAAATTAAGCACTGAAAGATTTCTTATTTCAACATTTGCTGCATTTCTCACAAGAATACCGAAGTCTTTTATACAGGCATCGCTGCCGACACCCTCTATTGTAAGCTTCATATCAGAATAAGCACTTTTTCCCTTAACCTGAAGTCCTTCTGAACTGCTGCTTATCTTATCAAGATCATTCTTTGTCACCGTTCCTATAATACGGATATCAACAGGTCTTGTTTCATTGCCTTTCTGAAGAGCATCAATAATAGTCTGGATGCCAACACATTTAGTAGTCTTATTCGTATCAGTCTTTACTGTCATAGTAACAGTTTTAGCAGTATCTTTTGTTACATATAGTACAACTGCATCCTGCTTTAATGTTCCATCATCATTATAAGCACCTGAACCTGTCTTATATTTAGAATCAGATGAGAACGCAAAGCCACTTCTATCATGTGAAGCTACGGCTATTTCTTCTGTTTCAAGAGCCTTTGAAGCTACTTCTTTTCCATCCTTTACAGGAACAACCTTCATAATATATGTTCCCTCTTTAAGGCCAAGTGCATCAGCTCTGTAATAATCTTTATCAGTCTTATAATGTCTGATAAGTTCATCATCAAGCTTTACATACTCTCCATCCTTTTCTTTAACATATGCATTATAGCTGTCAGCTTTATAATCTGTTGACCATTCTACATATGCTGATTCCAGCCAGCCTGTTGCTTCTATTTTTTCTGGCTTTACAACATCTGCTTTAGCAGATTTAACTGATACAGGCACTATTATGCTTACTGCCATAACAACAGCCAGTAAACATGCCCATATACTCTTAGATGATTTTTTAAATATAGCTTTCATCTTAAACCCCTTTCAAGTTTTGTGCATTTTTCACAAGTATAATATCAACATATGAAAACATCACTGTCATTCTACCAAAAATAAATGTTATGACATATGGTATTATAGTACCATATATCATAACCTCTTTTATAACTTCTTTTATAACCTCTATGCATAACCACTGTTATGAATCAGAACCAGAGCCTTTCAAAATATATTTATCAGGATACTCAAACACATATCTGTCATATCCATTGATTATTATTGTATCTTTATATTCTCTCTCTCTTTTATTCTCAACGGAATAATTCAGATGTACATGACCATGAATAAAATATTTCGGTTTATACTTATCCAGTATATCAACAAATGCTTCAAACCCTTTATGTGGATTATCTTTACCATCTCCTATTCCAAACGCTGGTGAATGTGTCAGCAGAATATCTATTCCTTTTTTTATTTTTATCTTTGGCCACATTCTCGCAGCCCTTCTTTTCATCTGACTCTGTGTGTATTGATTAGCACCTGCTTTATATCTTATAGAACCGCCCAGTCCCATAATACGGATTCCTTTGTACACATATATTTTATCCTCTATGCATATACATCCTTCTGGTTCTTTAAATGCATAATTATCATCATGATTGCCACGCACATATAATATAGGTACTTTTGAAAACGAAGCAAGAAATGAAAGGTATTCCGCACGTAAATCACCACATGATAATATAAGATCTATACCATCAAGTTTTTCTTTTTCAAAATAGTCCCACAGATATTTCGACTCAACATCTGCTAACACAAGTATTTTCATAATTTTCACTCATTTCAATTATTCATTAACATCTATAATTCCCTGATTTATAACAAGGAGCTTATATTCTTCACTTAGTTCATCATACTCTGGTATCTTTCCAACAATATTGTCCATAAGCCAATCCATCTCTATGATTTCATCTGGGTCAAGAGTTTCACCTGCTTTATTCATGATTTTTCCTTCCTGATTTCTTAACTCACCAGAAAAAGGATGGAATTCACCTTTTATAATAGATTCTCTGATAAGGTCAACTATTTTTTTAGTTTCATTATTCAGGCCTCCACCATATATGATATCAACAGCCCCTGATGACATTCCCCACCAATAGTTAAGTGCTGATACCTTATCGCCTTCCTCTTCTTTCTTCCATGAACCACTTAGTATACTTTGTATAAGCTTTTCATAAAACACACCCCAGTGCCATACCGGCATAGCAAGGTGTCTTATATTACCATCGTCATTTATATATAATCCAAATTTTCTTGATGATTTTTTCGGCGTAATCATATCCTGGTCCGATATACAATTAATCCCAAGCTCCTTAAACCTGGCTTCAACATCATTGTCTTTGATACCATTCCATTCCACATACACTTTAGCATCAGGATTAACAGCCTTTACCCCCATAGCAAACGCATTAACATTTGCCATGACACCATAAAGAGGACAACTTGCAACATATCCTATTCTGTCACTCTTTGACATAACGCCAGCTATAAGTCCTGTCAGATACTTAGCTTCATGAATTCTTGTATAGTAGGTTCTTATATACTTATGTGATATATTCAGTGAACAGTTAAGTATCTTAGCCTTTGGATGTGCTATGGCCTGCTTCAGGCTCGCATACATCATGGCTGAAGATGTCACAAATATAAGATCTGTATTTTCATCTATAAGCTTTTGTATAGCATCATAATCATCGATTTTAGGTCTTACATTCGTTATACTTACTGTTTCTATCTGTTTTCCAAATGTCTCATCTATATACTGTCTTCCAAGTTCATGCGCATAACACCATTCCGATGTCTGCGGTGTCTTTTCATATATAAATCCAACCTTCAGTTTTTTGTTGCTATCTCCTCCTGATATTGGAAGCAGATAGCTTAGTATATTCTTTTTGGCTGGTTCTATCTTTGCCGGGTCCATTTTTAATTCAACCCCGCTGTTATCTGATATAAGTTCAAACTCTTCCCATGTCTTAGCCACATTTTTATCCATCTCATCAGATGTCATGTGCTTGACATTATCATATCCATGAATATGAATAAATCTTAGATACGCATCTCCGACAGGAAAATCAAATCTGTCTCCTCCCCTTGATTCATATGCCGTTCTGAAATTAAGATAGCTTGAAACAAGATCCTTTTTAGCATCTTCATCCATAACCTTTCCTGGTTCTATCCCAACCAGATCCATAAGTGTCGTAAAACTGCCTTCTTTACTGAAATATATATCATTAAGCTTAGTTGCTTTATAAAAATCCATAAATTCATAATATATTTTAACATCTGGATCATCGGATTTTTTAGGAATCTTTCGTATAACCTGTGCATTGACAGTAACTGCCTTAAAGTACTTTAAAACGCTCACCCTTTTGTTACCTTCAAGCACATAGAACTTATTCATGTATTCATATACCTTTATAGGATCTCTTATACCTTCATTCACCTGGCTGTCACTAAGTGATGCCCATTTTGCTGAAAACTCACTTCCCCATTCCAATATAGGCATCCAGTTGTCTGCAAACGCATTTGTTCTTCCAGCTGTACATGTTCCTACCACAAGTCTTAATGGTATCTGATCAATCCCAAGACTCACCTCAGAATCAATACTCTTTTCCTCCATCATATTCTCCATAACAGGAAGGTATGGATATTTTCCTTTATTAACACATGCATGATATTCTTTTTTTCCTAATTTTAAGGCACTCATATAATCCTGTACTGACATACTAACCTCCATTCCTGCACAGATATACTTAAAAACTGTGCACTTTTAATGCCCATAACCCTTTTACCATTCTTTCCTAATTAAACTTAACACATTTTATAATATAAATAAAGCAAAAATGCTGGCTGATAAAACTATTATGTATACCAGTCAGCATTTTATTACATTTCGGTGTCCTGCTTTTAAAGAACACTTGTAACTATCTTAGTCAGTGTCATAATATAGTTCTTATCAGATTCATTCCACCTGAAGCTTTTATTGAAAGTGTCATAGAACATAACTATATTATCGCCTTCATCATTCTTAAAATAACTATATATCATGCCACCTATATTACAGGCTATAACCGCATCGTACATTTCTTTATAGAACGACTCTATATTAGAGGTATAAACCACAGTCACGTAATTCCTGTTTTCGAATTTTTCCATAAATTTGTCAGTTTTTATGAGTTCAAGTATATCTGGCAATCCAGAATATTCTCCATAGTAGTCTATAAGTTTGCCTTTAGTTGCGTTATATATACGTATACCATCTATCTCTAATGCCTTACATGCACGTGGCAGCGCTCTTTTTACCGCCTCTTTTCCATTCCTAATTATATCAATAGCCATATCTGCTACTTCTAACGAAAGATTCTCACCTTTTTTTATAGGAGCCATAGAAAAGCCTTTTCTTCCCATATCCTCAAGAAAATCCCCATGCTTAGCAGGGTCATATATTATATATCTGTTTTTACCTTTATTCTTAGCTATATATAAACATTTATCAGCCTTGTTTACAAGCGTGTCATAATCACTTCCGTTATCCGGATACTGACACACACCTATAGAAAGAGTAACTATACAGCCATTCTCTCCCTGACTCATTTCATCCCTTACTTTCTGTTTAATAGATGTAAGAATAGATCTCAACTGGCTTTCTGTATTAATCCAGTTTGTAAATATGAAGAACTCATCTCCACCAAACCTGCCAACTATTCCCCTTCCGTTTAATGTACTGTTTATAATAGAGGCAACTTTTAATATAACCTTGTCACCATACAAATGTCCATATGTATCATTAATATTCTTAAAATCATCTATATCAATCATAGCAACATAATGCATGTCTTTGTTAGATGATATTGCATCCGATACATATTCCTTACATGCTCTTTTGTTAAGCAGCCCTGTAAAAAAATCCTTGCCTTCCTGTGTCGCATAATATGCTTCCTCTGTCTGTGCACCAAGTGACTTGATAATCCCAATAACCACCTTGCTTCGATTGTACTTGTATATTATACGGCAATCCACTTTATATAATCCAAGCTTCGATGAATCTGTTATAATCGGACATGTAATCTCTGCATTAAACCCTTCGTTTGCGTTACGCAGCTTATACATGAAATCGCGAAAATCCTGTTTATGTCTGGCATTATTAAAGAATGTCATAATATACTTTTCAAAATCGTCAATATGCATTTTTTTAATCATGGTTGCTTTCATGCTTCTATAAACATATATAGAAAGAAAACCTGTAGCTATATCATAATCAAACAGATAATCATTGTACATAGAAAGAAATTTTTTATATTTATCGGCATCATCATGAAGCTTGAAATATTTCTTTCCTGTGTTAAACACATTGTATACCTCAGCCTCAATAACGCTGTTATCCTCAATCACATGACCTGTATTTGATAACAATATATGAACAAGAGTATATGTATCATCTTTACCTTTCATGTATGCAATCATTCTCTGTGATTCACCCTCTTTAAGACTTTCACATATATTCGTAAACTCTTCCTTAAAATCAGGATGAATATAATCTGTTATAGATATATTAATTAACTTTCCTACATAATTGTAGAAATAATCATCTGCAACCATAACCAGATAATTATGTGTAAATGTTGCAGAACAATATAACATATTTGATTTATTATTATATATATTATCTGATATTAACATAATGCCCCCACGTCCGCTTTGTTGTTTTTGCACTTTATTTCAATTAATAATATCACGTTTTTTATAAAATGTAAACAAATCATGTACTTTTACTAGTACTTTTTCTCTACATTCTGCATATTACATAGTTACATTATGAACTATTATGAACTTGCATTATATCTCAATCAGGTTATATTATTATTGACTGACTTATTAAAATGTACATTATTGAAAGGACACAAATATATGAACGCTTTACCAAAAGACCCCGTTATGCTTCTTAGCTTTGTAAACATGCAGCTGCGTGATAACTACAGTTCACTTGATGAATTCTGCAAGTCGTTTATGGTTGATAAAAAAGCCATTAATGATAAGCTTGGCATGATAAATTATATTTATGATGAAAACAGTAATCAATTTAAATAGGGGATTGAGTACATCGTACTCAATCCCCCTTTGTATTCCATATTTACTTAGATGCTTTTGCGACAAGTCCATTATTTTCACAGTCGATTACTATATTATCTCCTGTAGATACGTTGCCTGCAAGTATAAGCTTAGCTGCAAGTGTCTCAACTGACTTCTGTACATATCTCTTAAGTGGTCTTGCACCATACATTGGATCGAAGCCATGCTCAACTATGAAATCCTTAGCTGAATCCGTAAGTACAACCTTAAGTTCCTTATCCTCAAGTCTTCTGTTAACATCATTAATAAGAAGATTAATAATACTTCCTATATTCTCCTTATTAAGTGGCTTAAACATGATAATCTCATCAAGTCTGTTAAGAAATTCCGGTCTGAAGCTGTTTCTTAAATCGCCCATTACCAGCTCCTCCACTCCTTCTTTAATATTGCCTTTATCATCAATACCATCAAGAAGATATGTTGAACCAATATTACTTGTAAGAATAATTATGGTATTCTTAAAGTCAACTGTACGACCCTGTGAATCAGTTATACGTCCATCATCAAGTACCTGAAGAAGTACATTGAACACATCAGGATGTGCCTTTTCAACTTCATCAAAAAGCACGACTGAATATGGCTTTCTTCTTACTGCTTCGGTAAGCTGACCTCCTTCATCATATCCTACATATCCAGGAGGCGCTCCTATAAGTCTGGATACTGAATATTTCTCCATGTACTCCGACATATCAAGTCTTATAATATTATTCTCATCATCAAACAGGCTTTCAGCAAGTGCCTTAGCAAGCTCTGTTTTACCTACACCAGTTGGTCCTAAAAACAGAAATGAGCCAATAGGCTTTGTTGGATCCTTTATACCTGCTTTAGATCTTATGATAGCCTCTGTAACTTTAGTAACTGCTTCGTTCTGTCCAACCACTCTCTTATGAAGTGTTTCATCAAGATTAAGTGTCTTCTGTCTTTCTGATTCACTAAGCTTAGCTACCGGAATACCTGTCCATCTTGATATAATCTTGGCAATCTCTTCCTCTGTAACACTTTCATGCACAAGAGATTCTCCATTGCCAGACTCTTTAGCTTTAGCTTCTGCCTCTTCTATCTGCTTCTGAACAGCTGGAAGCTTTCCATACTGAAGCTCTGCTGCCTTTTCAAGATTATATTCTCTCTTAGCCTGTGCTATCTGATTGTTAATATTTTCAAGTTCTTCCTTCAGCTTGCTTATATTATCAACCTTTGTCTTATCTGCATCCCACTTTGACTTCTGAATACCGAATTCCTCGCGTAAATCTGAAAGTTCTTTTCTAAGTGCTTCAAGACGTTCCTTGCTAAGATTATCTGTTTCCTTCTTTAATGCTGCTTCTTCAATCTCAAGCTGCATGATCTTACGCTGCATTTCATCAAGCTCAGCTGGCATAGAATCCAGTTCTGTCTTAATCATCGCACATGCTTCATCTACAAGATCAATAGCCTTATCTGGAAGAAATCTATCTGTTATATATCTGTCTGATAGAACTGCTGCACTTACTAATGCACCATCTGTTATCTTAACACCATGGAACACCTCATATCGGTCTTTAAGGCCTCTTAAAATAGATATTGTATCTTCGACAGTAGGCTCATCCACCATAACTGGCTGGAAACGACGCTCAAGTGCCGGATCCTTTTCAATATACTGTCTATGTTCATCAAGTGTTGTTGCACCTATACAATGAAGCTCGCCTCTTGCAAGCATTGGCTTAAGCATATTACCTGCATCCATAGCACCTTCTGTTTTACCAGCACCTACTATAGTGTGAATTTCATCTATGAAAAGAATAATCTGACCTTCTGACTTCTTAACTTCATCAAGAACAGCCTTAAGTCTTTCCTCGAATTCACCTCTGTACTTTGCACCAGCAACAAGTGCTCCCATATCAAGTGCAAAAAGTTTCTTATCCTTTAAGCTTTCTGGCACATCGCCTTTTACAATACGTTGTGCAAGTCCCTCAACAACTGCTGTCTTACCAACACCAGGTTCACCTATGAGAACCGGATTGTTCTTTGTTTTACGTGAAAGAATCCTTATAACATTTCTTATCTCCTGATCTCTGCCTATAACAGGATCCATCTTACCATCTGCAGCTCTCTGTACAAAATCTGTAGCATATTTACTAAGGGTATCATAAGTAGCTTCCGGATTATCCGAATTAACTGTCTGGTTACCTCTTACTGTCGCAAGCACAGAAAGAAAACTCTCCCTGTTTATACCATATGTCTTAAAAAGCTGCTTTATGGCTTTGTTAGGAGATGCTATAAGAGCAAGCATAAGATGTTCTACTGATACATAAGAATCCCCCATACGCTTTGCTTCTTCCTCAGCATTAATAAGCACTTTGTTAAGATCATTACTTATATACAGCTTTACATCACCAGATACTTTATTCTTCTGGTTAAGCAGCTGTTCTATATTCTTTAAAAAAACATCCTTATCAATATTCATCTTTTCTATAAGACTTGCAATAAGGCTGTCATCTATAGTCATCAGGCTATACAGGAAATGTTCCTGGTCAATCTCCTGATTTCCATAATCATATGCTATTTTTTCACAATTGTTAATCGCTTCGACTGACTTCTGTGTAAACTTTTGAATATTCATACAACTCACCTCTTTCATTACCCGTGAATTAATAGTTCAATAGAAAATGCTTTATTCACTTTCTGATAATTGTTATATCATCCACTGTTAGCCAAGTCAAGAGGTGAGTGCTAATTTATTATAAACTTTTTATAAAGCGTAGTGTTTATGCTGGTTTGAGGGGTATTGAAATTGGTGAAAAAATTGATTTTTACTGTTTTAATCGTCCCCTTCCTGATTTGACTGATAAGCATATTTTTTCTTACAACGTAATATTTCACCCAAGTGCTACATCCAGAATCATCATCAAACTAAATCCAAATGCAAAGAAAATCGTACCAATATTAGAGTGCTGTCCCTGTGACATTTCTGGGATCAATTCTTCAACCACGACATATAACATAGCTCCTGCTGCAAAGCTAAGTAAATATGGTAATGCCGGGATTACCAGCTGTGCAGCTAGAATCGTCAGCACAGCCCCAATCGGTTCAACTACTCCTGAAAGTACACCTCCAAGAAACGCCTTTCCCTTACTTTCGCCCTCTGCCCTAAGAGGCATTGATATAATAGCCCCTTCCGGAAAATTCTGAATAGCAATTCCAAGAGATAAAGCAAGTGCACTAGCTGCTGTAATCTGTGCATTTTCAGCAAGAAATCCTGCATACATTACACCAACCGCCATACCTTCAGGAATGTTATGTAGTGTAACTGCCAACACCATCATTGTAGTACGGCTAAGCTTGCTTTTAGGTCCTTCTGCCTGAACACTTCCAACATGAAGATGCGGAATCAAATGATCGAGCGCAAGTAAAAACAATATCCCTATCCAGAACCCAGCAACTGCCGGAACAAATGATAAATAACCCATATTCTCAGATTGTTTAATAGCTGGAATCAGAAGACTCCAGATTGAAGCAGCAACCATTATGCCTGCTGCGAACCCTGTAAGTGCACGTTGCACTGACGTGTTAAGTGTTTTTCTCATAAAAAACACGCATGTTGCACCAAGTGTTGTCCCAACAAACGGAATCAGTATACCTTTAAAAATATTCAATAACATTACATTTTCCTTCCAT
>ERZ1034939.1358-NODE-1358-length-11608-cov-41.116333_pt1 | contig 11608 bp, 10 predicted proteins | sample MGYA00520626_ERZ1034939 | MGnify/ENA primary metagenome ERZ1034939 (study PRJEB33766, sample SAMN09781751) | gut metagenome | biome: gut microbiome | host: Homo sapiens | place: Madagascar | study: EMG produced TPA metagenomics assembly of the PRJNA485056 data... | reverse complement strand
TTATCGCTTAAAAAGCACTTTATAAAAATTGTTCAGAAAAGTGTTGCCTTTTCAGATTATTATCTTAAACAATGTACTGATTTAATAAAAGAGTACTTGCATAGTAACCGACAAGAGGCTACTATTTTAGCTAAACAAACATTTGAAGAGCTATTACCTTTGATTGAAGAAGGAATGTCTACAATTGACTTACTCTATCTATCTGTAGAATCAGTATCGGATCTCAAACAGGTTGAGTTAATCAGAAATTTGGGTTATCAAAGAGAAATCATTCTTTATTCGCATCAAAAGGATTTTGCAGTTGATGGCTACGATAATGAAGTTCTAAATTATATCGTTAAAGATCAAAGCTCTTTGGAAAAGTTCGAATTAGCTTTGAGTAAAGCATTTCAAAAATGCACTAATCGTCAAAAAGAAGGCGTCGTGTTATCTCGTGCAGGAACAAGTAAATATCTCCTTTTAGAAGATATTAGTTATTTTGAAAGTCAGTCTCGTATCATTACTGTACACTATGATAGAGACAAAACCTTTGAATTTTATACAACAATGGGAAAGCTGGAAGAACAGTTTTATCAAAGAGGTTTTATTCGTATCCATAGAAGTTTTTTAATTAATAAACGTTATATCGCAACAACTTTTGCGACAAAAGTTGTTCTAATAACAGGCGTAGAATTGCCAGTTGGAAGAAGGTATAAAAAGAACTTAATGTTGAGTGAGGAAAAACCATGAAAGTTAGTAAAATTTCTGTACTGTTGCTCACTCTACTGTTAGGTATTGTAAGCGTTTTTTACTCAACATTGCCAATTGTTTCTTCTGATACGGTCGATAATACTTCTGTAACTTTGAAGCATTATCATTATGATACGATAGACTACTGTATGCGTGCTAGTGATGTCACATTTCAGCTGAATGAAATCATCTCAATGGATGAAGACCAATTAAAACAGGAGATTATTAGGAAATCTGAGCCTGTAATGTTATTCCGAAAATCTGATTTAGACATGACTTTGTGGCCAAATTATAGTGTAACCATTAGTGATTTAGATATATCGCAGTTGAAACGAGAACCGAGTCAAGCAGGTACTCCTGTAACTTATACGTTACCAAGTGTCACAGGAGATATCTTGTCACAGCTCCAAATATTAGTTTATATTGTAGGTAATACAATGCCTGATAGTCCAACGTCATCTACTGATTCAAGTGGTACAACGAATTCTAGCTCATTGACAGAGTCGAGTAGTTCCATTTCGGATAGTAGTTTAGTAAGACCAGAATTATCGACTTCATCATCTTCTTCGAGTGATTACAGAAAATCAGTAGTAGATAGCTCGACTCCCCCTAGTTTATTTAGCGGATCTAATAACCTGAATGTTAGTCAGTCGCGTTCGGAAACAAAGCAGGATGCTGTGGTTGAGACTTCAAAGATAGCGCCTGATGATAAGACTAGCAGTAATCAAAGTGTTCCAGAATTAGTAGGAGGTTCTTCGGATAAAGACAAGGTTGCACATTCTGATTATGATGATTTAGAGAAGTCTCAGATAGGAAGTGTTGCAAGAAAAATAGCTATAGTTTCATTAGGTGTCGGTAATAGTTTTATGGCAGTTACAATCATTTCAGATATTCGTGTTGTTCTGTGGTATTACAAAATGAAACAGTAGTATTGGTTTAAAATCTGTAAAGAAAGAAGAACGGTATGTTAGTTTTATTTATAATAATTTTTATTGTTTTAGTTGGTTTTAAATATGGTTTATATCGAAAACTGCAAGACATTGATGGTTTGGGAGCGATGACAAGTGGGATGTCAGAAAATGATGAGGTTGTTTCTGTTTTTGAGGGAGATCTCAAAGGCAAAAAGAAGTAAGTGTTGAAATGTTTTGAAAGGCTATTATAACTTATTGATAATATAAAAAGGAGTACTTTGTTTGTCTGTGTTGAACAATAAGAAGAGATAGGCACTAAATTAACGATAACGACCATATAGTTTGTAGTTATGTCTAACATCACCTTCTTTTTGGATTAATATAAATTAATAATTTGTATGAGTTTCAACTGAAATAATGGTGTCATTTTAATGAATCGTATGAGCAAGTATTCCTTGCTATCAAGAGTAGCTATAGATTGCTAGTTTTTCTTTCTTGTTTTCTTGTCAATAGTATTATACGATTAGTAAAGGTAGATTGTATTATTAAAATCTACCTACGAATTTTTATTAATTAGAGGGAGGTTTATTATGTCTAGTAATATGAGCAAAAAAGTGATTGCAGATAGTCAAAAGACTAGAGGAGCAAAAGTAACGATGATTTTAAGTGTCATTGGTGGTGTTTTATTTTTCATAGGTACTTTGATAGTATTGTTTTTTGGGGTGTGGCAGTAGGGAGAGAACATATTTTTATTAATTAGAGGGAGGTTTATTATGTCTAGTAATATGAGCAAAAAAGTGATTGCAGATAGTCAAAAGACTAGAGGAGCAAAAGTAACGATGATTTTAAGTGTCATTGGTGGTGTTTTATTTTTCATAGGTACTTTGATAGTATTGTTTTTTGGGGTGTGGCAGTAGGGAGAGAACATAATGGATTTTGGAGAACAGATTAGAATTATTAGGCAAAAACGTCATTTAACTCAAGATGAGCTTGCTCGTCAATTAAATATAACTCGTCAAGCTGTATCAAACTGGGAAAATAATAAGAACTTACCAGATATCGGAATGTTGATCCGCATTTCAGATGTTTTTGACGTATCATTAGATGATTTGATAAAGGGAGACTGTGGTATAACTAAATTAACTACTAAAATTGTTAAAGAAGGAAGTGAAACGAAGCGTCTTATTTATAATAGAATTTCGATTTTTGTCGGTATGACCTCATTTTTGTTAGGTTTGATGTTGCTTTTTATAAAGTCAGTTTCTGTAGAATATGTTGATTCGGAAGGCGTATTACATGAGAATTTTTTCTTACTTCCTTTTGGTTTCTTCTTTATGTGTTGTGGTCTGTTATTATTTTTATCTATCGGAATTAGAAAATTATATATAAAAGTTTTTAAAAGGAATCTTCAGTAAGAAGTGAACTGCACCTCAAAAGTTGGACAGAAAAAGTCTAACTTTTGAGGTGTTTTGTATGAAATTAAGCTATGAAGTTAAAGTAAACATATATGTGATGAGAAAACCAGGCGTTACTTGGTTACAAATTTATGATCAGGTCGATGTGAAGGTTACATATTCAGTTAAATCATACCTTCCTGGCTATGCAGAAGTCTATGTGCGACCAGAAGTGGTCAACTTGGAGAGTGTGAATTTTGACTCGCTCACTGATAAGTTTATCCAAGAAAACCACGGAGCTTTTTCTAGTTACGACGACTTGTATAAAGCGGCTGAAAAATTCTCTCTTGAACAACTTTCAAGTGTCATTTCTAATACTAATCTGTCTGCAAATAGTTTTATGAGTGATAAAGAAGGTTTCTTACTTAAAATAACTCAAAACAAAGAAGAGAAATGAGTAATTGATAAGAATGACTATGATTATGATGAACTTGTTAACACCTTTACTGGATGTGGACTGACATATTAATATGACCAATCCATGTAGACATGTCAAGTAAAAAAATAAAGTTCAAATGGTGAGCGCGGTTAGGCGTCTCATATTTTCAAAAAATGCTAAAGTTTTACAAGTTAGTTGACATGAGCACTTTTGGGAACTATGTATCAGTTAACACCAACTACAATATGTAGTGTTTTCAACAATACCTAAAAAAGACGGGCATGTTGTGCATCTGAGGTGCAAGTTCTCAGGGGCACCTGTTACCGGTAAACTCAATAGCAACTCCCAAGCCTGACTATCGCGAGGTAGCAGGGAGAGGAAGGGATAGCGAAATCGAGGCTCTACGAACAGAAACGTGATATAAGGGCGTTAACAGCGGATGAGGTGGCCCAAAACACTAAAGTCTCAAAAAGTAGTCGTAACCTGTTGGTGTAAATCATGAGAGTAATCAAGGAAAGATGTATGACTTATCCCGTGAGATATCATTGAGGATCTACTCCTAGTAACAACGAACAATGAGAAATCAGCCGAACCCATAGCAGTGTTGAAGCTTCTGTAATAGAAGTGGAGCGAAGGGGTGAACCATATAACTAAGGTGATGCTCCATTTCGCCTGTACCTGTAACGTCGGTCTGATGGGTATGGTATAGTAGCTGTCCCGTATAGGCAGTGAACTATCTTAATACAAGGTGTCCCGCAGGTAACGAAACAAGATAGGACTGACACACATGTCGCCATTGTTAATTCAAATCTTATCTAAAGAGAATATGATGACTGCTTTCACCGAAGTCTGTTCTAATAAAGGCTCAGCTGGTATAGACGGTATCACCGTAACTGATATTGGTTTGTATCTTAATAAGAATTGGCGTACGATTAAGAACCAGATAATTGCTAGAAAATACAGACCACAACCTGTCCTGCGGGCGGAAATCCCCAAACCACAGGTAGGTAAGTGTAACCTAGGTATACCAACCGTAAACACAGTATTGACTTAGATACGAGACTACAACGTCTAAACTGGTTGATACGAGGATGGATAGATTATTTCCATATAGGATAGGAGTGATGAGAACAGCTCTTAGCAAAATAAATAAGCATTTGCGAACTCGCTTACGAGTGATTATCTGGAAACAGTGAAAAGCCAAACCTAAACGGCGTTGGGACTTGCTAAAATTAGGTGTTCCTAGGTGACTAGCCGCTAAGGTATCGGGCTGGGGTAACCACTATCAACTAGTAGCCTGCAAGTCTGTCCTTAATCAAGCTATATCAAAACAAGTCTTCACAAAATGAGGACTGGTTAGTTGCTTAGATTATTACATGGAGCGACTGTTAACAGTTAATGGAACCGTCGTATGCCGAACGGCACGTACGGTGGTATGAGAGGGACTACATGTTAGTTCCTACTTGATTTATCACTTCAGAAATTCGTACTTAAATAAGAAAGGTACAGTTTCAGAATTATAATACTCTTTTACCATTGTTTTCAGAGTATTCAAGTGTTCGTTTTATTCAGGATAAAAATAGATTATTCTATCATTTTCATCATTTTTAGGATTATAATTCTCTGCTTTCTTAGCTTCAATTAGGACTCTTTCCCACTGTTCAAACAAAGCAGTTTCTTTAGAACTTTTCAAAATACATTTTCTGTTCTAGAAAAAAGAAAAAGTTGCGAACTTTTCCACCGCTCTATACAATTATCTTTGTCGATAAATCTGAGGAGGTAAGACGAGTGGCTTTCTTTGAAGAAAGTAAGTTAAGAAGGTTATTATCAACGCACAATGCGAAGCATTTTGAAGAGTATATTTCTAACTACGACGAGAGTATGATACCAGTTATGAAAGCACGAGGCTATCAATGTATCCATTCTATGGAGCGTACAGTAGCTTTTACCTTTGGAGAGTTTACCTTTGCCTTTAAACGTCGTCGCTGGAAAAAAGGAAATGAGTGGGTAGTACCTGTTGATGACATGTTAGGACTTCCAAAGAATGTTCGCTTCTCTTGGGAATTTATGTATCAAGTTGCTCATTTAGCAACAATCATGGCTTATGATAAAGTTGTTCAAGTTATTGAGATGACAAAAGGAATCTGTATCACTAAACCAACTGTTGTTAAGGCGGTCAAGCTTTGTACACAGTTGATTCAAGAAAAAGTAGTTCATACAGGCAGTCGAAAAATTGGCAGTAACCGTTTTGAATTACAAGATAAGAAAGAGTTCATCTCACTGGATAATCGTCAAACTCGTGAACAAGTTCTAGATTACCTCTATAACCACTTTGAAATAACTGAAGAGACGCTCTTAGTTACTAATTCAGATGGCGGACATGGTTATACGCCTTATATTTTTAAGGAAATTGCTAAAACCTTAAAAATTAATCGACATGAGCACTTCTGGGATGAGTATCATGTGAATCAGAAACTCAACACTTTTTTCAAACCCTACCCAGAAGAATTGTTGGAACAAGCTTTACGGTTAGTGTTGGATACAACAGAACGTTTGTTAGCAACAGAAGCTGAATTAGAGGTCTTTCAATCCTTTAAGAAGAAATTGTTACAGAGTTTTCAATATACCGAGCCAGCCCCTCTAAGAGGCTTTTCGCATGCTGGTATTGGCGTCATGGAGACCCAGCATCGTAAAATAACGTATCGAATGAAACATCGTGGGATGTATTGGACGATGGAGGGAGCGGAGACCATGACACAGATGATTCTTCTAGTAGACAAGGGTGAATTGTATAACCTCTTTTTGGGTTCCTGGCGAGATGAGTATGCCAAATATGAGGCTTTAGAAAGTCAATCTATTTCAGACTGGTTAAAAGAAGACCAAAGTCCATCGCAATTATCACAAGCGAAAACACGTGGGTTGTTCACGACACTAAGAAATTAGTTAGGATTTGAAAAATACCCTTGAAAAGGGCTTTTTGTGCTACACTTTTTTGCTAAAAATACTTGCGTTGTAAGTGTGGGTGTGCTATAATTTACGTAAAATAAACGAATAAAAAGACGGACAGTGCGTCAACACCTCCGCCTTACTGAGTAAGAAACCACACTTCTTACTCAGTCTTTAGTTAATGATACAGAATAAATGTATTACTGTCAAGACTGAGCAAGAAGAATGCTCAGTCTTTTTTATCAGCTCGGTTTATAAGTTCTCCTTTTTCAAGCGATGATGAGCTTTCTAAAAAATTTTACCACATACCAATATAACTTTTTTATTGACAGTTTGGAAAAAGCGGGGTATCATGTTATAAGTTTATTACTGATAGGAAGTGAGCTTATGGCAACGACTACTACAAAAGCCCAAACAGCTGTTAAAAAGACAAGTAAAAAAACAACAAAGAAAAAAACAGCTGCCAAGAAAAACTTGGTTATTGTGGAATCACCAGCTAAAGCAAAAACCATTGAAAAATATCTAGGACGCAACTACAAAGTTGTCGCTTCAGTTGGTCATATCCGTGATTTGAAAAAATCAAGCATGTCTATTGATTTTGAAAATAACTATAAACCGCAGTATATCAATATCCGTGGTAAAGGTCCTCTAATTAACGATTTGAAAAAAGAGGCTAAAAAATCTAAAAAAGTTTATCTTGCAAGTGACCCGGACCGTGAGGGAGAAGCTATTTCATGGCATTTAGCACACATTTTGGGACTCGACGAAAATGATAAAAACCGTGTTGTTTTCAATGAAATCACTAAAGATGCTGTTAAAAATGCCTTCGTTGAACCACGTCAGATTGACATGGATTTGGTAGATGCACAACAAGCCCGTCGTGTTCTTGACCGTATTGTTGGTTATTCTATCTCACCATTGCTTTGGAAAAAAGTTAAAAAAGGTCTTTCTGCAGGTCGTGTTCAATCTGTCGCATTGAATCTCATTATCGACCGTGAAAATGAGATTAAAAACTTTAAACCTGAAGAATACTGGACAATTGATGGATTCTTCAAAAAAGGAATTAAGAAATTCCAAGCAGCCTTTTATGGTATTGATGGTAAAAAATTAAAACTCAACACTAACGAAGATGTCCAAGCAGTTCTTGCTCGACTTACAAGTGACGAGTTTAACGTAGCAAAAGTTGAAAAGAAAGAGCGTCGTCGTAACGCACCGCTTCCATATACAACATCATCTCTTCAACAAGATGCTGCTAACAAAATTAACTTCCGTACACGTAAGACTATGATGGTTGCTCAACAGTTATACGAAGGGATTAGCCTTGGCAAGAACGGTACTCAAGGTTTGATTACTTATATGCGTACTGACTCTACACGTATCAGTCCTGTTGCGCAAAATGATGCTGCAGGTTTCATTACAGAACGTTTCGGCGAAAATTATTCTAAACACGGTAGTCGTGTGAAAAATGCTTCAGGTGCTCAAGATGCCCACGAGGCTATTCGCCCATCAAACGTTGACCTAACACCAGAATCTATCGCAAAACACTTAGACAAAGACCAATTGAAACTCTACACATTGATTTGGAATCGATTTGTCGCAAGTCAAATGACAGCTGCGGTGATTGATACCATGAAAGTTAATTTGGAGCAAAATGGCGTTCGCTTCACAGCTAACGGTAGTAAAGTCAAATTTGACGGTTACTTAGCTGTCTACAATGATTCTGATAAGAATAAAATGTTGCCTGACATGGTTGAAGGCGATGTTGTTAAGAAAGTTTCAACAAACCCTGAACAACACTTCACTCAACCACCAGCACGTTATTCTGAAGCCACATTAATCAAAACGCTTGAAGAAAACGGTGTTGGACGTCCATCAACTTATGCACCAACACTTGATGTTATCCAAAGACGTTACTACGTTCGCTTGGTTTCAAAACGCTTCGAACCAACTGAATTGGGTGAAATCGTCAATAACTTGATTGTTGAATTCTTCCCTGATATCGTTGATGTCAAATTTACCGCTGACATGGAAGGTAAACTTGATGAAGTCGAAAAAGGAAAAGAACAATGGCAAAAAGTCATTGATGCTTTCTACAAACCATTTGAAAAAGAACTAGCAAAAGCAGAAACTGAAATTGAAAAAATTCAAATCAAAGATGAACCTGCTGGTTTTGACTGTGACGTTTGTGGACACCCAATGGTAATCAAATTAGGACGCTATGGTAAATTCTACGCATGTAGTAATTTCCCAGAATGTCACAACACCAAAGCCATCACAAAAAAAATTGGTGTGACCTGTCCAATTTGTGGCGAAGGTCAAGTGATTGAACGTAAGACAAAACGTAATCGTCTTTTCTATGGCTGTGACCGATATCCTGAGTGTGAATTCACTTCATGGGACAAACCAGTTGGACGTTCTTGTCCAAAATGTGGTCAATTCCTCGTTGAGAAGAAAATTCGTGGCGGTGGTAAACAAGTCGTCTGCAGCAATGAAGAATGCGACTACGAAGAAGCAAAAGTTAAATAAATCCTTCAAACCTTGCAAATTTTCTGGTTCTTTGTCAACTGTAGTGGGTTGATGTCAGCTAACATCTGGAGAGGACCGAATTGGTTCTCTCCTTTTTGATATTCAAAGCGATGAGAATTCTAGTTCTAAAGTTGTCAAAGTTCCGAAAGCCAAAAGCGTTGCGCTTGATAACCTTGATGAGGTTGTTTGTAGCCTCTAGCTTTGCATTTGAGTAAGGGAGTTCAAGAGCGTTGATAATTTTATCTTTGTCCTTGAGAAAGGTTTTAAAAACAGTCTGAAAGAAAGGATTTATACAAGCAATCCTTTCTTCAATGAGTCCAAAGAAATGCTCCGCTTGTTTCTCTTGAAAATGAAAAAGCAAGAGTTGGTAAAGCTCATAGTGTTCTCTGAGTTCTTGAGAGTAAGAGAGTAGCTTTTCAAGAATCTCTTGATTTGTCAAGTGCATACGAAAAGTCGGACGATAAAAGCGTTTATGACTTAGTTTTCGACTGTCTTGTTGAATGAGTTTCCAGTAACGTTTCAGTGCCTTATATTCGTGCGATTTTCGATCCAATTGATTCATGATTTGAACACGAACACGACTCATAGCCCGGCTGAGATGTTGCACAATGTGAAAGCGATCGAGGACGATTTTAGCACATGGAAAAAGTTTTCTAGCTAAGTCACAGTAGGGACTAAACATGTCCATGGTAATGACTCTAACGCCGTTTCGGACCTGTCTGGAATAGCGCAGAAAGTGATTGCGAATCGTTGCTTGGGTCCGTCCATCTAAGATAGCTACGATTTTTCTGGAATCAAAATCCTGTGCAATGAAGCTCATCTTGCCTTTCTTGAAGCTGTATTCATCCCAAGACATGTGAGTTGGAAGATAAGATAAATTTGTCTTGAATTTAAACTCTTTCAGTTTACGAATGACGGTTGACGTGGAAACTGCTAAGCTTTCAGCGATGGCCGTCATAGAGACTTTCTCAATCAATTTTTGAGCGATTTTCTGGTTGACGATGGTTGCAATTTGGTGATTCTTCTTGACTAAGGACGTTTCTGCGACAGCTACTTTCCCGCAATCTTGACAGCAGAAACGTCGTTTCCTTAGACGAATCAATGTCTTGTATCCCGCGCACTCTAGGTAAGGAATTTTCGATTCTTTCTGGAAGTCATATTTAGCTATTTTTCCTTGGCAATGAGGGCATTTAGGTGCGGGATAATCTAGCTTAGCGAGGATTTCTTTATGAGTCCCCGAGTCCTTGTAATCTAGAATGATGATATTTTTGTCTTTAATTTCGAGTAAGTTTGTGATAAAATTTAACTGTTCCATAAGATTCTTTCTAATGATGGTTTCGTTGCTTTTCATTATAGGTCTTATGGGACTTTTTTTCTACAACAAAAGAGGCTCCATAATCCCTGCGGTGGATTTACCCACTACAGAAATTATAGAGCCTTTTTTAGTTAGTAAATGGTCAGATGTTGGTCAAAAGCTCAGCAAGTGCTGGTTTTTTTATAATGCACAAAACTGATAGAATTTTTAGAAAGATTACTTTACAAAAAGTGTGAGAATGGGTGTGTTTTCTAGCTGCTAAATGTGTTATACTTGGAGCTGAATTTTATTTGGTAAGGTAGATGGAGTTAAGATGAATAAGATGTTTAAGGGGACTATTATGGTTCTTGTTGCAGGGATATTCTGGGGGATTTCTGGGGTTTCTGGGCAATATTTGATGGCTCATGGAATGAATGTCGATTTATTGTCTTGCGTGCGTTTAATTACTGCTGGTGTAATAATGACGACTATTGCAGCACTCAATCATTGTGAGACGTTTTTGAAGGCTGTGACGTCATTAAAAGTGCTTGGTGGTATTGCCCTATTTTCTTTGATTGGGCTTGTGCTAAATCAGTACGCTTATCTAAGAGCAATCGAAAGTACCAATGCTGGAACAGCAACGGTTATACAGTATATGGCACCGATTCTTGTTTTGGGGTATGTTTCGATTAGGAAAAAGCAACTACCACGAGGAAGTGAAGTTCTGGCGATTATCTTAGCAATTTTGGGGACTTTTGTCATTGCAACACACGGACGTCTAGATGGCTTAGCTATCACGCCAGTAGGTTTTGCATGGGGATTATTTTCTGCGGTAACCTATTCGTTTTATATTATTTTGCCGGCGAAATTAATTCGTGAGTATGGTAGCTTTACGGTGATTGGTCTTGGCATGATTATGGGTGGAATTCTTTTCCCAATCTTGGTAAAACCATGGCAATACACTTTAGTACTAAATCCAGGAAATTTGCTAGGATTGTTTGGCATCATCATTGTCGGGACAGTTTTTGCTTATAGCTTATTTTTAAAAGGAATAGCTATTGTCGGTGCAGTCAAGGGAAGCTTGCTTGCGGCGATTGAACCTGTCTCATCAGTCTTTTTCTCAGTGACGATTATGCATGAAATCTTTTACCCGATGGATTTTCTTGGAATGATTTTCATTATTGCAGCAGTTATTTTGATTTCGCTACGTGATTTGATTGTGGTGAATAAACAAATACATCAATAATGATTTAGAAGTTATGGTTGCTTAGGTGCAGTCATAACTTTTTTAGTATTCGTGTAATAAAGAATTTTTAGCCAAATTTCAAGTTCAAATTAGCCAGTCTGTAAAAACTCTTTAGGAGATTTA
>ERZ1034939.1353-NODE-1353-length-11621-cov-10.396680_pt1 | contig 11621 bp, 8 predicted proteins | sample MGYA00520626_ERZ1034939 | MGnify/ENA primary metagenome ERZ1034939 (study PRJEB33766, sample SAMN09781751) | gut metagenome | biome: gut microbiome | host: Homo sapiens | place: Madagascar | study: EMG produced TPA metagenomics assembly of the PRJNA485056 data... | reverse complement strand
TTTCAAATATAGATAAAGATGCAAAGGATTACCCAAGAAAGCAAGTAGCTGTTCACTAATACTATCTTCCAAATTATGACTTTTCAAGATACTCTTTACCCGACCAGAAGATAAATTTTTAAGCTCCCATTTTGTTTCTATCTTCATATCATTCAAAATCGGATCATACTCCAAATCATAAGGTCTGCAGGAAATGACAACCCGAACATGTGGTATAGTTTTAATCTGCTCTATCAGTTTAAATATAGAACGTAAGGGAGTTCTATTAGAAGATAACGACAAGGAAAGAGCATCTATTTGATCTATTAGAACAACAACCCGCTTTGCCTTTTGTGCCATTTCCTTAATAATAGTCACTAAAGGTTTTGCCAAATGCATTCGTTTACTCAAATCCTCTGTATCTCCAAATTCTATCTGGTCTGTCTTGAGTCCGAGTACTAAATACTCTTCTTTTTGTTCCAATTCCAAAAGAACATCATGCATAACAACCGACTTTCCAACACCTGCACTGCCATAAAGCAAAGCAACTCTTTTTGGGTCAGTCTTATCTGTATCTTTTGCTATCCAATCAAGTATGATTCCAACTTCTTCCCGCACAATTGGGGGAGTTATTTGAGGAGCAAACATATGCAACTCAAAAGACTCATCAGTAAAAGCCTCATTAGTTTTTGAAACATAGTCACCCACATAAACATTCCCTTCATTACGCTCTATATAAATAGGCTTCTCACCAAATTGAAAAACATCATTATTTCCCATCATGAAACACTTTAATACTTTTAAGGACGCTTACCACACTATCATCAATGGTAAATAAAGTAAACATCCAAACTCTATATCCCTAAAACTCCATCTCCAATATAGGTATGATAAACAGAGGATTTTAAGGAACTAAACTTTTTGATTCTGAAAAATGATTTACAGAAAAACATACCAATACATCCTACACCTAGCATTGTTACTTTATAACATACATATAACATTAAATGTTTAATGGTGTAATGATTAAATATTTATCATTCAACCAACCTTACGCTGTATTGATGGTTCACATAAATTTTCTAGGAGTATTAAGTTGTTTTCTCGTCACCATCAATATTCTACCTTGTTCTTGACAATCGAGTGACATATTCAAGACAAAGCCATTATCTCTACGAAAATTTCGGAACTTCAATTCTTCTACCTTGGTATAGACCTGAAACATAGACTTTGAGAATATTTCAAGCAAATACGCCTTAAAGAAACTCCTTATATCTATATCAGAATATCTTGCTATTGCCCTTTCTAAATTTCCGCTATCAGGCTGAAGATTTCTATTGACCTGAAAGACTATATCCATAGCTCGCCTATCAGGAAAGACCTTATATGCCAAAGATAGGTTGGTTATATTGGTTTGAAATGATACCATTTCGTCTAGATGCCGACCATAAATGAATCTCTTCTCTAACTCTTTTCGAAAATCATAGAGCATTATATCAAGATGATTGGAAAAATCATTATTCAAATGACTAAAGAAAGGATAAAGGTCGAACAACTTTGATGCAGGAAGATGTTTCAACAGATTAAAAGCCAAAATTTGCTCTTGCATATTCTTGCCATTATACGTCAAGGCATTATATCGCAATAAAAACAATTCACTCTCTGTAAATTGCGATCGAAGCATCTTTGCATAATTATAGCGCACAATATTGTCTATTTCTGCCAGGTGTAATACACAAAACATTCTATATATCACCCTAAAATAAACAGCCAGTTTATCACGTAAACTTGCATAAACAACTTCAAACGCCTTGATGGCTTGTTTATCACTAAAATTAGAGATGTCTGCATTAGGGGCATAGCTCAAAATATAATTAGCAACCGTTTCCAAGCCTTCCTTTCCATACTTATCATGAAATGATATAGTCTCTACAATACTATTGTATAGTGATAATAATGAATTTATTTGAGTGTCCATTGTTCTCATGTTCTCTGTCTTCTGAACATAAGCATAAGATTTTTCCGATTGAGAATTGGCATTGTTTTGTAATCTAATCGTCTTGATAAGCAAATGTACGTTCAGAAATGCAAATACCGTTCCAACAACTCCACCTATAAAATCACCAAATGTACCAAACTTTTCGAATTTAATGGGATAATTAAAATCAAAAAGAGATTTGTCTGCCCATAAAAAAATAATAATGGCGAATATAAATAGACCAACTGCAAAAGATAGTAGCCCTTCATACAAACCCCACCTATGCTTATCATACCAGGGCACTTTACGAATCACTACTCCCTGCGCGTCTCTAGTATCTGCCATGACTGACTCTCCTTAACATTTTCATTACCCCTTGATGTGATTTTTGTACTAAAAAAAGGATAATCATCTGATTTTTCCAAATTATTTTCCCACTGAAGCGGCTGAAGATTTCTTATGTTATCCGTTCCACCTTGTGCTTGTGGCTTCTTATGATCAATTTGCCAACCAAAAGAATCCTTCATTCCATAATGGTCATATCGAATCCATGCACCAGCAAAATCCTTTCGCCAAATTCTTGCGTCGTAACCATAAACTTCTTCTGCCTTTTTCCAAACAGCTAAAAGAAGTTCATCAGAATATATATTCATAATTTTAAAAATTTAATCAAACTATTTTATGTAATTAGCTTGGGACATTCCCAAATCAGAGTATGCAATAGATTCGAGAACATGAGTCTAGTATAAACCGGAGATGATTCTGGGGGATACTGCTCATCTCGTCCTCTTTCTTCTGTATGGTATAAATACTTGAACTAGTTACGCTCATATAATAAAACACATTATATTCCCCAATCGATCGAGTTAAATTCCTGAAGCATTTTCTCTCCACACTCGGGCTCAACAGATTTTATAAACATGATTCTTCCCAAAAGCCAATATTTATACATACCCTGATTAGGGTGCCTATAAGCTATATGATTAACTACACCAAACTTTTTGCAACAATATAGTTCCTTCCAAACATCCTTGCGATATTTTTTCGGAACATGCACTCCATCAGTAATAGTCAATCCGGTAACCATCTGCCTATCACATGAGAAACTTATTTTCGTTTTCTTCTTGTTTGGACGAAAATGATGAGCATAAACTATTTGATAGATATCACGCATACTTGGCATAATACTATCTGAATTTCCAGAAAGGGTTATATCATCAGCATATCTACTATAAATACAATTAAACTTATCGGCAAGTTCTACGAAAGCATCATCCATGGATCGGACAATCAAATTGGAAAGCATCGGACTCGTCGGTGCACCTTGAGGAAGCCTAAATTGGTATGTGCAGATTTTAGTAAGAACATCTACCACCTCTTCCTCATAGCCCAATTTAGAAAAATACTCCCATACCGAATCATATTTTATCGAATCAAAGAAATCCTGTATATCAACATTTATCAGCCATTTACTTCTGGCATGCCTCCTAGCATTGGTGACAATGTTTCTAATGTCACCTTTGTCCTTAGGCATAAAACCTTCAGCACAAGGAGAAACGGAAGACAAGTTTTTAAGAAGTATATTCTCGTAAACCCACCTCTGCACCCTCTTCAAGTCAGAATAAGGAGCACTTATCATTCTAACGCCACCAGTTTTCTTCCTTATACTATAATTCTTATAACAACCAAGATTCAATAAAAACATTTCCATTCTCTCCTTCTTGATATCTGGAAAGAATGAGAAAAAATGCCACTTATCAAAAATAACAGGAACATTATGGCTTTGCAAGATTCCTGCATAGGCCAAACATTCTGATATATATTGCTGTGAATGCCCTTCAATTTTAGCTTGTTCTGAAAAAAGAGACTCCCAAGTTTGCTCCATAAAATTATTACGTTAGTTGCTCACGCAAGTGAGCATATCGAACTTCGATGTTCGATATACTTAGTATAATGATATTTTAAATCAAGCATGTCCAAAAGACATACGAATATGTTAATCCCATATTCAGCTAATAATTTTACTTCACGCCCCTGAAAGTCTCCGGTATGTAAATATTATCTTTTTCATCCAAAATTCGGCTAAATTCTTGCCTTCCATCATTTCTCAATATCTTATATCTTTTTATTGCATCTTTATATTCGTTCAACGCCAGTGATGTAGGCTTGTGCTTACTGTCCCAGATTCCCTTATCCATCCCTTCTTGCCATAGACGCTCCATTTCCACAAAAGAAATTCCCATGGCATTGTAAATGAAAGCTTCGCTTTTCCGCCTTATCAAACATATTAAGATAAAGACAAGATTGAAATTACTCTTTGTAAACAATAACCCGTAATCTACACATTCACTTCCATCAACAAAGATTTTCTTCAGGCACGACAACCATCTGTAAACAGAATTTCTGTCAGTATAAGCCCGTTCTATTTTCAGGAGATTATTTCGAGGCACCAAAGGATTCCAGTTTCTACCTTGATATTGTTTATCAGACCATAATACAGGAATCGTATTGTTTGGTGACGAATGCTGCATCAACACCAGGCTTTGGGTATTTTTGTAACCAAGAGGACAACCTTTATATAATTGTTCTCCATACTTATAGCACATCTCACGTACCGCTTTAGTCTTAAAATAACTCCCAAATACTTTTTTATGAGGATCAAAACCTTTACAATGCGAGTCTCCTAAGATAACCGCTCCAGATATATCTTTAGTAATCCTAGAATAGCCATTATCCATCACTATTGCGGTAACAACATAAAGCCTTCCTGAATAAGCATCACTCAACACCACTGGTCTCACGTTTTTTTTATCAAGGGATGATAAAGCTGTTACTACAGATCCACCACTACCTATAAAATCATCCACATAAACAACAACATCATTCAGAGTCTCCCATGCCACAGAGTTTCTATAAGAAATAAAATCCTCAATGCTTGCATGAAATGTCATTTTCCGCAATTCATTACATCTCATCAATCCATGAATCCAGTATGAAATGGCTGCGCCACTTTTCCCAGGTTTACCAAGAGGAACTATATGTTTTGTCCTATCTTTAGGTAACTTCATTACCTGCTCATAAAGCCGTCCTTTTACATCATCATCACACAAGAAGACCACATGCTCCAACAATTGGACTGCCAATTCAACATCTTCATCATCAAAATTAAATAGCCATCTAATAACATCGTATGGTGTTATTTGATTATAAAAACGGCCAGAAACAATATTCTCTATCCTTTTTTCAATTTCTTTTGAAAGTGTCTGCATAAGTGTTCTTTGTTGATAATGACAAACAGTACCGACTGCATCAATTTCAATCACCCCATAACATACCAGCGGTATAAGAAAGGCAATCGCCATACTACCAGTAGTATCCGCTATATCACAATCGTTATAAAGAGTAGGGAAGAGGTCAATTTGGTCTTTGTTCCCATATTCTTCAAAGCCAGAGAGAAAAAGAAAGGAAACATGATACTCTCTCCCAGATTAATGCGAAAAGCGCAATGAGAGATAAGAAGCCAGAGAAAAGATTTGTGTTTGGTTCCATCATATTTATTTTAATGATTTTGGCAATTCTTCGCCTAATTCTTTTAGCACCAGCATGAATTTATCTTTTATATCCTTTTCTTTAAAATACTCATCTGAAACAAACTTCTGAAGAGCTATTGGATAACTTGAATTGCTAAATACATCAATGACAGCTTGAACAAACTCCTTACCTATAGGAATTTTGTAAAAATGAGAAGAATAAAAGTACATAGAATAGTTAATCTCCTGATACACTTCATATTTTTGTGTTTTATTTGAATCCAAGCATTCATTAATAAACATATTGAAATACCCATATTTGTACAAAGAATCGATTTGGCTTTCCGATATATGGTAGAGACCTTTATTATGTTTTTTCATATAAATCATCAGATTTCGTTGCAGTTCATCCAAGTCTTTATCTTTTATCATTCCTCCAACCAAAATGTTTGCCCATACCGCTCCCCATTTGTTTATCATTAGCAAGTTTTTCTTTGCGAAAGAGTAAGCCTCTTTTTGCGATACAAGCTCTACGACTGTTTCAGGGTATTCATCTATGAATCCTTGTATTCGTTCTTCGTCTTGTTGTAGATACTCAATAACACTCTCCTTAATATTTCCATCCGTTCTGCCATACAGTTTTTTAAGAATCACATAAAAATCGAAACGATATGCTTTTCCCATCACTTTTCTTAACTCGGTAATAAACGAAAGCATTTCCTTTGGCTGCACCATTGAGGTGATTTTGTCAAGAAGAGGTTCTATAGGATCATTGGGTGATGTTTTTAGCGGATCAAAATACACTTCAAATTCTTTTATTAAAGTATTCATTCCACCTTCTACACTGATATTTAAGAGATATTGTACTATGAAAGCATAAAGAGTAAGCGTGTGAGCCTTTACAAAACAGTATTCCTTGTAATGAGCACATACATTTCGTAAGTTTCTCCAATGCTCAAACTCTTTTCTTACATTATCAGGTATAACCAGTATTAATGGTAGTTTTTGTCTAACTACAGCTGTATAATTTGTATTATCCCAATCATTTGGATCATTCAAATTCTTCAGCAAGTCTTTCCATTCTTGCAACGGAAAACCTTCCGGCATCTTGCTATGTCTAATAGTTTCCTTTATCTGTACCATCATTCCTTGATAAGCCAACAAATACGATGGCCTGTCAATATCGTTCTTGTAGCACTTCAATGAATCCTTGAATAATCCTATTGCGTCAGAATATAACAATGATTCATTCTGTTTCAGCCATATTTCAAATGCTTGTATCATAATACTTGTATTCTATCATTTAATCATTTACAGATTTTCGTCTTGTTGAGAAAGACAGTTTCAATTCCCATATCTGCTTAAACCGAAGAACTTTTTGCGTAATATTTTGCTTTTGTGACTTTTTGAAGGCTGAAATGCAATATTCTTTCTTTTCAGTCTCTTCATCAAATCCATCTCTTTCACTTCCGTCTTCACTATTAACTTTATCAGAGTATATCGTAGTGTATGGTTCTATTTCTGGGAAGTATTCTTCTCGGATATTGTTGAATAGATGAAATTCTTCAACTAAATGCTTGAATTTGTTCTCATCCATTTCAAGGCAATTGAAGAACAATATCAAAAGTTCAAAGCAAGATAATTGAGCTCGAAAGATGGAAGCATATCCTTCTCTTTCATCATCGTCAATTAGCTTGCTGGTCTTTACGTACTTCACTATTCTATAAGCATACCGAAAATAATGATCCAAAGTTCCGTCAAAGAAATTTTTTCGAATATCTTCCATTGATATGTCAGAACTGACCTCTACCAACCTTTTTAAGCCTTGAACTATTTGACCATTGTCATCATTTACTGGCTTATAAAGGTATAAGTATCTAAAAATTTCTCTACCATGGATTTCTTTCTCATTTTGGGGTGTGGTAACTATGGATTCGGTTTCATTTGATGGATATAGAGAACTTTGTAAAGGAATTGAATTTGCACTTCTCTCCTGTACTTTATACACAAGGTGTGCAACAATCTCTTCAAATGTAGAAGTCATATTGAAGAATACATTCTCAAATTGGCTTTTTCTTGCAAGCTGTTCATTTTTATTGTCTTTTTTGTTTTGTATAACGAATGTAACAACTACTGCAGCAAAAGCTAATAATGAGAAGCAGGCATTCATGAGTCCTGCACTATCTCCAAATGTTCCCATACATGTACCAAAATCACAATGTACTCCTAATAGTGAACGATGGTTATATAATAATGGTGTAACATATAGAATCAATGCCAAGGCTGCTAATCCTGTAATTATGACACCAAGTAAGATTGAAATCAAATATTTCATTATGCGTTATTAATGGGGTTGAAAATATTTTTTATACTCTTCTTTTTGTGGCACGTTCAAAAGAAGGTCTTTTAATTTGCCTGCATCTTTGCCGCCAAATTCTATGTTTTTACAAAAATCCATCCAATAGTCAGTAGGATTGCTATATATATAAGACAGTTCTTCTATCGTGAATGCTGGATGTTCTTTTTTAACAATAGCTATATTATTATCTTCAAGTTCCTTTTCTATTTTTCCCTGATTATCATTAGGATTTTGCCGCAGATTTCTTTCTAATGCAGCCTGTGAAACTTCTTTGCTTTCCAAAATTTGCTGAGCTCTGAGTGCTAAGATGTCATTGTGTGGCCTTAAAGCTTCTCCTTGGTAAAATTGATTAAATATCCTTTTCGATATGGCGTTGTCATGCTTAAAGACAAATCCTACTGTGAATTGGTGATCTTTGAAATCGACATCCTTTGGTAAATTGATTGCAAATTCTTTTTGCAATCCTGGTCTTACAAATGGTTGCAGCCCAACAGTCGATAACCCTGGTATAAGTCCAAATGGAGCCATTAAGTTAAATACGTAGAGTATTCCTTTCTTTGTGTTATCAGAATTGTCTATTGGTTTATATTTTTGTTCTGTTTCATCAAATTCTGTCACTGCAAAGAATGAGGCAATTTTTATGTCGGATGTCAGTGATAACAATTGTGTAGGAAAACCATATGACATAGCTATTCCATACGGATTATACATTTTTAATCTGAACCTGTCCGTTAGTTGAATGCCGTCTCTAAATAACTGGTATATGGGATGCGAATTCATCAGCAATTCAAATTCATTTCTCTTGACGTTCTCAACAGTGCATCTGTCTTTCCAATTTCTTAAAAAAACAGGTTTACACGTCGGATGCACAGTCGATTCTCCTCTAAATAAAGCTTTGCTAAATCCTATATTTGGCTTCAACGAATACCTTCCACTCATCAATCTGGTGACAACAAAACAATCTCGCCTTTGCACCAAGCGCTCCAAAGGGTTCAAATGCAAAACAGGCTGCTGTGCCAAAGCATAATTCAAATTATCTACCAACTCGTCAAGAGTTGGTAGATTGTTGTATTCTGCATTATAAATCATACCTTTAATAGTCTTGCAAATTTCTAAGGCTTTGTACCTCAAACTCGTCTCTAAAAGCTATTATTTGGGCAGTTGCAGATGACAATAATTCCTTCTTAAAAGAAGAACCGCCTAAGTCTAACTTTTTTATTGCCTCCTTTATGTCAGCAAAGTTCCATAGAATATAACTATTGTACGGTTCTGCTTCCTCAAAACTATTCTTCATGTTTATTATTAAGCGGCTGAAGTCCTTTTTGAATTTATCCTTTTCCTCTTCTGGTGCTACTAACACTTGGTAAACAAGAGTATAATACTCTATCAAGAGCTTATCAAAATACTTCTCTTGTTTTTCTCCTTTCAATACCTTAAAAGCATCCTCTCTATATGTCATTATCTTTTCCTTAGCATAGTTCTGCATGTTTTTATAGTCTTTCATAAGTTGCAAGTCCAACAATTCCATTTTTGTTATTTTGCAATAGATTGGACTTAATTCCTTGTTCATTGGAAGTGTTTTATCGGATTTGTTCTCCAACATTCCACTTTCTATGTCACATATTAACTCATCACATTTGCAGATGGCTTTTTCATATTGCTTAGTTTCATAAAGCATATCGAAAATACCATTGTATGCTCTTGTACACTTTCTTATATAATAATCACGGTCTTGTTTAAGAGCAATCTTTTCGTGGCATTTGTTGCTGAATATTTTTCTAATCAACTTGATGACCTGCGAATATTCTATTATCGCATTTTCTTCGTATGTGATAGTTTTGTTTGCTCTCTTGATGTGCTTATAACAAACAGCCAAAGAAAAATGCATCTCTATTAGTTCTTCCATGGTTGCCTTTTTTCTACATTCGCTCTCATAAAGTTTAAAGAACTCCAATGCTGCCTCATAGTTTCCATTAATCATGTCATCGAAACCTCGTGTATAAGCACTAATTTCCAACTTTCTATATGGAATAGTTTTACGATTAGCATGGGCAAATCCAATGCTATCATTAAAAATTGTATCTTCGGAAACATTAAAGAATGCTTCCATCGCAAGCAGAATGCATTCTTTCTTATCAGCGTCTATTCGTATTATTTCTATTCCGTGATCTTTTACAATGAATTTCTCCATTCCAAAAACAAAGACACTATCTTGTCTTATGATTCGGTTGTTGCGTGAAGAAGGTTCCCAAATACAGAATCTGGTATCAACATCTGAACAGATATTCGTTTCTCTATAAGTCTGCGCCAACAAACTTTCTACAGGTTGTGACTCGTCTTTTATATAGGATAAGCAGTCATTTACAATTATATCATGCATCACGTCATAACAATAGACAAATCCATCAGCATCTGTATCAGAATTGCATGCAAACCATAAAGCTGTAAGGACATTCTTGCTAAAATCAACTAGACAAGTTGCACCGCCATTATGCTGTATATCTGCTAAGATGTCAAGATCACTCATTTCCTCTTGATATTTATCAGGAAAATGTCTTTTTGCAGTCTTTATCATGTCGCGCAGTATGTTGACATAATTTGCTCTTATATAAGGCTTTATCTCTGGTTTGTTATTATCGTAACTATCCAATCGGACAGACAAACCAGACCGTATAGTATCATTTTCTACTTGCTTATTTTCTGGAAAATTTATTCCTGTTTTTGATTGGTAAGGATAGAATTTACTAATACCCCTAAAAATGAATTGAGGGTATTTGTAATATTTCAACTGTTTGGATGTCACAGTTTTTACTTCATGCAAGAAACTGATAACGTACTCAACTCCTTTAAGTAAATTCTCATGATTCATGACAAATTTACCATTTTCTTTTGTCATCTCCATATAAATTCAATTTAAAACTTCTATAAAAAACGGGCTACTAAGCTCCATCACCGAAAAGTAGCTCAAAAAAATGGGAGAGGGAGCCGTTCGCCCGTAGATCTATTATTTCTTATTCTTCATCCGCCAGAAGAAATGCCATGTTCTGAAGATAGGCTCACTTAGAGCCTCGGCAGGATAATATCGCACGAAGTGCATATTCCTCCATATCTTCAGGAAGTATTTCTTTGCCATGCCTTGTTGTGTAAAATGCCCATATTTGGTGAAGTGTTGTCCGAAGTTGCCACCATTCAGAATCTCTGCTAACAACAACTTTCCTCTCTTCTCATCCATCGGAGCTATCATCTTCTCCTCTGATAGTCCCAATGTCTCATGCAGCACATACATCACCGCCCCTGCGAACTTCCACAATCCCAAATATTTAAGTTCTCTCTGCACCACAACTAAAGCAGTATAGGCAGAAGAAGTAACAGCAGTAGCAGAACCAGCAGAATTATCTCCATCTATAGCAAGGCGGTCCCATCCCGCACAATTTGGCGAGGGCTTTGATGCCCCGCCATCCTTATAGCGTAGCGGTTCTGAGCACCGGAGGGCGGTTACATCCCTCTCTTCTGAGGAGAGAGGGCTTGGGTAAGAGGTGGAGCTCCCTTTGGAAAGGGAGACGGAGGGATTCGAAAAATCATTATCAAAAAATACACTTTTTGAGAAATCATTGACTACAAGAAAATAGTCAATGATTTGCCTCATTCCAATTCCTTCATCGAAGAAATGGTGATATAGATGCGTCAACTGATAAACTACATTGAATGCTGTCGTTGGTATAGCAATTTCTCCAATACCATCTGGCAGGCTAACAACATTTGAGCATTGCAAATC
>ERZ1034939.1346-NODE-1346-length-11685-cov-10.784437_pt1 | contig 11685 bp, 6 predicted proteins | sample MGYA00520626_ERZ1034939 | MGnify/ENA primary metagenome ERZ1034939 (study PRJEB33766, sample SAMN09781751) | gut metagenome | biome: gut microbiome | host: Homo sapiens | place: Madagascar | study: EMG produced TPA metagenomics assembly of the PRJNA485056 data... | reverse complement strand
TCGAGCTTGAGCTCCATGTTGCCGGTACCCTTGAACTCCTCGAAGATGACCTCGTCCATCTTGGAGCCGGTGTCGATGAGGGCGGAGGCCAAGATAGTGAGCGAACCGCCGTTCTCAATGTTGCGGGCGGCACCCAGGAAGCGCTTGGGCGGATACAGGGCAGCCGAATCGACGCCGCCCGAAAGGATACGACCCGAGGCGGGGGCAGCCAGGTTATAGGCGCGGGCAAGGCGCGTGATGGAGTCGAGCACCACCACGACGTCGCCGCCCAGCTCCACGATGCGCTTAGCGCGCTCGATGACGAGCTCGGCCACGCGAGTGTGGTTATCGGCTGGCATATCAAACGTGGATGCCACGACCTCGCCCTTAATGGAGCGCTGCATATCGGTAACCTCTTCGGGGCGCTCGTCGACGAGCAGGCAGATGAGGTGCACCTCGGGGTTATTAATCGAGATGGACTGGCAGATCTTCTTGAGGATCGTGGTCTTACCGGCCTTAGGCGGCGACACGATCAGGCCACGCTGGCCCTTGCCAATCGGCGACACGATGTCGATGGCACGACCGGTGATGGAATCCTTGCCGTGCTCCATGCGCAGCGGTTCGTTGGGGTACACTGGGGTGAGGTCGCCAAATTTGGGGCGATTGCGAATCTGCTCGGGATCCAAGCCATTGACGGTCGTGATCTTGGCGAGGCCGGCGCGCTTGTCGCCGCCGCGCGAAGGACGCAGCGAGCCCTCGATCACATCACCCGTGCGCAGGCGCGCAGAGCGGATGAGATAGGCGGGAACGTATGCGTCATCATTGGATTTCATATAGCCATGGGCATGGATGATGCCAGAATTGTCCGGGCGAATCTGCAGGATGCCCTTGATGTCGCGGAAGCCCTCGGCCTTCGCGGCAGTGGTGTAGATCTCTTCGACGAGCTCGGCCTTTTTCTTACCGGTCGTCTCAATCTCGAATTCCTTGGCCTTCTCACGCAGCTCAGCGACCTTCATGGCCGAAAGCTCCTCGCGAGAAAGCGTGGGCTCAGTAGGGGCGGCGTTGCGCTCCTTGTTGCGCTCCTTGTTGCGCTGCTTGCGATCGCGCTGGCGGCCGCGACGATCGTTGTTACGGTCGTCCTTGCGCTCGCTGCGCTCATCGTTGCGCTTATGCTGACGACGGTTGGGACGGGCACCTTCCTCGACCTCGGACGATTCGGCAGCGGGAGCCTCGGCGCCCTCGGTATTGGCCTGAGCCCCGTCATCAGCCTTTGAATCAGAATCGGTCTCGACATTCCCCTGCTGCTCGGCAGCCTTAGCCTTACCGGATTTCTTGCGCGGGGCGCGCTTGGGCTCCTCGGCCGTCGGCTGCTCGGCGTCCTGAGACTCCGACGCTGGTTCGGCTCCCGCTGTCGCTTCTACGGCATCTCCGGATGCAGATTCAGCATCTTCCCTGGCCTTAGTCTTGGCCGAGCGCTTGGCAGCGGTACGACGGCTGCGCCCGGGACGGACATCGGACGCCTCGGCGGTATCAGCATCTTGCGCAGGGGCATCCAAAGCAGAGGAAGCCTCGGAGGGAACCAAGGCGTCATTGCCGTCGGAACTTGCGGGCGCGGCGGCCTTCTCGGCCTCCACCTGTGCCTTGGACTTGCGACCGCGACGCTGCGTGCGAGCGGTCGGTTCGGCATTGGTAGGCTCATTCGCATCGGCGGGCGCAGCCGCCTGGGCAGAAGCCACGCTATCCCCCGCCCCAGAACGCGGCAAAGGCTCAGAAGCGCCCTGGTCCTCTTCCTGTTGGGGCTTAGTGGCTGCACGGCGACGCGTGCGGGGGGCAGGCTTTTCGACCGGCCGTGCGGTGGCGTCGGCACCGGTCGCCACGGGCTTCTCGATCGCCTCGGCCTTGGCGGGAGCCGTGGCTTCGACCAACGCCGCGGCGTCGCGCTCTGCCGCGCGACGGCGGGCACGCACAACCTGGGCTTCGCTGATCTGCGCCAGCGCACGGGCCTGCGCGACCTCGTCGGACAGGGGCGCCGAGGCATCGGCGGCAACGGGCCGCTTTGCACGCGTGGTGCGCGTCGTGCGACGCTTGGGCTTTGCGGCCTCATCGCCGTCCACGGCAGACTTGGCCACACGGCGCGTGCGCTTGGGTTTGGTGGTTGCAGTCTCCTCGCTGGCTACGGGCGCGGTGGACGCAACGGCATTAGGCGCCTCAGGAGCCGCGGCCTGCGCCGATACCGACGCCATGGCCTGGTCCAACGCAACCGGTGCAGCGGGAGCGGCTTGCGCCATCGTTATTTCGTTTTCTTGTGGTTGATCAGACACAGTGTTTGCTCAACTTTCTTTTCAAGCCCTGCGATCACATGCTCCCTGCATATACCTTCAGGGCGTCTAAACAGTCTTGCTCCGTCAAAATAGCGACGGACATCATTGATCTGTATCGAGATGATTGCGTCAAATACGCAGCGTTAGTGTAGCACATCCGCTACCACCTGCAACTTAGTCATAAACCAGTCATTAAGAACGTTCTTAAACAGCTCATCATCAAAAACGTTCCTCCACCTCAAGCTAAAAGATACGGTGAAATAATCCCCGAATATGACTGCTAAATCTCAAACAGAAACTATTCCCCTGCAACTTCCTAAGTGATGGAGCCCCCCGGGGGAAATGATCCGTTTTCCTCCGTCCCCAAGGGATCAGTTGCAACGACAAAGCCGTACGCAAATAGCCCGACCTCCGAGATGGAGATCGGGCTATTGAAGCTCAGCTAGATTTGCCTATGCAGTCGTGCGACTGGCAGCTACATCTGCTCGGGCGCAGAGACGCCAACGAGGGTGAGCACCAGGGCGAGCGTCACGCGGACGGCGTCGCAAGCGGCCAGACGGGCGCGCGAAAGCTCGGGGTCGACGGGACGGCCCTCGCTCGGCAGAACCTGGCAGGCGGCGTAGAAGCTGTGGAAGTCGCCGGCGAGTTCCTCGGCAAAGTGCGTCAGGCGGAACGGGGCGCGGTCGCGAGCGCAGCTGGCGATCAGGTCGGTGAGCTCGTTAAGCTTGCGCGAAAGGGCGAGCTCGGTCGGGTCAGTCAGCAGCGAGTAATCGACGTTCTCACCGATGGCCTTGGCGGCAACGGCCTTCATGCCCATCTCGTCGGCCTGCTCAGGCGTTACGTCAGCGGCACGGCGCAGGATGGAGCAGACGCGAGCGTGAGCGTACTGCACGTAGTACACCGGGTTGGAGTTGTCGCGCTTCTTGACGGCCTCGATGTCGAAGTCGACCATCTGGTTGGAGCTCTTGGAGATGAGCGTGTAACGGGCGGCGTCGGAGCCGACCTCGTCAACAAGCTCCTGCAGGGTCACCATGGTGCCCTTGCGCTTGGACATACGGACGGGCTTGCCGTTGCGCAGCAGGTTGACGAGCTGACCCAGCAGGACCTCAAACTTGCCGGGGTAACCCAAGGCATCGCAGACGCAGCGGACGCGCTCGATGTAGCCGTGGTGGTCGGCACCCCAAATGTCAATGACGTGGTCGACGCGTTGGAACTTATCCCAGTGATAGGCAACGTCGGAGGCAAAGTAGGTGTACTCGCCGTCGGACTTGATCAGAACACGGTCCTTGTCGTCGCCCAGATCGGTGGAGCGGAACCACAGGGCGCCGTCCTTGGTGTAGAGGTAGCCCATCTTGTCGAGCTTCTCAAAGGCGCGGTCGACAGCAGAAGTGCCGGCGGTCTCGCCCTCAGTGTCCTTCACATACAGGGAGCGCTCGGAATACCAGCGGTCGAAGTCGCAGTTGACGGCGTGGCAGAGGTCGCGCATGTTGTCGACCATCTTCACGTAGCCGCGCTCGCGGAAGCTCTCCATGCGCTCCTGCGGATCGGCCTCGACCCACTTGTCGCCGTCGGTGCGCCAGAACTCGGCAGCCTCATCGATGATGTAGTCGCCGCCGTAGGAGTCCTTGCCCAAGGTCTCGGCAAAGTTGTCCTGGTACGGATGGGTCTCGGGATGCTCGTCGTTCTCATCGGCAACGAAGGCGTCGCGATCGGCGATCAGCAGCTTGTGGGCCTCGTCGATATCCACGCCCTGCTTGGCGATGATGTCGGCAAGCTGCATATAGCGCGTGCTGATGGAGTTGCCGAAGGTGTTCATCTGAGAACCGTGGTCGTTGATGTAGAACTCACGCTGGATGTCGTAACCGGCGTGGTCCATAACGCGGCAGAGGGAGTCGCCCAGAGCGGCCCAGCGGCCATGGCCGATATGCATGGGGCCGACGGGGTTGGCGGAGACGAACTCAACCTGGGTCTTCAGGCCGCCGCCGACGTTGGACTTAGCGAAGTCCATGCCCTTCTCGCGCGCCTCGCCAAAGATGGCGTTCTTGACGGCGACGGAGAGGTAGAAGTTGATGAAGCCAGGGCCGGCGATCTCGACCTTCTCGATCGCGGGGTCCTCGGGCATATGGGCAACGATGGCCTCGGCGATCTTGCGCGGGGCGCAGTGAGCCAGCTTGGCGGACTTCAGGGCCATGGTGGAGGTCCACTCGCCATGAGAAGTATCAGCCGGTCGCTCGATAGCGCAATCGTCAAGTTCAAATGCGGAAAGGTCGCCGGCCTCCTGGGCCGCAGCAAGCGCAGCGCGTACCAGCTCTTCAATCTTCTCGGGCATAGATCCTCCTTGTGTTAAAGCCCCCGAGCTCTTGGTCACTCGTAGGGCAAAAGCCAGAGTTTGTAGCACTCTATCACAAGCGGTAGCTACTGTCGCAGGGTAAAGCTAATAGATATTGCATATGCACAAAAATGACTACCGCTCTTGCGCGGCGGTACAAAGTTGGCGGTTTGCCTGCAATTTATACACGTTCCGGAAATGCATAAACGTATGAATAAGCCGTTCTATTTATCGAATACTCTTACCTATCGGAGTTGTGTGCTTTTCCTGCATAAAGTAAGGGTTTGCGCACGTCAGCGTGGTATTCTAGACATACGTAAATTCGTATAAGTTGGAGGTAGCATGTTCTCAATCGGTCAACACGTCATTCATCCGGGTCAGGGAGTCTGCACCGTCGTCGGTTTTAGGGACGACACGCCGCAGCCCATGCTGCTGCTCGAGACCAAGCAGGGACATGCACAGACGATTCTCATGTACCCCGTGGCGCAGGCCGACCGTCTGCATGCCGCCATCTCCCAGCAAGATGCAGAGCACCTGCTGAGCCACTACGACGAGCTCGAGTGCGACACCTTTACCGAGCGCAACAGCTCGCTGGAGGAGACGCACTTTAAACAGCAGCTCAAGCTGGGTGCGCCCGAGACGGTCCGCGTGGCAAAAACCATGATGCACCGTATTCGCCAAGCCGAGGAAGCAGACAAAAAGCCCAGCTCATACTACATGCGTGTGCTTAAAGAGGCAAAACGTCGCTCCGTAGAAGAGTTCGCCGTGGCCCTGGGCGTCACTGAGGAGGCCGCCGAAGCCCGCCTATCCCAAGCCGCCCTCAACTAACCTGCCAAAAAGGGACAGGTTTATTTTGGCAGGTTTTATCTGGCCAAACGCCGATAAATAATTAACAAACGACCGGGCGTTCCTTTTTCCTTCGGAGCGCCCGGTCGTTTTGTATTGTTTATTCAGAAACGCGGGTTGCCATTTGCGCTTTTCACTAGGATCGGTGCGCCCGGCTCAACCAGCGCGAGCAGTGTCGGGCGGCGCGCCCGCCTTGCTCAATTACCATTAAAAAGCATCAACTTGAAAATGCAATAACATTTCGGCAGGTAGCAGCTATAGTCGGTGAACTGAATCTCGACAACCGAAGCCTCCCAATGCGGTATCTTCAGCCCATCCAAGCTAAAGGAGGGACCATGCCGAGAAAGCCTCGTTCAAAGTCACCAACCGGTTATTTCCACGTCACGTTGCGTGGAAACGGAGGGCAGCTGCTGTTTGACGACGACGAAGACCGAATTGCCCTGCTCCAGATACTCGATGCGATTCTTCCCAAACACGATATCGAGCTTATCGCTTGGTGCCTTATGGGCAACCATATTCATCTGTTGATTAATGATCCGGACGACCACAAGAGCGAGGCCATGCATGCGATAGCCGTATCGTTTGCAGGCAGGTACAATGCGCGAACAGGACATATCGGCCATGTGTTTCAGGAGCGGTTTTGGGATTCACCTGTCAAGTCGGAAGATTATTTACTCGAGGCAATTCGATACATTCATATGAATCCACAAAAGGCGGGACTCGCGGCATATGACGAATATCTGTGGAGCAGCCATCGCGAGTACCTCGTGGGCGCAAGGCATCGACCGCATGTCACCGGCAGCGTTGTGGACACTTTATTTCTAACGCCTCGCACATATCTTCAGCTCATGGAAAGCGCACCCACGCTCCCCTATCGGCCCAGCGCAACGGCCAAAGTCACAGAGGAAGATTTGAGTGAGTTTGGCGCGGCGATTGTGCAGGATGTCGCAGGATGCGCGCCCACCGAGCTCAAATCCGTCTCTAAGGCGCTTCGCAATGAGGCGATACTCGCGCTTAGAAAAGAAGGGTTAACGATTAAGCAGGTTCAGCTACTGACCGGACTAGGAATATGGATCATCAAGAATGCCGCCTAGTCGCCAGTCGGCAACGACCGAATCAGCCCGTAGTTTCGCAAGAAAACGGAAACGCCTCCGCAGCTTAAAGCTAAAACAGAGGCGTTTCCGCAGATAGAACCTGCCAAAATAAACCTGTCCCTTTTTGGCAGGTTAGGCCTGGAAGGTGTCGCGGTCGGGCGCGAAGGATTGCATGGCCGCGATGGTACGGTCGAAGAGCTCGGGGAGCTCCCAACCCAGCATCTCGGCGCCCTGCGAAATCACGTCGCGCGAGCAGCCGGCGGCAAAGCGTTTGTCCTTGAACTTTTTCTTGAGCGACTTAGTCGTAAAGTCCATGACGCTCTTGCTCGGACGCATGATCACGGCAGCGCCGATCAGGCCGGTGAGCTCGTCGCAGGCAAACAGGATCTTTTCCATCTGCAGCTCGGGCTTGGGCAGCGAGGTGTTGAAATCGGACGTGTGCGTCTGAATAGCGCGAACGAGTTCGGGGGAGGCGCCCTCGCCCTCGAGGATCTCGGCCGCATAGATGGTGTGGTTCATGGGGTCGTCCTCATGCTCCTCCCAATCCAAGTCGTGCAGCAGGCCGACGATGCCCCAAAACTCCTCGTTCTCGGGGTCGAACTCGCGCGCAAAGTAGCGCATGGTGCCCTCGACCGTCTCGCCGTGGGTGATGTGGAACGGGTCTTTGTTGTGCTCGTTAAGCAGTTCGAACGCACGGTCGCGGGTGATTCCGGCGGAAAGCATCTGGGACATGGCAATACCTCCAGGTGAGTCGGTGCTAGGACACTGTGTCATTATCGTATATCGCCGTGGCTCAAGCCGAAAGACAGAAAAGGTATACGGAGAAAAAAGCCGGGCAAACGTGTCGCCCGGCAAAACCGCAGATAAAACCTGCCAAAATAAACCTGTCCCGTTTTGGTGGGTTTAGGGGCGGACCTGGCCGGTGCCGCGGAGCTTGTATTTGTAGGTGGTGAGGGCCTCGGCGGCAAAGGGTCCGCGGGCGTGGAGCTTTTGGGTCGAGATGCCAATTTCGGCACCCAGGCCAAACTCGCCGCCGTCGGTAAAGCGCGTGCTGGCATTGGCATACACGGCCGAGGCATCGACCGCATCGAGGAAGCGCTCGCAGGCGTCCGTATCATCGGCAACGATGGCCTCAGAGTGCATGGTGCCGTAGCGATTGATGTGCGCGATGGCCTCGTCCTCGTTCGTCACGACCTTCACGCTCATCTCGAGCGCCAGGTACTCGCGGCCCCAGTCTTCCTCGGTCGCGGCAACGTAGTCGTCGCCCTCGGCAAGACCGGCGTCGGCGCACGCGGCGCACGTAGCCTCGTCGCCGTGAATGAGCACGCCATGGTCATGCAGCACGGCAACGACCGCGGGCAAGAACGTATCGGCCACGGCGCGATCGACCAGCAGCGACTCGGCGGCATTGCACACGCCCACGCGTTGCGTCTTCGCATTGACGATAATGTTGAGCGCTTTATCGAAGTCGGCGGATTCATGCACGTAGATGTGGCAGTTTCCCGTGCCCGTCTCGATCACCGGTACGAGCGACTCGCGCACGCAGCGCTGGATCAGGCCCGCGCCGCCGCGCGGAATGAGTACATCGACAACACCGCGGAGCTTCATGAGCTCGCCGGTGGCCTCACGGTCGGTAGACTCGATCATCGAGACGGCCTCGCGCGGGAAGCCTTGCGCCTCCAGAGCATCGGCCAGCAGTTCGGCAATCATGGCGCACGAGTGATAGGCCAGCGAACCGCCGCGCAGGATGCAGGCGTTACCGGTGCGGATGCAGATGCCCGCTGCGTCGGCCGTCACGTTGGGGCGTGCCTCGTAGACCATGGCAACCAGACCTAGCGGCACACTCACGCGGGTCAGGTCCACGCCGCTCGCAAGCACGCGATGGTCAAGCACGCGGCCCACGGGATCGGGCAGCTCAGCGAGCTTCTCCAGGCCGGCGGCCATGCCCTCGACGCGCTCGGGCGTCAGGAGCAGACGGTCGAGGAGCCCTGCCGAAGTGCCCGCATCGCGCGCGGCAGACATATCGAGCTCGTTGGCGGCAATGATGGAATCGACGCCGTCGCGCAGCGCCGCGGCCATGGCACGCACGGCCTCCTGGCGCTGGGCATCGCTCGCCGTGGCGAGCGCGCCCGAAGCAGCCTTGGCCTCAACGGCAAGATCGTGAACGTACGTGGCTATATCGACCGACATGGACGGCCCTTTCTCTTAGATGTTTGCCAACATGGTATCCGATTTATGCGCATCCTCGCCGACGGCGGTAGAATTGGTCAACCCGAAACACCGCAACGAATGGAAGCATCAGATGGCGCTCATCACTTCGTACCACGTCCCTGGCCTGTATGTCGAGGACCACAGCATCGATGTCCCTCTCGACTGGCGCGGCCTTGAGCCAATGCTTTTGGCCGTCGGCAGCACTATGCGCCGCGGCGCCATGCCGGCGCCCATCGCCGGCGCGCCCGAGAGCATCAAACTCTTCTACCGCGTGGTTTGCGGGCCCGACCGCATCAACGACGATTTGCCGCTCCTCCTCTTTTTGCAGGGCGGCCCCGGCGGCGAGAGCCCGCGTCCGCTGTCGCCCACAAGCGATGGCTGGATCGAGGAGGCCGTCAAACACTTCCGCGTCGTCCTGCCCGACCAGCGCGGAACGGGGCGCAGCAGCTGCGTGGACGGACACACAATCGCGGCGCTGGGTAATCGCGCGACGGCAGCCGGCGCCGATGCGGCCCGCTCGCAGGCGGACTTCCTCAAACGCCACCTCGCCAGCTCCATCGTGCGCGATTTTGAGTACCTGCGCCTAGTGGGCTTTGGCGGCAAGCCCTGGGTCACGCTCGGCCAGAGCTACGGCGGCTTTTTGACGCTGAGTTATCTGTCGCTCTTCCCCGAGGGCGTGGCGGCAAGCTTTACCTGCGGCGGTATTCCGCACGTGCCGGCGAGCGCCAGCGAGGTCTATGCGCACACGTTCCCGCGCATGGCAGCCAAGACGCAGCAGTACTACGACCGCTACCCCGCCGATGTCGAGCGCGTGGCGGTGCTGGCCGATGCGATCGAAGAGCAAAAGCCCGTGCTGCCCGACGGCTCGCCGATGACGGTCGAGCGCCTGCAGCTCATGGGCAGCGACTTTGGCATGAAGCCGAGCTTTGAGCGCATGCACTGGATTATCGACCATGCGTTTGTTGATGGCGACGGCACGCCGAGCCGCGGTTCCTCGGTATCCGACAGCTTTTTGATGCGTGCCTTCGAGCGCACCAACACGCGTACGAATCCGCTGTACTGGACACTGCAGGAGTTCATCTACGCCGACGGCGACACCATGCCCATTCGCTGGGCCGCGGCAGAAGAGAAGGCACACCGTGCCGAGTTCGACACGCTCGCGCGCCCGCTCATGTTTACCGGCGAGGCCATGTTCCCGTGGATGTTTGAGCAGATGCCCGAACTCAAGCCCTTCAAGCCCGCCATGGACCTGCTGATGGAGGACACCAGCTGGGACAAGATCTACGACCCGCAGCGCCTGGCCTGCAACGAGGTGCCGCTCCAGGCCGCGGTGTACTTCGATGACATGTACGTGGATTCGGGCCTGCAGCTCGACACGCTCAGCCGCGTGGGCAACTCGCATGCCTGGGTGACCAACGAGTTCGAACACGATGGCCTGCACGGCAGCGTGGTGTTCAAGCACCTCTTCGACGAAGCCCTCAACCGCGGAGACCTGCGCCGAATCTTCTAGCAAAGGTGTGTCCCCAACTGCCGGCACAAAAGGAACGTCCCCAAGTGCCGGCACGAGATAAAGAAAAACAGCGCTGCGGGAAAACGATCCGCAGCGCTGTCTTTCTTTATGCGAAGACGATTAGATTGTCCCTGTGTATCGCGGGCTTCTCGGCCAGGTTTGCGAGCAGGCGGTTGCTGGCGATTTGGTCCTGACGGCGGCCGGCAGCAAGCTCCAACACGTCCGAATCGGCCTCGGCGATACCGCGCGCGACAACCATGCCGCTCGGGTCGCACACGTCAAGCACATCACCCTCGGCAAACTCGCCATCGACCTCACGAATACCCACTGCAAGCAGGGACGACCCGTGGCCGACCAGCGCTTTCGCGGCACCGTCATCAACCGTCACCGAGCCGTGGGCCTTGTCGCCCAGCGCGATCCACAGTTTGCGGGGCGCAATATCCAGGCGTTCCGCCGGCGGGTCGAACAGCGTGCCCACGCTCTCGCCGCGGGCCAGACGCACAAGCGCATCGGGCTCCTCGCCCGAGCAAATCACGCTCTGAATGCCTGCCGTCATCAAAATGCGACTCGCGCGAATCTTGGTGATCATGCCGCCCGTACCCACCGAGGTCGAAGAATCGCCCGCCGAGGCAATGATCTTGGCATCGATCTTATGCACGACCGGGACAAACTCGGCCGTCGGGTCCTCGTGCGGATTGGCGGTGTAGAGGCCGTCGATGTCGGACAGCGTCACGCACAGGTCGGCGGAAACCAGGCAGCTCACGAGCGCTGCCAGCGTGTCGTTGTCGCCGAACTTGATCTCGTCGACGGTAACGGTGTCGTTCTCGTTGACGACCGGCACCACGCCCAGCTCCACCAGACGCAGCAGGGCGTCGCGCGCGTGCAGGTAGGACGTACGGCGAGCCGTGTCGTGGCGCGTGAGCAGCACAAGCGAGGTGAGCAGGTCGCGCGCATGAAACTCCTCATCGTAAGCCGACGAAATGATGCACTGACCGGCCGAGGCACAGGCCTGCAGGCTCGGCAGGTCACCGACCGGCTTGCGGTCGAAGCCCAACACGGGATAGCCACAGGCAATGGCGCCCGAACTCACCACGACCAGACGCCAGCCGAGCTTGCTCAGGGCAGCAGCCTGATCGGCAAGCCCGCCGATAAAGGCGCGGTTGACCTTGCCATCGGTGCCCACCACCGTGGACGAACCGATCTTTACCACCATCGTTTTATAAGAAGTCGTCATACGTCAAACCAATCAACTGCTCAGCGAACGAGCGAGCAAAGAACAGCAGGCACGGGACAAGCGAAAATAATTCGTTTTCCTCCGTCCCCTATGGATCATTTTGCCCAGGGGAAGGCCGAAGCCGCGGCCATGTTCTTGCGCACGAGCTCGTCGCGCACCTG
>ERZ1034939.1343-NODE-1343-length-11698-cov-18.504251_pt1 | contig 11698 bp, 19 predicted proteins | sample MGYA00520626_ERZ1034939 | MGnify/ENA primary metagenome ERZ1034939 (study PRJEB33766, sample SAMN09781751) | gut metagenome | biome: gut microbiome | host: Homo sapiens | place: Madagascar | study: EMG produced TPA metagenomics assembly of the PRJNA485056 data... | reverse complement strand
ACAAACTGCCCGGGTGATGGCAGGAATGGTCGATTCTGCCGACGGGCTACGCGCATTCCTGCGTTAACCTGTTCCATCGTGGTGATCCCGTTTTCCCGGAAAGCCAGAACCCACTGGCGGCGGATTTCGTTCAGTTCGTTCTGGTCCCGGTTAGCCAGGCTCGCCGGGAAAGTTGCCAGTAACTGGCTGAACACACCATTGATGATCTGCGCTACCTGTTGTACCTGCGGCTTTTCGTCGTACTGTTCCGGCATGTTGTTGGCGATCCGGCGCATCTGCTCACGGTCAAAGTTAACCATCTGTGCGGCGATGTTTTTCATAAATCCACCCCGTAAATCCAGTCAGTGTTTGTCAGGTCGAGTTTTGATTTTCCGGCTGTCACGCCAGCCTGTTGCTTGTTACGGTTGATTTCGAGTTGGGTCCACTTGTCGCGGAGTTTGGCCGGACTTAGCACGTTACCGGACCAGAAGTTGTCCTGGCATGCCCAGCGGAACAGCACGCACATGTCGCGGTGGTTACGGCCGTCACGTTCACGCATCAGACGGATATCGTTAGCCCACCCTGCAAAATTCGGTTTTCTGGCTGATGGCGCGATGGTCTTCACCATGTCAAACATCCACTCTGCGGCGGTCAGGTCTTCTGCTGTCCCCCACTTGCTGCCGCTCTGAATCGCAGCATCCGCTTTCACCACAGGAAGGTCGTTTTCTGGCAGGTCAGAGGATTCGCCAGAATTCTCGGACGAATAAGGTTTTATATTGTCTTTTGTTAGTTTGTCTTTTGTGTTTACCTGATTCGGGTAAGTGCCTTTACCTGATTTGGGTAAACTTTTCTTACCTGATTCAGGTAAATTTACCTCTTTCAGGTAAACTTTATTTTTCTTACCTGATTCGGGTAATGTTGACCATTCACTGACCACATTATTAATGCCTATATTCCGCCCGCTCTGAATAAAAATCCCACGCTTTACCAGAGCACTTTTTGCAGCAGAACACTTGTGCGGCAATATCCCGGTTAATTCGGAAAGTTGCTCGTTGCTAACCCAATCCAGTTTTTTATTAAAGCCATATGTTTTGCGCATGACAGCCAGAAAGACCAGAAGCTGGTGCTGTGTTAATCCGGCCAGCATCACAGCTTCCAGCAACTCATTTGCAATGCGCGTATAACCATCATCGAGATCTGCCACGCGCGGCTCCTTTTGTGCCGCATCCGGCACTGGAAAATTGAATATCTCAGCAGTGTTTGCCATAATTCCTCCCGCAATGAGTGTGTTACGATTTGCACCTGAAAGTCGGTTCTGTTCCAGCAGACCGGCTTTCGCCATTTCTGAACCTGTCATATCGCCCCCAGCATGGTAGTAACCATCGCCATCAATGGACCAGCCAGATCTGGGTCCACACGAAACATCGACACAATACCTTCACTAATTTCCTTCAGTTTCTGGTGGCGTGGTGCGTTGAGAATGACAGCCTGTTTTGCCTCACTGAGTTCCTTTTCCATTTCAGCCAACCTAACCATGAAGCTATCCTGCTCAACCAGGTAACCGCGATATTCCAGCGGTAGTACCGCCAGAATTGCCGGGGTCAGTTCACGCACGTTATTTCGGTATTTTTCAGAATCGAATTTGTTATCGAGGAAGCGGAACAGCTTCTGGCGTGCACGGCTGACATCATCAGGGAAATCGATGGTGCCGCCGCCCTGCTCCCGATACTCATTCACAATGAGTGTGGCAACGACATCCTGATTATCTACAGCCGACCAGGCGCGGACGGCATCACGGATTTTTTCGTGGCCTGGCACCTGTTTTGTTTGAGAACGATTTATCACCGCAGTCGGGCTAAATCCGCTAGTCTGTTGGTATGTAAGTGGTTGCATAGTCATTGCCTTATCAGTTCACGCCGCAGATTAGGCGGCAGAATTACTCGCGTTAAACAATGGTGCGAGGTCGGGACGAATATCTGCTGGTTTAATCTTTCCACCAGTGGCTGAGACAATTTTCATTACATAGCGGGCATCAATTCCGCCACCGTGTAGCCAACGCCAAACAGTGGGTTGGGCTACACCGCATAGATCTGCCAGTCGTTTTTGACTACCTGTAATACTGATTGCGAGTTGAATGGTTTTATTTGTCATTATCAATTCCTATTGGTATTGAAATGAATGAATAATAGCAATGCGTATTAACCAAAATCAATAGCAAAACGTGTTTTGACCATCAATACGCAAGCGTATAAATTAAAACTTATGAAAAAAGAAACTCTTGCTGATCGCTTAAACCTAGCGATGGAACAATCTGGAATGTCTCAAGGCGCTCTTGCAAAGGCGTCTGGCGTAGCTCAACCCACTATCTGGAGACTGACAAGCGGCAACGCGCGCGGCTCAACAAAAATTGTTGAAATAGCTAATGCATTGGGTGTTCGAACAGAGTGGCTTTCATCAGGCATAGGCCCGATGAGAAATGACGGTCAACAATCAGGAAAGCCTGCTGTCAACCACTCCAAATACTTCAAGATTGACGTTCTTGATATAGAAGTCAGTGCCGGGCCGGGAGTCATCAACCGTGAGTTTGTAAAAGTTCTACGCTCGGTTGAGTACTCGTTTGACGATGCTCGTCACATGTTCGATGGTAGGAAGGCAGAAAATATCCGCATCATTAACGTACGCGGTGACAGCATGTCAGGAACGATTGAACCTGGTGATCTTCTATTCGTTGATATCACGGTTAAATCTTTCGACGGTGATGGTATCTATGCGTTTCTGTACGACGACACAGCCCATGTAAAGCGCCTGCAAATGATGAAGGATAAGCTGCTGGTTATCTCTGATAACAAAAGCTACTCACCGTGGGACCCGATCGAAAAAGATGAGATGAACCGGGTATTCATATTCGGTAAGGTTATTGGGAGCATGCCGCAGACATACAGAAAGCATGGATGAAAATGTAATTCGCGATGGCTTAATTGAGCATGGACTGATAGATAGTTTTTTGAAAGCCCATAAAGGCAATGTTACAGAATTTTTTGATACATTACGATAGATTGAGTTGAGGTAATATCCGTGATTAGAGTAGGAAGACTGCTTCCTGGCGGAATTGTTATTGAAGAAGGACACCATCGCCCAATTAAAGGTGCTGCAATTCTTCAGTCTGAGTCTGGAGATGTAGAAGAAGTCATTGTTTTTGCGAAGCAACTTTCAAACAGAGGTATCGCCACCGAAATTACTTGTGCTGCACTTGGTAGGTTGCTCTCTCTTCCGATTCCAGAACCAGTATTACTATTTGATAATAACAACCAACCTTTTTTTGGGAGTATTGATACCGCTTACCCCAGCTTTACGCAGTTCATCAGCAATTCATCTGATTCTGGAGTTCTTAAGGCACTGGAATCATGGCCTCTATTGCAAAAAGCAGCCTATTTTGATGAATGGATTGCAATGGATGATCGTCATAATGGAAATTTACTATTTAATGGTGACGACTTTATTCTGATTGATCACGAAACTGCAATCCCTCCTGGATTATCTCCAGACCAAACTGGTATAGATTACTATTCAAATCAACTGCTTCAACTTGCAAATGACTTAATAGATCGCAACAATGAAATTGCTATCCAAATGGCAGCAAATGATGCTCGAGCATGGGCATCATCTTGTAAACAAGATTCTATCGAAAAATTAGATGAAGAGATTTATGCCAGTGTTCACACTAAACCCAAGAACCAGATGTTATCATTCCTTTCTGCTAGAATAGAGGTACTTGGTGACATACTATATGAGCAGATAAAACCGAAACAGACACAGATAAATTACAATGCTAAACCTTGATCAACTCTTGAAATCAGCACCAGCGATGCCAACCTCAACAGGTAGCTGGGCGTCTGTATATCTTGAGCCAATGGTAGGTTCGGGTGAAAGACTGACTGTCATAGTCGCTGTGGTAACGTCCAACGGAGATGTTCTCGTAAAGCCAGCAATAAGGAAAGAAGTTATCGAAGCCATGTACGGATTCAGAGCGTCTTCTTTCAATCGCATGATTGAGGTTATTTCAAACAGCCTTCAATATCACCTTGAAAATAATAAAAATTTTTCCGGATGGGTTCCTCCTATCTCAGGCATTACATTGAGCACTCCTCGACAAGCCGTGTCTGCTAGTGTTACAGGTATATTGCGACAGGCGGTTGCTCTATCATCTAGCTTATCCTCGCTTCTAGAAATTGAAAATAATCATGTAAAAAAACGCTCTAGTAATTCGAGGGAAAAAGATCGATGGTCAACGCAACTACTCGATGCTGTCATAAATAAAGATAACAGAAGAAATATATTCTTCAATCGACAATTTAGTTTTAGCGATGGGCATCGACCTGCAAAGATATTTTATCTGAGCGACCATGCGGCCATCAACACTGGAAAATTACTTCCGCATAACTTAACCGAACAAGTAAAAGATGGAAAGGCAAAAATCTCTGATTTATCAATGATAAAAAAACATGGCGATATATTCCCTCGCGATACTCATAAACTTATAATCTATAAACCTGAGGATGATAACCCTGCTTATACTGATAAAAACATTGCATCCATTAAGAGTGCTTTCTTAGCACTTCAAGATCTTGCTTATACTTACGATATATCTATTACAGCTGTAAACTCTGTAGAACAAGCTGCAAGTATTATTTTAAACACAGCAGCCTAATGCTCACAACTAACCCGGCCACCGTGCCGGGTTTTTTTTGCCTCCCCTCATCACACACCGTTCAAAAAACCACCACAACCTCGCTTCAGTTATCGCTATGCGATGCAAGTCACAAAATAAATTCTTTTTGCTATCAAACATTTGATATCAAAACACATTAATTAATAGCAATAAGTATTGATGCCACCAATAGCAATAGCTATTATTACCATATCGCAACAACACAACGATACGGCAACCACCTGATTCACTGTTGCGATGACCGCTTAGATCCGCAGCTTGAATTTCAGCAGGCTCCGGGGAGTGCGAGGGGTGAAGCGGACGCGTGAACGTCGGTGTGACCAGCTGAAATCAACTCAACACTTTATACCTCAGTCGCTTCAACGAGGCGGCTTAGTTATGACAACCGGCGGCCATCCACCGCCTGAATACGCGCAGAAGTCTCTATATGTTCAGCAGCCCAGCTTACGGGCAGGAGTTTTTATGGTTCATCAACATTACGGAACGCAGACCGTTAATCGCGGTGCGGTCATGCCAGGCATGCTGGTCAAACACAAAGATGGTACCTGGACTGCATCAGCTAATTTACGCGGACGGCTTTATCTGCATCGCGGCATCGAGCGCACTTATACCCGTGATTTGCTCGTGGAAGTTTTTCTCGACGGACGCGGTAACGGCCTGAATCACTAACCCCCCTTTCCTGTTTTCCTAATCAGCCTGGCATTTCGCGGGCGATATTTTCACAGCCATTTTCAGGAGTTCAGCCATGAACGCTTATTACATTCAGGATCGTCTTGAGGCTCAGAGCTGGGCGCGTCACTACCAGCAGATCGCCCGTGAAGAGAAAGAGGCAGAACTGGCAGACGACATGGAAAAAGGCCTGCCCCAGCATTTGTTTGAATCGCTCTGCATCGATCATTTACAACGCTGCGGGGCCAGCAAAAAAGCCATTACCCGTGCATTTGATGACGATGTTGAGTTTCAGGAGCGCATGGCAGAACACATCCGGTACATGGTTGAAACCATTGCTCACCATCAGGTTGATATTGATTCAGAGGTATAAAACGGATGAGTACAGCACTCGCAACGCTGGCTGGGAAGCTGGCTGAACGTGTCGGCATGGATTCTGTCGACCCACAGGAACTGATCACCACTCTTCGCCAGACAGCATTTAAAGGTGATGCCAGCGATGCGCAGTTCATCGCATTGTTGATCGTCGCCAACCAGTACGGCCTTAATCCGTGGACGAAAGAAATTTACGCCTTCCCTGATAAGCAGAACGGCATCGTTCCGGTGGTGGGCGTTGATGGCTGGTCCCGCATCATCAATGAAAACCAGCAGTTTGATGGCATGGACTTTGAGCAGGACAATGAATCCTGTACATGCCGGATTTACCGCAAGGACCGCAATCATCCGATCTGCGTTACCGAGTGGATGGATGAATGCCGCCGCGAACCATTCAAAACCCGCGAAGGCAGAGAAATTACGGGGCCGTGGCAGTCGCATCCCAAACGGATGTTACGGCATAAAGCCATGATTCAGTGTGCCCGTCTGGCCTTCGGATTTGCTGGTATCTATGACAAGGATGAAGCCGAGCGCATTGTCGAAAATACTGCATACACTGCAGAACGTCAGCCGGAACGCGACATCACTCCGGTTAACGATGAAACCATGCAGGAGATTAACACTCTGCTGATCGCCCTGGATAAAACATGGGATGACGACTTATTGCCGCTCTGTTCCCAGATATTTCGCCGCGACATTCGCGCATCGTCAGAACTGACACAGGCCGAAGCAGTGAAAGCTCTTGGATTCCTGAAACAGAAAGCCACTGAGCAGAAGGTGGCAGCATGACACCGGACATTATCCTGCAGCGTACCGGGATCGACGTGAGAGCTGTCGAACAGGGGGATGATGCATGGCACAAATTACGGCTCGGCGTCATCACCGCTTCAGAAGTTCACAACGTGATAGCAAAGCCCCGCTCAGGAAAGAAGTGGCCTGACATGAAAATGTCCTACTTCCACACTCTGCTGGCTGAGGTTTGCACCGGTGTGGCTCCGGAAGTTAATGCTAAGGCGCTGGCCTGGGGAAAACAGTACGAGAACGACGCCAGAGCCCTGTTTGAGTTTACTTCCGGCGTGAATGTTACTGAATCCCCGATCATCTATCGCGACGAAAGTATGCGCACCGCCTGCTCTCCCGATGGTTTATGCAGTGACGGCAATGGCCTTGAGCTGAAATGCCCGTTTACCTCCCGGGATTTCATGAAGTTCCGGCTCGGTGGTTTCGAGGCCATAAAGTCGGCTTACATGGCCCAGGTGCAGTACAGCATGTGGGTGACGCGAAAAGATGCCTGGTACTTTGCCAACTATGACCCGCGTATGAAGCGTGAAGGCCTGCATTATGTCGTGGTTGAGCGGGATGAAAAGTACATGGCGAGTTTTGACGAGATGGTGCCGGAGTTCATCGAAAAAATGGACGAGGCACTGGCTGAAATTGGTTTTGTATTTGGGGAGCAATGGCGATGAAGCATCCTCACGATAATATCCGGGTAGGTGCGATCACTTTCGTCTACTCCGTTACAAAGCGAGGCTGGGTATTTCCCGGCCTTTCTGTTATCAGAAATCCCCTGAAAGCACAGCGGCTGGCTGAGGAGATAAATAATAAACGGGGAGCTGTATGCACAAAGCATCTCCCGTTGAGTTAAGAACGAGTATCGAGATGGCACATAGCCTCGCTCAAATTGGAGTCAGGTTTGTGCCAATACCAGTAGAAACAGACGAAGAATTTCATACGTTAGCCGCATCCCTTTCACAAAAGCTGGAAATGATGGTGGCGAAAGCAGAAGCAGATGAGAGAGACCAGGTATGACAACCACTGAATGCATTTTTCTGGCAGCGGGCTTCATATTCTGTGTGCTTATGCTTGCCGACATGGGGCTTGTTCAATGACACCTCAGCAAGAAAACGCCCTTCGCAGCATTGCCCGTCAGGCTAATTCTGAAATCAAAAAAGCCAGACAGCAGTTTCCGGATAAAAACGTCGATGACATTTGCCGTAGCGTACTGAAGAAGCACCGCGAAACGGTAACGCTGATGGGATTCACACCGACTCATTTAAGCCTGGCAATCGGCATGTTAAACGGCGTCTTTAAGGAACGATGAACATGAAAAGCAAAATTATCAGGGAGCTACAGGCTCCTTTTTTATTGCTCGCATTTACCCCCAAGCGTATTAACCAACAATTCAGGGATTAATGGAAGATGGCAGACATCATTGATTCAGCATCAGAAATTGAAGAATTACAGCGCAACACAGCAATAAAAATGCGCCGCCTGAACCACCAGGCTGTATCTGCCACTCATTGTTGTGAGTGTGGCGATCCCATAGATGAGCTAAGACGCCTGGCCGTTCAGGGTTGTCGGACTTGTGCAAGTTGCCAGGAAGATCTGGAGCTTATCAGTAAACAGAGAGGTTCGAAGTGAGCGTAATTCACTCTCAGGCACTGCGTGAAGCGGCAGAACAGGCAATGCCTGACAACTGGGGATTTGACGCGGACCTTTTCCATGAGCTGGTAACACCATCGATTGTGCTGACACTGCTGGATGAACGGGAAAGAAACCAGCAATACATCAAACGCCGCGACCAGGAGAACGAGGATATTGCGCTAACGGTGGGGAAACTGCGTGTTGAGCTGGAGACAGCAAAAATCAAAACTCAACGAGCAGCGTGAGTAGAAGGTGTTATCTCGGATGGAAGTAAGCGTATTGCTGAACTGGAGGCCTGGGTTGAATACACAAGAGCTGCATACGTAAGAGCAAAAGACAAGGGAGATTTGATCAGAGTTATTACCCGCCAACCAACGGGATTTTACGCTTACGTACCATGTAATTAGGAATCCTTGAAGTGGCAGCCTAACTGCGGATACACTGAAATGGCGATTTGGTAACATGTTTCGCACAAGGCTGTTACTACACTTAGAGATAATCAGCCATGATTAAACGCTTTGTAAAAAGTAAAAGGAAATTACAATGAAAAAATCAATACTAATTTTAGGGCTTACGTTAATTGTCTCATCTCAAATACCATCGGCAATGGCAAAAAATGAATCAAAACTATGGGTTGTTGTTGATCGAACGGAAAGACATACCTGCCCTTCAAGTAAATGTGGAGTGGCTGGGAAACTATTTTTCAGGGAAGGCGTAGATTTTCTAGAAAAAAAAGGTGAATGGGTTCGTATAACTGAGCCATATTCAGCCTCATGTGTTGGAGGGGAAAGCGAATATATTAAAGAAGGTAATAAATCCTGCACAAGAAAAAATGGAATCGTTAATGGCAAGTTTTCAGAATGGGTTAAACTTAGTGATCTTAGCAGTGAAAGGCCATCAGATCCTGCTGAAAATGCGAGCGGAGATGATACTTTAATCAAAGGATCTGATGACTACCGTATATACAAAAAAGAGTTTTCTTCGGCAGCTAGGAAGTTAATAAATGAAGGGGTCTGCACGGAAAGCGATTTTAAGGAAATCGGAGGGTGGATGGCATCAAGCAATAAGGGTGAAAACATCTATTTCACATATTGCGGAGGAATGACGTTGTCGAACAGAATATACCTAGATGTTAAAAGTGGAAAGACTTTTAGATAATATGATATTACCAATGACAGTATTGATTTAATGCCTCCATAGAATTATCTCTAGGAAGTAGGTATAAGAAAAGCCCGCACAATGAGCTGCTGCGGGCTTTGTGTTATTCGCCATATTTTATGAAGCAAATACGACACTATAGATAATTAAGCGTTGCTGGTTGTCGATTCCTCAATCACTCCTGTTGATGGCTCTCTTCTTGTATGTGCCATTGAAGGGGAATATCGCGTAAAAAGATACCGGAAGTATCCGCGCCGCCATGATTGTCTTTCTCCTGATGCAGGAAAAGCAGAATGGCTAAATCAGCAACAGAGCACAAAGCCGATCAGAGAGCCAAGCAAGCATCATCCGGTATGCGTAAGCTGGAGCTTGTACTTGATGCTCAGGAAATTGAAATGCTGGAGCGTAACTGTGCCACGCGTCGCTTCAGGCGTGCGCCTTGCGAGTTTGGTGAGTACATCGCGTTACTGAGCCGCCAGGATGATGCACGTGTGCGCTGGCGTATAAAATCGATCAGCAGAAAACGGTGCGGTAAGTGCGGCGAGAGAGTTCCTGTTAATTCATGCCCGTGTAATGGTGACTCACAATGCTGGGTGACCAAAGGCTGGCACGAAACAAAATTAATGATATAAATCTCTGTGACATGTCACGGAGGCGGCAATGAAATTAGACCAGCAATATCTAAAAGATCTACTTATCGCATTCGAAAAAACTCGTGGCCCTGACACGATGCTTAGTGAACTAGAGGATAATGGCTTTAATAGATATGACCAAGATTTTATTTTCCATATGCGATTATTATGTGACTACGAATTAATAGTCAGGGTTGATGGAAAACCTGGGTTCGGTCATATATTGTCCAAAGCGTTAGGGGAAGGTGTTGGATATAGTTGGATCGAAGTACCACTGAGGTTGACAGCAAGAGGGCATGATTTTATTGCTGACTTACGTCAAAAGGATGTCTGGCAAGCTATAAAAACAAACTTTAAGGATGAGGGAATTAGTACACTTATGAGTGTTTCAAAATCACTAGCAAAAGGCTTTGCAAGGAAAAAGATAAAAGATATTACAGGAATAGATATTGAATAATTCTTAGCATCAAGCAACTACTGCCTTTGGTGGAAATTATATCTGAACTCGCTACGGCGAGTTTTGTTTTATGGAGATGATAAATGCACTTCCGAGTCACAGGTGAATGGAATGGAGAGCCATTCAACAGGGTTATCGAAGCAGAGAACATCAACGACTGTTATAACCACTGGATGATATGGGCGCAGATAGCACATGCAGACGTAACCAATATTCGAATTGAAGAACTGAAAGAACACCAAGCCGCCTGATGGCGGTTTTTTCTTGCGTGTAATTGCGGAGACTTTGCGATGTACTTGACACTTCAGGAGTGGAACGCACGCCAGCGACGCCCAAGAAGCCTTGAAACAGTTCGTCGATGGGTACGCGAGTGCAGGATATTCCCTCCTCCGGTTAAGGATGGAAGAGAGTATCTGTTCCACGAATCAGCGGTAAAGGTTGACTTAAATCGACCAGTAACAGGTAGCCTTTTGAAGAGGATCAGAAATGGGAAGAAGGCGAAGTCATGAGCGCCGGGATTTACCCCCTAACCTTTATATAAGAAACAATGGATATTACTGCTACAGGGACCCAAGGACGGGTAAAGAGTTTGGATTAGGCAGAGACAGGCGAATCGCAATCACTGAAGCTATACAGGCCAACATTGAGTTATTTTCAGGACACAAACACAAGCCTCTGACAGCGAGAATCAACAGTGATAATTCCGTTACGTTACATTCATGGCTTGATCGCTACGAAAAAATCCTGGCCAGCAGAGGAATCAAGCAGAAGACACTCATAAATTACATGAGCAAAATTAAAGCAATAAGGAGGGGTCTGCCTGATGCTCCACTTGAAGACATCACCACAAAAGAAATTGCGGCAATGCTCAATGGATACATAGACGAGGGCAAGGCGGCGTCAGCCAAGTTAATCAGATCAACACTGAGCGATGCATTCCGAGAGGCAATAGCTGAAGGCCATATAACAACAAACCCTGTCGCTGCCACTCGCGCAGCAAAATCAGAGGTAAGGAGATCAAGACTTACGGCTGACGAATACCTGAAAATTTATCAAGCAGCAGAATCATCACCATGTTGGCTCAGACTTGCAATGGAACTGGCTGTTGTTACCGGGCAACGAGTTGGTGATTTATGCGAAATGAAGTGGTCTGATATCGTAGATGGATATCTTTATGTCGAGCAAAGCAAAACAGGCGTAAAAATTGCTATCCCAACAGTATTGCATGTTGATGCTCTCGGAATATCAATGAAGGAAACACTTGATAAATGCAAA
>ERZ1034939.1340-NODE-1340-length-11705-cov-30.915536_pt1 | contig 11705 bp, 10 predicted proteins | sample MGYA00520626_ERZ1034939 | MGnify/ENA primary metagenome ERZ1034939 (study PRJEB33766, sample SAMN09781751) | gut metagenome | biome: gut microbiome | host: Homo sapiens | place: Madagascar | study: EMG produced TPA metagenomics assembly of the PRJNA485056 data... | reverse complement strand
AATATTGTTTATCAATCAGTTATAAAATAAATATTTTTTGAGTGACGAAGTCAGGAGAATGTATCAGAGTGAATACTTCCGCACATTTCTCGTAATCAGCATGGCTTACCTCCTTGCTGTGTCTGTGTTCCTTACGATATTCTTGGCGTATGATAATGCGCAGATGAGAAAATGCGTTTTTCATTCATTTATAACTTTAATAATTCTTACCCCCAATCGGTCATCGGAAAAACTTCTTATCTTTTTTATGACCGATTTGGGGTAGAGTTTGACGATTATAAACTATTTAGTAAGGATTGTCGGCAAAAAACTTATGGCATCGAGGGCAACCTCGTCTCTCTTCGCCATAGCGTTCATCCATAACAAATTCAATCGGGCCACCACAATCAGGGCAGAAATATTCTCCTTTATCATTATGGCCATGTCCTAACATCCTTGCGATTCGTTCCGGAACAGGACGATTTGAAATTCTGTATCTCTGTGCCTGACGCTCGTATTGTTCATCATCGCAACACGCCAAACAAGTTGGGCATATGTACCATCCATTTGGGCATCGTTTTGTATCTCTCGAGTCTATTAATCCTTTCTTGCATTTGTAGCAATAATTCAGATAAACGGGAACACGTGCTTCTGGACAATTTGGATTTATACATGAATAGTAATTATGCCTGTTAAATCCACTACTCTTGTCTGTAAACATCAAATGTCCACATCCCCTGCATTTCAATCTCTTGAATTTTTGTATGGCTTTATTGGCAACAGCAATGAATACTTTTACTACATTGTCTGGCTCATAGCCTCCTGGTGTCATGTGTAGTTTTGGGAAACCTATAATCTCCACCATGTGGTACAATGTATAGTGTTGCCAATCATTTTCTTCTGCAAGAGTTTGATTTGCGAGATTGTTATGAAAACATTCTTTTCCTCTACACCAAAAGAAAGGCAAATCAATGGCAGGATTGTTTGCTTCACTTAATGTTGGTGCACAATATGGCTTAAAATTACCTGTGTATGATAATGTCAAGAAGTCACGCCTCGTGTAATCATCATCATCCTTGAGCGTTTCTTTGAAATAGTAACGACTTATTAATCTAACGAGTTGTTGTCTATCATATTTTAACTCAAAATACTCGCCGTTATACTCATTTGTCTTTAGCTCCTTCTTCAATGAAGCAACTGTTCTTCGGTAAACTTCATTAGATTCTTTTTCCTTGAAAACAGACAGGGCTTTTTTATAAGCTTCTCCTTGAGGGACACGTTTTTCTTTTTCAGAAAGTGTGGCATAAATTTCTTTCCAATACCCAAAGACATCAAACCTAAAACCTACGAGTGCTCCTTTCTGTGGAACAATCCTCATACGAAGTATTTCAGACAGAGTTTTGATTAAAAACAAGTCATAAGTCTCTTCTTTATATTTATATGAGGGCACAAGAAATTCATCCTCACTAACCATTTTAAATTTCTGAGGTAATGAATTTACATACTTACGCAGTGTGTCGACAGATACGTCTTGAATGTCCACATAATATACGGAATCGATTATACGGAATGAGGAATTTGGTGAAGCAAATGTATTTAATATCTCCGTTTCTTCATCATCTACATTGACAACCCACTTATCCTCATACAATTTCTTTCCAATTCCTAAACATTGTTTTTCGTTTTGTTGTGAAGAATGATTAGTTGTCTTTTTCTTGAAAGCACTCTGACACTTTTCGAAGATAGCCTTATCTATTTCTTTATCATTATTATATTTACATACAGGATAAGATCTTCTTCGACCATATTTATCAAGTATGCTTCTGATAGTAATGAGTAAGTTCTCATCACTCAATTTTGAGGTGTTGAGTTTTCTTATAAGTTGATAGTCTACGAATCCTTTAAAACATGTATTGTATACAGCACTATGCTCACATGTGGGGATAATTCTTGCCAAGTCAAAGTTGATATCTGGGTGCGCTTGGTCACAATGAGTAATGGCAAAATCAAGAATTCCGTCAAAAGTCTGGAATGCTCCACCATTTGAGTTGTACAATGTGATTATGTTATCACACAAAAGAGGTACTGTAAGAATGACTTTGTCTGATGGTGTCTCTGTACAATATCTATATATTATAAATATTATCAAACTTATTGTTAACGAACTGTTGCAATAACTGTACATCAAAAGTCGTTTTTCCACACCTTACATCATGGAAATATCTCTTTACAATATTCAATCTAGTCTTTTCTGATACTAAAGCATATAGTGGGATTAATGTGTTATAGTCTGCTAGTTTATTCCCATTTGAAAACCAACAGGCCAATTGTAACAAAGGATTGTTGGTCTTAACATCCTTATTGGTATCAGCTACACAAAAATCCTCTTCGAAGAACTCGTCTATTAGCTGAAATAAGTTTTTCTTATCAGGCTCAGGCTCTTCTGGTAAAAATTGAACTGCTTCTGTAAGCATTTGGGGCATATACACGTCATATTGCCCATTCAAAGAAGTGCAAACTTTCTTGAGGACATTTTGCTTCTTCATTGACAAACAGCGTCCTATATGTCGTAAGAGATCCAGAATATAAGGTCTATACCTAACATCATATTTATTGATTGCTTCTATTAGGTTGCTTGCATCAATATACGTCTTGTCTAGCAGCCAAAGTATCTCAAGAAAGAAGTACTTGTCCTCATTGTTTTGATTACGACTTATACTGCTGTTGAGACAGATTATGTAATCTTGAACAGAATTCGAAACATCGCGAAACACCATATTTACCCGATTCTCGTCTGTATATGTTTCTCTGTGAGAATCTTGTTTTTCAACGTAAGTCGCACTCTCTGCCAAACACAAACAATATTCATTTACTCTGTTTCCAAAATTTTGAGCGGGGAAACTGATTGAAAAATCAGAATTTACTGATTTCCACAAAGAATAGTCATGTTCACGGCTATTTTTGTCCATAAGAATGTTTTCATAGAATTTTACGAAGAATAGAGGGGTTTTCCTCAATTCTTCGTAAACTTTCGCACTGATTTCAACTGTCATTTGCATATGATAGATTCTTTGCTGTTTTTTATCTACAAAATGTATGTTCTACAAATCTACGTTTATCTCAGATCATGTGCTCTTTATAGTCAATCCTACAAAATAGAATTTCTACTTCGCGTGATAGACAATGCCTTTTTGTATCTGAGATTTATTGTATGACTTCCCAATTCAATGCGTTTATCTCTTCGTCATCATGGTCTTCAAGATAATTTGCATACCAAAGAATGATATTGCATAATTCCAAGGCCATACTCTGAAGAAGATATGGAGGGTTGCCTATGCTATCAAGAAACTCTGAAGTTTGGCGAGAATTCTTTTTCTGCTCTTCGTCAGCATGTTTGTTGACTATATGTTCGTATGCTGCTGATATTTCTTTCAGACGTTGAAAACTATCTTTCAAGACGTTTGGAAGAATATTAGTGCTCTTGACGAGAATTTTGCTCCCGACCTTTACGTCTTTTCCTGAAAGAATCAAGCTGCACCAAGTCGTATTGATTGCACCTTTTTTATCACCACCAAGTATATCGTGTAACACATAGTTTCCGTCTTTCTTTTTGTTAGGTAGAATACCATTTTCAGCCATAGACGTGAAGATGAGTTCAATGCATTTACGTACATTAGTCATCATATTGTTGTATTCTTTACCTGAGTAATTTCGTGCGTGGATAGGTAACAACAATTCTTCCACATAAATAGCTACCTCACGGTCGAGTCCACTTCTGGTAATGGCTTTAAATACATCTGGATAATAAATTAAGCGGATCTGCATTTCTGGCGACAACTTTGCTTTGTACGGAATGCTATGGAAAAGCTTATCTCTATCTGTAGCCTTGCTATAGAATTTCTTTTTCTTCCAATCACCATCCCATTCTTCACGATTGTCAATGATTAGGTCATTGAGTTCCTCCTCACTACCTCCTGAGAGTACGAACCATGGGATAACTCGCTTTTGTTCTGCACAAATTTTTGTAATGGATGATAGTGCATGTACCAAAAAACGCTGAGCGTTATCATGGTCATCTTTTTTATATTTACACTTTGCGTCCAATATTATTGCAGACCAACGCTTAAAGTCCGAAACAAGAGCTTTCTCCGCCTCCTCCCAACAACTGAAAGGAACTAATTCCAGACCATAACGAGAAGCTTCTATCGGGTAAAACTGAATGTTGTCAGGATCGTCTTCAACCCATAACACTTGTATGAAATTAGTGTTCATCTATAATATTTTGTTGTGAGATGGGCTAATGTTAGCCCACCTCGTGTTTAACTTTTAGTACAAACTCGCTAAAGGCATTTTCAGCACGTAAGTGACTGTAAATTTCTTCTCGGGCGTAGAGATTATCTTCACATCACCCCCATACTTACGCATAACCTCGGCAATCTCGCCACCACCTATGCCCCCATGCCCATTCTGGTTTAACGCAGAGGAATAACCATATTCTAACACCAAGTCAGGATTTATGTCCGTAGGCATTGGTGTGCCGTTGTTTGCCACCTCAATGAGCAGGTTAAGACCATCCGTAGTCCAACTTGTTTGAATCACGTAGTCTTTGCGATTAGCGTCAGTGAACCCATGAGCACAAGCATTGGCTATAATGTTGTCAAACACCTGCCGCAATGCTCGTATGGGGAACCATGCCACATTCATGGATTCTCCTTTATGAAAGAGAAGCTTGCCTGTTTTTTTGTCAAAGACATCCTTCGCAAAGCAATTCGTTTCAAACTCATCCCAAAGGTGCTTAAATATGAACTTGGAGTCATGGTGCTCTCTCTCATACCTTTCGATAAACTGCTGAGGTTCTATGAACTCGCATTTTCCCCAATCCTGCTCGTCGGTCAATTGGGCTACACGTTCGCATATCGTTCGCAATCTCGAACGCATAATCTCCATTGCCTCACCTACGGTCATTGTACTTACAGGAGCCAACAGGTCATTCGACTTAAGACGACCATTGTGCTCTTGCATACAATACTCCAAAGAACTGAACAGACTATCGAATGCCGAAATGTTTTGCGACAAAGCATGTTTCCTTAGGCGAATGGAATGTCTAAATCCTTTCTCACGCTTTTCGACATACCGCTCCTGCAAGGCAAAATCTTTGAGAACTATATCTTGAACTAGTTTCTGTTGCTGTTCAATAGATGGAATTTCAATGCGTACCAAATTACTCCAAGAATCTACCAAGGTCGCTCCGTGTCCTTTGCCATATACAAGACAAACCAGTTGTTCTTGTACGGAAGAATCCAAAATCTGAGAAGCAAGAAATCTGACATCAACATGTGCTGTAGGTTTCAATACATACAAATTCTTAGGAACCAAGAATGTAAAATCATCTGTTGTGTAGCCAACAGCCAATTCCTTGTCAGAAACTGCCAATATTACGGCAGGACCATTAACGCAATAGTAGCGTCTTATGCGATCTGTTCTTAACAGAGGTAACTCATTCACGTTAAATTTGCTCTTGGAAAAAACTTTAGAGAGCTGATTAACGGTTACCACACGTTTGTCTTTCGTACATTCGTCTGATAGTATTGGTGCTGTTGCCGCTTCTACGATTTCGCTTATAGGTGTGCCATTTTCTGGAAAACGAAGGTAGAATGAAGGCAACAGAATGTCTGTTCTAAGTTTTTCATACGACAATCGACGTATGATAGGACTTTCTTCACGTTCTGGCATATTTGCCATTTTTACTTCCTTCTGAAAAGCAGCCACATCAACAACTTTCTCGTCTGCTTTCTGTGCAAGAGACGTTGCGTCACACATAACAATAGTGTCATGAGACTTCTTTACAAAATGGAGCAGAATTTTACCCGAAGGCAACAGAATTACTTCTTGAAGCATTTTCTGCTCCATGACGTAATGTTGTAAGAATGCCATCTCACTGCTAAGAACAAACTTCTTAGATACACAGAAAAGTATATCGCCACCATTCTTGACAATTCGATTGCAAGCAACAAAGACATCTTCTGCAGACCACTCGTTGAATGAAGAATGCTCTACCAAAACAGCATCGAACATCCCGTCGCCCAAATCCGCCCATAAGCCTTCATCAGATGCATAACTTATGTACTGCTCTATATGCTGTCCACAAGCATATGCATGCATGGCTGCATTTGCAAATCCTGAGGCAACGACCAAATCACATTGCTCCAATCCTACAAATTCACGACCATTGTCGGAATTAGGAATAAAGATCTTGCCTTTTCTGTTTTCTAACAGGTAAGGAACTAACGAACTCCATTCTTTTGGCTCGTCAAAATCGAATCCAATAGAAGAAATACTCAAATGCTCGAAAGCATAATCAAGCAACACATCGAAGTTGTCTACAAGGAACGACTCCTCAGTAGCCGAAATCAATCCACTTATGTAGTAGCAAGTGTACTCTTTGTACGCTTGTACAATATGTGCGTTTGCTTGTTTGCCTGCGGACAATTGGTATATATGTCCAACAAGTTGCTCTACAAAATCAAGACGTTGGAAGTCTTCTGGTACAAAAAACTCTGTAAACTCACTCTGAGTTTTTTTCACAGCCTCTGTTTCAGATGCAAGGTTCTCATACTTGGCAACTATTGCCTCTACCTGAATGTACTTTTGTGTACGCATGTCGTTCGTTTTTTTGTTTGACTTTTATAACTTCGATGCAAAGGTACGCTTAGACAACGAACACTATGTTCGTATTTTCTGATATTTGTTATTTATCATTGAAATCTTTTCAAAAATTTCGTCTTGTATATCCTTTGGCTCTAGTACAAGAAGATTTTCTCCGAAACTTGTAAGTTCCCGAATTAGTTCATAGTTGCGTTTGCAATCTATCCTAAGAAATATTCCGCCTTCAAGAAAAGGGAACTTGTTCTGTAGAGTTTGGGCTTCGTCCATTGGTAATTTTCGTTGTGAATCATGAAGAGGTTTGGTCATAACATAGTCTTTAGAGACATCGCTAACCCACAATTTAATTTTATATACAGGACTATTGTCTAAAACCGTAACACCGATAATGTCGTCAAACCAATCGTTGATATTACCTTCATATTCCTTGTATTTATGTGACGGAAGTGGAATGCATTTGTCTATTCTGTCAAGGCTGAAATTGAGAAGTTTGCTACCTTTCTCCGCTTCTGCAAAAAGATACCATCTGCGATTGTACTCTTTCAAGAGATAAGGATTTAGGTTAATTTTCAAGTCTTCATCAGGCCTTGAAAAAACATGGTAATGCAATTCTATTACCTGCTTTTGCGATATTGCCGTAAATAATTCTCCCAATAGATTTGAATTCTCTAATGGATTTTTAGTAAATGATATTATTTGCTTCTCATTGCGATTATTGCCGAGCCCAAGTCTGAGACTCTCCAACCTATCAAGATTAGGCAATCCGTCAAATTGACCTAACATCGAAATTGCTTCTCTTAATAGATACTCCTCGTCATCTGACATCTCTTTTTTGAAAATTGAGAATGCAGGATTCGCATAACGCAAGCATCGTTTGGAGTATGTTTTATTTGTATCATGATTATAGCTTGCTACAGAATACCTCTCTATCTCAACCATAAACGGTCCTTCGTATTCAAGGTAATTAATATCCTTTTCAATAGTTCGCCTGCCTACACCGTCAGTATCAGGGTACATATCCGATAGTCTCTTGCTAACCTCTTCTGTAAGGTCATCAAGTGAATAGTTATGATATCGACTGCTGAGTAGTTCGTCAAGTATCTTGTATCGGGTCATTGCATTTTTATTTGTTGGCATACGATTTGATTTTACGTAAAGACATTTTAGACAAGTTCTTTACAAAGATAGTTATAAAACACGACAATCGAGCAGAAAGAATCTATTTTTTACGACTATTTGTCAATTTGGTGAGAAAAGTTCACCACAAAAAAAGATCAGAGATATCGTCTCTACAGGTAGCATCTACGTAGTTTTTTCTAGCCAAATAGTCAAATTATTGTTGTATAATACAGTTTTAACACTCCAAACATGAGTAAATTAAAATAAATAGTTAATTTTGCAAGAAAACTACAAAATATACGCTCTGATGATATTAAAAATAGAATTTGAAAATTTCTTCTCCATAAGAGATAGAATCAGAATCGATTTTCGGGCAGCTAATATCAATACTACGCTTGCCCGCGAATTGAGGCATAATTATATGGATTGGAATGGTGTTCCAGTCCTGAAATCTGTAGGTCTGTTCGGACCAAATGCCTCAGGCAAGTCGAACATCATGAAAGCTATCAATTTCTGCTGTAGGATGATTTTGGATTCTCACCTTAATAACGAGGGGACGATTTTCAACTTTGAGCCTTTCAAATTTGATGGATGGCAAGAGAAACCAAGCAACTTCCTAATTGATTTTGTATGTGACAATGTGGAGTATGAATACTATTTTGAACTGACAAAGAACAAAATCCTTACGGAAAGCCTATACCATTATCCTTATGGCAGACGAGCAAAAGTATTTGTTCGAGGTTCAGACGGAAAGTATAGTTTTGGAACAAGTGTAATCAACAAGCCTGCGGATGTAGTATTAAATACAAGTGACAAAAACCTCTTCTTGAGCAGAGCCAGTTCTATGAACAGGGAAATTGCACAAAAGATTTATCGTTACTTTATGAATCAGTTTCTTTTAGGTTTGGTGAATGTTAATGATATGATGGTTTTAGATGGCTTCAATACCTATAAGAATGTCATTCTCAAGGCTCTTGAAGTTTGCGACACAGACATTACGGATATAGAAGTGAGAAAGGAACAGATTCCTGCTCCCGTGATGGTTCCTGGACAGGGGGATATCGCCTTTAAGTTGGTTGACGTGTTAAAGTTCAAAACAATCCACCGCAACCAAAAAGATGTGATGTTCGACTTGGATCTTGAAGAATCTAATGGTACAAGAAAACTCTTCCAGATACTGATACGGCTCCTTGATGTTGTCAAAAACAGTAAAGGCATCATGATGGATGAGTTTGACATGGGGCTACATACCAGATTGGCAGACTTCATTCTCGATTTGATTCATGCATCAGAAAGGAGCCAACTCCTTTTCTCTTCTCACAACACCAATCTGATTGATGTCAAGAGATTGAGAAGAGACCAAATTGTCTTTGTCAACAAGTCGGAATATGGAGCAACAGAGGTGTATTCTCTTTATGACTTCAAAGATTTCCGTGAAAATATGGATGCTGAGAAGGGATATATACAAGGACGCTTTGATGCCGTACCGTACGTAGACTCTTCTGTGGATAGTATCAAACAATTATTGGAGGGATAGTTATGGCAAGCAGAAGAGAAAAAGTACCCTATAAACGGATGCGAAAAATAGCGTTGGTCATTTGTGAAGGCGAAACAGAAGAAAACTATCTTAATTTGGTTAAGAAATGGTACAAATCTCCTGTGCGTATTGTTTCACATATTGAAGGTACAAAAATCACTCAGGCACTTGTTGACAAACATGAACGAGGACTCAAAATCTCAGCAAAAGACAAAGTAGATACATTCCTCATGTATGATATGGATGTTCCAGCCATCAATGAAAAGTTAATGGCGTGCAAAGCAGAATTACTGTTGAGCAATCCTTGTTTTGAAATATGGTTGCTTCTGCACGCAAAGGAGCAGAAGTCGACTTTAAGTTCGGATGAGGTACTCAAGGAATTGAAAAAGAGCGGCCCTGTATGGCGAAACTATAACAAGGCTATATATACTGATACGCAAAAAGCATTTCTTCATGACCATCTAATTGATGCTATTGGTAGGAGTAAGAAGCTTAAAGATTTTCAAAACCCTTCAAGTAGGATATACAAGCTGTTGGAGATTTTAGAGTTTTTTTGATTTCCCTATCTTTCCCTACTTTTATTTATCATTATAAGCATCCATATTTGTACCACACAAGTATAATGCGTTGATATTCAGTGATAATAATCTTTGAAGAAGTTAAGTAAGTATTCTTTTAAGAATAGACATTCTTAACAAGAATAAATAATAAGGCGTACAACTGAAATCATATTGATTTTGGTTGTACGCTTTTTTTATGGTTTCATTTAATCATATTGACGTATAACATACGAGCATTGACAGGCATCTTATATACTTGGCGTGTCTTGAAATCGCTCTTCACCTCGTCATCAGATGAGGTAGCTCTGTCAATGCTTGCGGTTTCTGCATATACCTTGGTCCTGCTCTGTAGGTGCAAGTGACATCAGGAAATAGTTGCGTATCTTAGCACTTGAAGATTTTCTTAACAAGCTTTGCATCTGTAGCCTCTATCAGTCTTTCTTGGCATTGACCATCGCTATCAGCAGCAACGAAACGGTTGTGATTCGCTGCTGCCCATCAATGATTAATCTATCTTCTGTTCCTGTCTGAATACTTGATACTATACTGCCAAAGAAGTTACTCTTACGGTCGCTATTATGGAGCTTCATCAAATCTTGAAACAACTGCTCAGAATTTTCCTCTTTCCACTCGTAGTTGCGCTGATATAGAGGTATGATGAATCGCTTGTCAAATCAATCAAAGAATTTTATCAGCGGTAGTGCGTCGCCTTTCATAATTAGAATACTGATTTGATGTAACCAATAAGTTCTTTATTGTTGCAATTAGGAACTTCAAGAGATCTGCCTCCTTTTAAGCTATGCTTACATAGCTCTTTTTCAGAAAGCATTGTGCCTTCATATTCTTCAAGTAGTTCAAGTTTATAAGTAATGTCATTGGGTGGTGTAACGACCCAAAACGATTGGTCTTCACGTTTGCAATTCTCAGCAGTTACCACCATCTTGAATCGTACATAACGCTCATCTGACATAAAAAGATACACTATATCTCCAATAGAAAAACGTGCTCTTCCCATTCTCCAATTGATGAATCCAAGACTATGGATTGCATCTGTATGTCTGCACCTTTTTCTGTTGGCAAAGGCAAGCCAAGTACGATTATTCAACATAATTGTCATTTTTAGTCAAAAAACATATAATTCCTTCCAACTCTTTGCCTTTTCCGAAAGACGGTACATCTGTTTAGGATGATTAGGCTGTTCTGGATATTTCCGTTCAATACTGCCATCTGTTAGTGTAGGAGCGATATAACTATCTTGCATTGTTTTACGTCTAACAATTCCACATAGTTTCATCATCTCAGGAACATCAACATAATCATCGTTCATAACTACTACTAATTTTTCTACTTGGACGGTACTTAGGCAGTACCTAGGCGTTCAAACTCCTTTTCCGTTGTCCACTCCGCCATCAATGTTGCTTTCAGAATGAATGCATCAATGTGGAATGATGGGATGGCGCAACCTTTTGTTTCTAGCTCATTGCAGATACAGTCAATGCCTTCGCCAAACTCCTTGACATACTTGTATGCCTTGAGATACTGGGCTATCTTGGAATAAATAAATACAAAATTACGAAAACATCTTGTGAAACGTGCAATAATATCTAAAAAGTAGCATACATGAATCGTTTTTTGCGTATTATGCATTACTTAGTCTAAATAAAGGAGTTTTTGTTGTAAGAAACGTGATGAAAACGACCGTCCGCTCGAGGATGTAAGAATTATAAAAGCCACTATATTGAAAGATCTTCCGGGAAAGGAAAAGAAACCTAAGAAGGTGGTGCGTAAAAGATGATGTATGATAACCAGATGCTATCTTGAAATAACGAATGTATGCAACCTAAATT
>ERZ1034939.1338-NODE-1338-length-11714-cov-6.115705_pt1 | contig 11714 bp, 10 predicted proteins | sample MGYA00520626_ERZ1034939 | MGnify/ENA primary metagenome ERZ1034939 (study PRJEB33766, sample SAMN09781751) | gut metagenome | biome: gut microbiome | host: Homo sapiens | place: Madagascar | study: EMG produced TPA metagenomics assembly of the PRJNA485056 data... | reverse complement strand
CACAAAGAACCGCACAAAGAATCACAATGCAGACCGGAAGTGTCAGCCAGACAACCGCATCCAGTCCAGCTGCCTTTAAAATACCGATCAGAAGATATCCGACCATACATACACTGCCAACAACCAACACATATGGAAGCTGTGTCACCACATGATTGACATGCTCACAGTGTCCTCCGGCAGATGCCATGATCGTGGTATCGGAAATCGGAGAACAGTGATCTCCACAGACCGCACCTGCCAGACAGGATGCGATGGAAATGACCATCATCTGTCCTTCCGGGAATACCCCGATCACGATTGGGATCAGGATACTGAATGTTCCCCAGGATGTTCCGGTTGCAAACGCTAAAAATGCGGCAACCAGGAAAATGATCATTGGAAGGAATCCCTGCATTGCGGATGCAGAATTTGCCACAAGATCTGCAACAAAATATTTCGCACCAAGCAGGTTTGTCATACCCGACAATGTCCACGCCATCGTAAGGATCAGGATCGGTGCGATCATTGACTGGAATCCCTCCGGGATACATTTTGCAAATTCCTCAAAGGATAATACATCGCGCATCATATAATAGATAAATGTAAATACAAGCGTAACAGCACCGCCAAGTACCAGTCCCACAGAAGCATCCGAAGCCGCGAATGCATCAACAAAAGAAGCTCCGTCAAAAAATCCTCCGGTATAAACCATCGCAACAATACAGCTTGCGATCAGTACTGCGACCGGGAGTATCAGATCCAGCACATGTGCCTTATCATTGACCGCCTCTTCCTCATTCCCCTCATATGGTCTTCCCGGTGTTGTAAACAGATCACCTGCGATCGCATTCATCTCGTGTTTTTTCATCGGTCCAAAATCAACCCGGAGTACTGTCACGAGCAATACCATAACCAACGTCAGGATTGCATACAGGTTATATGGGATTGTCTGCAAAAATACGGCAAATCCATTGATTCCCGCATCCTCCGGCACGGAAGATGTCACCGCTGCCGCCCAGGAACTGATCGGTGCAATGATACACACCGGTGCTGCCGTTGCATCAATGATATAGGATAATTTAGCACGCGATACTTTATGCCGGTCTGTGACCGGACGCATTACGCTTCCCACGGTAAGACAGTTAAAATAATCATCCACAAAGATCAGTATACCAAGGATCATGACAGAAATCTGTGCGCCGATCCTGGTTTTGATATGCTTTGACGCCCATTTTCCAAATGCCGCGGAACCGCCTGCTTTATTCAGCATCGAAACAAGTATTCCAAGCATGACTAAAAACACAAGAATACCGACATTCCATGCATCCGCGAGTTTATACACCATGCCTCCGTCTTCCTGAAAAAAGATCGTACCTATCATCAACTCCAGATTAAAATTGGAATATAACAGCCCTCCTGTGATGATTCCTGCTAAAAGTGATGTATATACCTCCTTTGTAATGAGTGCCAGACCGATTGCAATGACCGGTGGCAGTAATGCAAATACTGTCGCATATACGCTGCACTGATAATTTTCCGGATCAGTGACCACTCCGGGTGTATTTGCCGTTACAAACAGTAATACCACGATCACTGCAAGAAAAATAAGCATCCCTATCTGTTTTCTTTTCATATGTGTCCTCCAAACAAACGTTACTGATCTTTTGTCTGTCAACATTCAATCAGAACTTTCCATATTTCTGTATTTCCATACTTTTTATAGTGTAGCGTTTCTTCTGCAATTTTTCAAACATTTTATGCATAATCATGCAATATTACATAAAATAATAAAATACATGATCCGTGAACATTTTATTATCATGAATAAAAGAAGTATCATTCCACAGTAATTCATGAAATGATACTTTCTCCTACATTGCGACTATATCATCTGCGATCGCCATTGTTGATTTTCGATGAGATACTAAAAGAATTGTCTTATTTGCTTTTTCCTGATCAAGACTTCTTAAAATGATTCCTTCATTCAGACTGTCAATGTTACTGGTCGGTTCATCTAAAAATATCATATCTGCGTCATGCAGAAATGCACGGGCAATCCCGATACGCTGACGTTCCCCACCAGAGACAGACTCTCCTGACTCCGCTAATTTCGTGTCATATCCATCCGGCAGTGACATAATAAACTCATGAAGTGCCGCCTTTTTCGCAGCCGCAATCACTTCTTCCCTGGTCGCATCCTCTTTCGCAACTTTGATATTATTTTCAATCGTATCCGCAAACAGAAATGTCTCCTGTGTGACATAGGAAATATTGTCACGCAATGCCGTGGTTGAAATTTCATCCACATTTGTTTTTCCGTACCGGATATCTCCTTCAGATGTCTCATAAAAACGCATCAGAAGTTTTAAAAGCGTTGATTTACCACATCCGCTCTTTCCTAAAATTCCATGGATCTTATGTTCTGTAAATACATGATCAAAGTTTTCTAAGACTTTGCCAGGTGTACGTTCTTCTGCTGCTGACTCATAGGAAAAAGATACATGCTCGCAGGAAATATCGCCGCCACACTCGTTATTTCCATCTATTACATCTTCCACAAGCGGCTGCTCCTCTAAAATATCAAGTACACGGTTTCCGCTTGCCAGTGTGTGCTGTAAATTATTAGAAAGTGCAGATAAAGCGGCTGTCGGGCCAAAGGAACTGATCATCGCGATCACAGCGATCATTGCTTCATCTATGCTCACAGCTCCCTGTACAGTAAGATGTCCGCATAAAGCTGCCATAAGGACTCCTGCGATCAGAATCACACCATCTGTTGCAATGCGCTGTGTATTCTCTGCCATTTTCAGCTTTTTATTTTTCTGCTCTAACTTTTCTGTCTGTTCATTCATTTCATGCAGACGTTTTTCCTGCTGTCCGTACTGTAAAATTTCATCCATTCCATACAAATTATCCAAAACAACGGTGTTTAATTTTCCAAAACTTTCGCGGTAAATGCGTCCGTTTTCTGCACCATATTTTCCATTGATAACAGGGATTACCGCCCCGACGATCAGGTAAAATACTGCTGCTAAAGCCCCCGCTGCCAGATGTAACCTCCCAATAAACCATACCATAAAGCCTGATGTAAGTATGGCGATCGCAATTGGAGAGATCGTATGTGCATAAAACACTTCGAGAAGTTCAATATCACTTGTGATAATGGAAATCAGATTTCCTTTTTCACTGCCATCTAATTTTGCCGGGCAGAGTTTTCGCAATGCGGCAAATACCTTATGACGGATCTGTGCTAAAAGTTTGAATGCAATATAATGGTTGCTTGCCTGCTCTGCATAGCGCAGGATGCCCCTTAATACTGCAAACACCACGATCAGAATAAAAATATGTGAAAGTGTCATTCCCTGATACAATCCTAAAACCTGACGGACACCAAAACCACCTAAGATCGTGATGAATGTCGCCATCAGATTTCCGGCACATCCCATTAAAATCGCAACAAACATAAACGGTAGCATCGGTCTTATCATACCGATCAGTCCTGCCATGACTTTTACACCACTGCGTGCCCCTTTATTCTCTTTTCCCTGCATCAGACTGCCTCCTTTGCATATTTTTCCAATTCCTGCTGTGCCTTATAAAGACTGCTGTAATAGCCATTCTTCTCCATCAGTTTTGCATGGACTCCCGATTCCTCGATCACACCATCTTTCATGACAAGAATCTGGTCTGCATCGGTCACATTCGCAAGACGGTGTGAGATCAGAATTACTGTTTTCTTCTGTGCAAGCTCACGGATAACCTCCATGATCTTATTTTCACTCTCCACATCCACATTTGAAGTTGCCTCGTCAAATATGTAGATATCACTGTCATGCAGCAATGCCTTAGCAAGCGCAAGACGCTGTTTTTGTCCACCGGACAGATTCGATGCCTTCTCTGTGATCTCCATGGATAAACCACCTTTTTCCGAAACCGTATCATAGAGGTCAACCGCTTTTAACACTGCTTCCATCTCCTCTGTGGCTGCATCTGCACGCCCCATACAGAGATTTTCACGCACGGTTCCTGCAAACAGATAACTGTCGTGACGCACTCTTGTAATTTTTCTGTACAATGCATCCGGTGCGATTTCATGGATATTGACACCGCCGACCGTGATCGTGCCGGAAAATGCATCCTGCTCCTTCCCTTCTCCCATCATTAAAGACGCCGCTGTACTTTTTCCGCATCCAGACACTCCTACTAAAGCTGTAAATGCTCCCTCTTCTGCCGTAAAAGATATCCCTTTTAAAACAGGTTTTTCCGGTTCATAAGCAAACGATACATCAGAAAATACGATGTCATCGCCCCCGATCTTTGTATTCTTTCCACACTGCGGCAACGGCTCATCCAGTAATTTAAAGATTTTGTCTGCGGCAGCATTTCCATTCATTGCAATATGGAAAAAAGAGCCTAACAGGCGAAGCGGCAGGAAAAATTCCGCTGAGATCAGTATGATAAAAATACATTCCGCCAGTGTGATATGGAAAGCCCGAAGTTCTAATACACTTAAAATAATACCGATCCCCGCTCCTCCATATGCAACCAGATCCATGATACTGATCGAGTTAAGCTGCATGATCAGCACCCGCATCGTCACTCTGCGGAACTGTTCTGCCTCCTCATCCATCTTTTTTGCATAGCGCTCATCTGCCTGATAAATTTTTAAGGTAGTCAGTCCCTGTAAATTTTCCAGAAAAGAATCTCCAAGTTCTGTGTAACTGCCCCAGTACTTTGCCAGAAGTTTTTTTGCGAATTTCTGCACGGCAACGATGGATACCGGAATCAGCGGGACGCATAAAAGCAGCACAACCGCAATTTTAAGGCTCATGCTTCCAACGATCAAAAACAATGTCAGCGGTGCGAACAGGCTGTAAAAGAACTGCGGGACATACTTTCCAAAATAAATCTCCAACTGCTCCACGCCCTCAGTACTGATCTGGACGATCTCGGATGTGGCAAAATGAGCATGATAGGAACTTCCAAGTTTCATTAATTTTTCATAGACAAGCTCGCGAAGTTTTCTTTTCACCTGCGTTGAGGCGGCAAAGGATAAATGGCTTCCAATGCTTGTAAATACTGCACGCCCGATATAAACCGCCGCAAAAACAATAAATAACTTTGCGATATCTCCCTCTCCAACAGTTCTGTTATACAGAAGCAGTTTTTCCAGAAAAACACCAATGGCATACATCAGCGCCACATTACAGAGCAGCGAGCCCCACTGCGTGGCGACCATCCCCGCCACATGCTTCTGATTCTCTTTAAATTCCTTCATTAGTCTCTTATGAAACATATTAATCTCCATTCTTGCGCTGTCTTTCAATGAAAACAACGTTTTCATTTGCATCTCAAGTTTGTGCGTAAGCACTAATCTGCCTGTTTCCTCTTATTCTGCAAAGTTACCTTCGCATGACGCAATGTAAGTACAGGATGCACAAATAACATCCTTGGACCTGCATAACGCATCACTTTTCGTATTTCCTCCTGCATTTCCTTCGAATAACAATGCACCTTACATGCACTGCAGAATGTCTTTGTTTCCATGAACGGACAATGCATGGTGCGTGCCGTCGTATATTCTTTTAATTTTTCACACTGCTCACACAGCGTTCCCCTTTTCGTCCCGTGGCTGCCATGACAATAGATTTCTATCATGGAAGACACTGTTTCTATCTCCCTTTTTTGTTTTTCCTGTATTTCTTTTGTTTCCGTTTTCATATCCGCTTATCTATTTTTTTCCTCTCTGTTCCATCCTTATTTCTGTGTTTTGCTATTAGGTTAGACTAACTTTGCTTCGTTAGTCTAACCTAATACATATTACTTTGTCAAGAAAAAGTGGCTGGCACAAAAAGGAAAAGCGCAGATCTCCGCCGGATCTACGCTTTTTCTTCTAAAAAATAATATACTTTGATTTTGTCCTACACAGTTTTCACACACTGTGAAAACTTCTGTTTTGCATTTTCAACTTTGTTTGCATCTGCATCCGGAGTCGGATAAAGACCTCTCTGATGCATCATATTAAATACATCTTCCTGAATGCAGTGTTCCTGCTCTAAGCAGTGAAGAATTGCATCTCTCACACTGTCATGCACACATTCATTTGCAAATGCATTATAGTTATTCGTTGCTGCCTTCTCAGCCGTAAGTGCATCGGCTAAGATTTCTTTGTCCGTATAAATCTGCTCTGTCATGATCTTCCTCCCTCTCTCATTCCTTAGCTTAACTGTGCATACAGGGAATTAAAATGTCCCTGATGTTTCTGGGAAATCTCCGTAAATTTGGCACTGATTTCCTGATCCTTTGTGTGTTCTGCAAGCATCTGGAATTTTTTGATCAAAAGATCCTCCTCGGTCAGCAGATCATTCAAAACGGATAATTCTTTTTCTGATAACTGGCTCATGTTCCACCTCCATATTTTCATTCATGGCAATAGATCCGGTCTTTAAACATGCGGTCTATCGCTGGCATATCGTCTTTCACATTGACTCGCCTAAATCATAGTGTGGTCAGAACCTGTCAGATTATACATCTCATTTAAAGTAATCCGTCACCGTTTACCAGTTCGTCTAAAACAGCATACATCTGCTTAATATCCACCGGTTTGCTTAAGTGCGCATTCATTCCTGCATCAAAAGATTTCTTTACATCCTCCTCAAAAACATTCGCTGTCATCGCAACGATCGGTACTGTTCTGCTGTCCGGATGATCTGATTCACGGATACAGCGTGTGGCAGCAAGTCCATCCATGACCGGCATCCGGATATCCATCAGTATCACGTCATAATATCCCGGTTCATTCTTTAAAAACAGTTCCACACCTTCTTTTCCATTCTCAGCGATATCCACCATAAAATTCTTATGTATCAGAATATTTCTCGTGATCTCAATGTTGATCTCATTGTCCTCGACAAGCAACGCTCTTTTTCCGGAAAAATCATACTCCTGATATATTGTCCGCTCTGTTCTGCGCCTGTCCTCCTTTGCAGTCTTTAAAGGAACTGTTACAACAAACGCAGTGCCATTTCCTTTCTCACTGTACACATCGATCTTACCACCCATAAAATCAATAATATTCTTGGAAATAGTAAGTCCTAATCCGGTTCCACCGCTTAATGTTGTATTTCTGTTATCTTCCTGCGCAAATGCATCAAAAATGTGTGGCAGAAAACTCTGCTCCATTCCAATTCCATTGTCCCTGATCTCAAAACGGAAGATCGTTTCCTGTTCTTCCCGGTTAAAAAGCTCTATGATAAAAATAACTCTTCCTTCCGGTGGTGTATATTTTACGGCATTCTCTAAAATCGATGACAATGCCTCATTTAACTTTTCACGGTCAAACAGATATTTATCCGCAAATGACCCCCGTCTCTGCATGGAAAAAGAAATTCTCTTTTCCTTTGCCTTACTGGAAAATTTTTCCTCTATATGCGTAAGAAATTCTTCAAGATCTGTACTTTCTTCATTGAATGCAACACGACCGCTCTCTAAAAGCGAAAGATTTAAAATATCATCCATGCAGGAGCGTAAAAACTGCGCCGACATCTCAATCTTGTCAAAGTTTTCAAGAACTTTCTTCTCATCACTAAGATTTGCCCTGCTCAGATAGGAAAGACCAATGATCGAATTAAGCGGTGTACGGATCTCGTGACTCATGCGCTCTAAGAACTCACTCTTAGAACGGTCTGCACGCTTTGCCTCCATCATCGCATCATAAATTTCTCTCTGGTGCTTCTGTTCTTCCTCGTAACTGTCTGTAATATCCCTGCGCACAAAAACCAATGTTGTTCTGGTCTTATCATAATAGTAAATACTCATTGATTTCCGACGGTATTCCTCACCGCACAGCAAACGGTAGTTAATGACTAAACGCTCTTTTTTCTGTAAATTTTCCTTAAGTCGTTCCAGTCTGAACTCCCTCTCACACATTTCTCTGTCATCCGGATGTACATACTCCGGAATTGCCACATCATTGACTTTCTGGTAATTTCCATCTAAAGGCGGCATAACATCCGCGTCCTCATTGGTAACAATCGTATGTACCATTCCATCTGCCAGATCCACATATGAAATAAAATCAATTTCTTCTTTTATAACGCTTTCCAAAATTGCCCGCTGTTTTTCCATAGTAATCCTTTTCCGCTCCATTTTGCATCTCGTACTGCTCTGATTTTATGAAACCTGTCTATTTATTATAACAGTTTTCTTCCCTGTTTTAAATAGAAAACGAAAATAAACTGTGTCTAAAGTCCTATTTGTAATCTTTTAAAAAACTATGAAGCTCCGTATCTGTACGATATGCGATCACAGTATTCAAATTTACATTTTCCACACTTTTAAAAATATTTGCAGCAATTCCGGGATTGATACTTCCAAATTCTTCCAGCAGATGTTTTATTTCTTTCTGCTGATCCAAAAAGATCTCTGTCATTTCCGGCATCATTCCAAATTCTTCGTTCCATTCTGATAGATCCTGCTTATGCACCAGATAAAACGGGCGGATCAACTCTAAACGATCTCCACACTCTTTTTCTTTTGGCATCAGGGTACTGATCTCACCTTTATACAGTACCCCCGCAAGGATCGTCTCTATCACATCCTCATAACAGTCTGCCACCGCCACCTTGTTACAGCCAGCTTCTTTTATCTCTCCATAAGATCTGATCTTTCGCACCGGAATACCGGTCTCCTCTGCAATTGATACGATTTTTCCGTCATCCTCCCTGCAAAGTCCAAAAAAATCCACTTCAAAATCAATCTTTCTGTGACGTTTTATCTCCTGAAAACATTTTGCAAGGATCAGTTCATTTCTGCCCTGTTCCATGCAGACTGCGACATGATCGCCATTCTCCACTAACTGATAATGATTGATTGCCCTTGCAAAACGTGAAAATATTGTCTTATGATATTTTTTACGAAGACTAAGCTCAATTTCGTCTTTTCTCGTCTCTTCCATAGAAACTCCATTTCTATTTTCAAATTATATTATCATGATATGGTACCTGCTCCGCAGATATTGAAGCACTATGAATCAGTATAATTTTTTCAGAATAGGAAGTCAATTTCTAATATCAAAAAAAGAACCTCACAGCCCAGAAATTTTTAGACTGCTCAGTTCTCCTTTTGATGTTCTAATAACAAAAATAATGCCCACCAATTTTGACTTCCACATGTTCCGTCAAAGGAAATGTAGAAAAATACATTGTATCATCTCTTAATAATCTTGTTTTTCCATCCAGTACCTGTTTAATGGATTCATATTCCTTCTGTGTCGGATTCGCTCTGTTCCTGTTTTTAAAAGAACAGAACTGTACCGGATTTTTCTGGCTTAAAACTTCATAAAGTGTATCCGGATACACTTCACTTCTCATACGGTTAAACACAACTTCCACAACCGCCTGCTGCCCCTCTACCGGTTCGCCCTGTGATTCTAACCAGACGATCCTCGCAAGCAGTTCCGTTTCTTCCGGCGTTAAAGTAATGTTCCAGCGGTTTTGCTGTGTTTCCTGCTCTATCGCCGTTTCCTGCACTACCTGACTTACCTGTGCAGTTTCTTCTGTCTGTATCTCTTTTGTGGTTCTTATTTTTTCCTGCATCAGATCATCATCATATGCAGATGTTACTATCATAGTTTCTTTTTTTTCGATTCCTGTTTTTTCATCTGATTCTGGCGTAAATGAATGTGCAAAACGTATCGATCCTGCTGCAAGCCCCTCCATTACCGGAACTTCTCTGACCGCTGCGTCTTTTTTCATGTTGGATGCTGCAGTCAGACTGACGATAAAACAAAACAGCACTGCCGCGCCCAATATTCTTTTTCTCATTTTGCTCCTTTCCTCAAGAATGATACATATATGTCAACATGACGAAAGCCGTCATTTGATACAGGCACATATCATACTTAGGTTATATCCAAAAGTCAAATTTTTTATACATACTTTTCTGAAAAAAAATTTGCGAATTTTACTCAAAATTTTGATATGTGCCACATTTTTATCAGCCATTCATCCATTCGAAACTATGTTCGAATAAAGTAGAACTGACCAGGTAAACAAAAAAACACCCGTTTTTTCGGATGTTTTTTGAGATAATTGCCAAATTTTCAACTACATTTTTCATCTGTTTTTTATAAAAAACAATCTTTTTACTTTCGATAGATACATTCTTTGTTGCTGCAGGAGGCACAGATTCCTGTATGTTTTTCGCTGCATTTTTCTTTTCCACCAGAAAGTTCCACTAAAAATACTGCACTTTTTTTCGGCTCCATGCAGTATGCCTGATTGCAGATAACCCTTTTTTGTTTCATTCCAGTCAGGAGCTTTGCCATTTTTTCAAAAGAAAGTTCTTCTTCCGTACCAAAAAAGTGATAAGAACTAAGCCTCTGTTTCAAATGTGCCTCTGCCCATCTCTGAAACAGATCATAACCTTTTCGCAAAAGCTCCCAGCAGATCGTCTCCACTGCATATGCTTCTCTTAGGCAATCTGTGCTGCTATAGCGGTTTTGAAGCTCATCGACCCTGCCCCCAAGCGTAAATATTCCGATAGCATAGTTTTCTTCCCTGTGTAGACTGAGTATCTGCTCACACCTGTTCCTGCCCATGCAGTAAAATCCTTCCTCTCCGGCAAGACATTCGCGCAGTCTGTCAGCAACCGTCTCTAGCATTTCCATATCCTTTTTTTCATAATGATACTGCTTTATGATATCCATAAGGAAATTATATGTCAGTTCATTTTTCAGGTTCGTATGAATAAATTTTTCTTCTGTCACTTATCTTTCCGTCTCTGCTTTCTTTTTTAAGAACTGCATGATGATCTCATAATTTTCCGCTTTGTGTGGAAATGTACAGTTCATACAGGATTTGATGATTCTGCCTTTACTGTTAATATATTCCGGTTTTCCCGGACAGTGCTCTCTCTCATACAGAGGACAAAAACAGAACAGACAGTTCATCTCATCATTTTCTACTTCATGGCATGGATAATATCTGCACGCTCTGTTTTCAAAATAACAATAGGAATTTTCCAATTTTAATGCTCCTTTACGATCACAATGGTAAGATAACCTGATGTATCGTCTAACTGTCCGATCTCTCTGGTTACTTTTTCATTCATCATACCACAGTTTTCCACCGAATACACTTCCATCTGACCACCTTTTTTCTGTTTTTGCAGCATCTGCTTTAATTCCCCTAATTTTTTTCCGGACTTCATATATATTCTGGTTCCTGAAAGTTCTGTCGTTTTTTCTATATCGTAGGAAGCCGGTATCACATGGATTTCTTCTTTGTTATCCGCTAACGATATTCCAAGCACCCCTGCCGCTGCACAAAAAGATGGAACTCCGTTTATGATATGCGCCTCATAACCAACCTTTGCCACACGTTTATGGATATATTGGTAGGTAGAATAAACAGTCGGATCTCCGATTGTCAAAAAGGCTGCTTTTCTGCCCTCATCTAACAGTTTTTTTATTGTAAGATAAATCTGTTCATGTGCCGTGGCAAGCCTGTTCTCATCCTTTGTCATTGGAAACGGCATACATATAAGTTCTTTTTCTGCGATCTCCCTGCATGCCTCTTTCATGATCCCATAGGCAATACAATCCTCTTTGCTTTTTGCAGGAAGTATCACTGTATCGCACTCCCTGACAATCCGCACAGCTTTTAATGTGACAAGCTCCGGATCACCCGGACCGACACCAACGCCATAGAGAATACCTGTTTTTTCTGTAT
>ERZ1034939.1334-NODE-1334-length-11771-cov-15.331854_pt1 | contig 11771 bp, 9 predicted proteins | sample MGYA00520626_ERZ1034939 | MGnify/ENA primary metagenome ERZ1034939 (study PRJEB33766, sample SAMN09781751) | gut metagenome | biome: gut microbiome | host: Homo sapiens | place: Madagascar | study: EMG produced TPA metagenomics assembly of the PRJNA485056 data... | reverse complement strand
TCATAAAATTGATCTATACTAAAGTTCGTGGTAACTTATCACTTTACATTAACACTGTCATTAACTCTTATATTGTTATATCATTGACTAGCACATCATTAACCTTATTTTGGAATCATAGCCCTTTCTATGGCATGAGTATACACTGAGGAATAAAAGTTGTTTACGTCTAATATCAATACAATGTATTTTTCTATAGAACGTTTCAACATATCTTGCTATAAAACATAACATTAGTACTACTAGGCATTAAAGCCCTAGCTGCTAGACTCACCGTATCCGTTAGAAAACTTAAAGAATATGGGGGCAAAGTGAAATAAGAATTAATAGAAGTTTCATTGACAAGAAGATGTTTAGCCATTTTTACATACGGTTTTAAAAGGCTGAGTCCCAAAGAACTGTTTCAACTCTTGGAAATAGACAGCAACACTGACTTAAATGATTTCACTTTATAAAGTCATCGTAAGCATTTTCTTCGCTTGTAAGACAATAGAAAATGTATTATAACAAAACGACTACTCTTTAGGGAAATATCCACGCAGCAACAAAGAAAAAACTTTAATTCTAATCATAGTAGCCTTTTTATGGTAGATAATTAGTCCCTGCGGAAGATGTCTCGTGTATAAACCTTATCCTTTACATCATCTAGACAAGCATCGTAGCGGTTGGCGATGATGGCATGGCTCTGAGCCTTGAAGGCTTCGAGGTTGTTCTCAACTCTACTACCAAAGAAAGTACTACCCTCCTCCAATGTTGGCTCATAGATGATAACCTCAGCGCCCTTTGCCTTGATACGCTTCATGATACCCTGGATGGCAGACTGACGGAAGTTGTCGCTGTTTGATTTCATTGTCAAGCGATAAACACCAATGACGCAGTTGTGTTCCTTTGTCGCATCAAAGCTGTTGTCTTCGGCATAGCTATAATAGCCAGCCTTCTTTAGAACTGCATCGGCAATATAATCTTTGCGTGTGCGGTTGCTCTCAACGATAGCCTCTATAAGGTTTTCTGGGACATCGGCATAGTTGGCCAAGAGCTGCTTGGTGTCCTTGGGTAAGCAATAGCCACCATAACCGAAGCTCGGGTTGTTGTAATGAGTACCAATACGTGGGTCAAGGCCTACACCTTCAATGATTGCCTTGGTATCGAGCCCTTTGACCTCTGCATAGGTATCAAGCTCATTGAAATAGCTTACGCGAAGAGCAAGGTATGTGTTGGCGAAGAGTTTAACAGCCTCTGCTTCCTTCATTCCCATGAAGAGGGTATCGATATTCTCCTTGATGGCACCTTCCTGCAAGAGTGCAGCAAAAGTCTTGGCAGCTTCCTTCAACATCTCCACATCAGTTACAGACTTGATAGCCTCGTTCTCTTCAGCAAACTCAGGACGGTCGATAAGCTTAGGATAGCCTACGATGATGCGGCTTGGGTAGAGGTTATCGTAGAGTGCCTTGCTCTCACGAAGAAACTCTGGAGAAAAGAGGAGGTTGAACTTCTTCACTCCCTTCTTGGCATACTTCAAGTAGAGGCTACGGGTATAACCTACAGGGATGGTACTCTTGATAACCATCACGGCGTCGGGGTTTACCTCTAACACCAAGTCGATGACCTCCTCAACATGTGTTGTGTCGAAGTAGTTCTTCACAGGGTCATAGTTGGTAGGTGCTGCAATAACCACAAAATCGGCATCCTTATAGGCCGCCTTACCGTCAAGTGTGGCAGTGAGGTTGAGAGGTTTCTCTGCCAGATATTTCTCGATATAATCGTCCTGGATAGGAGAAACACGGTTATTGAGTTTCTCCACCTTTTCTGCAATTACATCTACTGCTGTAACATGATGATGCTGAGACAGCAATGTTGCTATACTCAGACCGACGTAGCCAGTACCGGCTACAGCTATTTTAATGTCTTTGAAATTGTTCATTGTCTTGTTATTTATTTGCCAAATTCTTTGATTCTTTGTTCTTCTTTCAGCTCGCAAACCAAAAGTTGACCGTGCTTCTCGGCTATGATATAGCCATCCAAGCCTTGAACTACCACCTTGCTTTCATCAGCTGCATGAACCACACAGTTCTTGCAGTCGTAGAGGCGGATGTCTTTGCCTACTTTTGCGTTGCCATTCTCATCTTGTGGAAGCAAGGTACGGAGGCTACCCCAGCTGCCTAAGTCGCTCCAACCGAACTCGGCGGGGAGGGTGTAGATGTCCTTCGACTTCTCCATTACGGCGTAGTCGATGCTGATCTTGTCGCAGGTGGGGAAGAGTCGACCTACGACCTCTTTTTCTTTGTCGGTGTAGAAAGACGGTACCATCTCATCCATGATGGCTGCAAGCTTGGGTTGGAAGGTGCGGATGGCTCGGCTAATGGTGTCAATGTTCCACACGAAGATTCCGGCATTCCAATAGTAATTGCCGGTGGCAAGGTATTGCTCGGCTGTCTCCAGGTTTGGCTTTTCCTTGAAAGCCTCTACCTTGTAGATTTCATCTACGGATGTTGGCTCTGCTGCAGCGATATAGCCATAGCCTGTTTCCGGGCGGCTTGGCTTGATACCGATAGTAACGATGGCGTTCTTATCGGAAGTATAGCTCAATGCCTTGCTGAGCACTCGCTGATACTCCGAGGTATTAATGACCAGGGCATCGGATGGTGTCACCACGATGTTGGCATCAGGATGCTTCTTCTGGATCTTCCAACAAGCGTAGGCAATGCAGGGGGCGGTGTTGCGTGCCTCTGGCTCGGCGAGAATATTGTCTGTAGGCATGTCAGGTATCTGCTCCTTGACGATGCTGATGTATTTCTCGTTGGTGACCACCCACATATTCTCTACCGAACAGATCGGTTTCAATCTGTCAACGGTGAGCTGTATGAGGGAACGTCCCACCCCCATCACGTCTATAAACTGTTTTGGGTAATCGGAGGTTGACATTGGCCAGAAGCGGCTGCCGATGCCACCAGCCATGATGATTACTTGCGTACTACTCAACATTTTGTATATGATAAATGATTTGTTTTTACTTGTTGGATGCGAAATATACCTAACACAGATTACACCGATGACACGGATGATAATGGTTACAAATCTTCACTGCTATACATAATTCAATGTTTTAAATTCAGCAGCGAAGTTAATTCTTTCTGATTTAAATCCTAATTTGAGAGTTTACTGAACTAGGATTTGGATTATCATACATTATACTTTTATAGTACAGAATCTTTGTCATGGTCATCCACCCATTAGTGCCTGCTATAGTTATTTCAATTTTGGTTCTTCAATATATCCATAAGTCCAAGAGCACCAATTGCATGATGGCTAATGAAGCCACATCGCTCACAAACAAAAGTGACAGACGGTAATGTTCTTCCATCAAGTTGTATTTTAGTAATTTCTTCTTGTATAATTTCTATATTAAATCCATCCAACAAAGAAAATGAAGTACTACCACACATAGGACAACATAACTGTGACATTCTTTGTGCCAAAGCTTCTACTATTCTTTTTCTTTTATCCTCAGTCATCATAATGAATAGATTTTAATGCGTTTCCTAACTTCTTCTTTAAATCAAGCATACTTGAATATAATATCATTCTATTATAAGAAATATCATATACTTTATTTGCTTTTGTATCTTCTGCCAACAAAATGACAGTTTTACCTAAAGCATGGGCTATTCCTATTTCATAAAATACGTTTGGATTACGTCCGTCTATAACTGCCAATATCAATTGTGACTGCAATATTAGTTCTAATATTTGCTTTAAAATAAATCCAGGTTCGACAACTTCATCACTTCTTTGGCATTCAATATCATTGTCCTCACAAATTAACCTGATATTTGTATATAATTTATCGTAATTACGATTAAATGGCATCAAACAGAAAACAGTATGTGGGATAACTTTGTAATCATCAATATTTATACCAAAATTTGTAAAAAACGAATCATCTCTAACTTCATTTTTTACTTCGATTTCATTCTTTGGCACTTGTAAAAAAAGATGATTTATATCTGAGAAATTTATGGAATCAGATGTTAGCCTGTCATTCAATTTTATAATTTCATTTTCAACACTTTCACGTTGCAAACTCAATTGAACCTTGGGATTTTCTTCCTTTTTTTGCCTAATTTTTCTTTCCCATAAGTAAAATAAAAGAATTACCATTGTTATGACGCTCATCATTAATGATAGCAAAGATAAAATATCCGTAAATTTTTCCATTTTTCAAAATTGCTTTGAAGCTAAATAAAAACAATAAACGATAAATAAATTTACACAGCATAATACCCAATCAATCAACCCCCACAGATAACATTTCATATTTATCTGAAATTGTTCAATAGAGGTTCTGCGAAGCATACACTGCACATATGTAAAAATCAATGTCGGCATAAAGATTGCAAAGACAAATGTCCAAGAGACTCCACGTACATTGAAAGAAATGAATACTGTAGAAAATATCAAAGATATGTCTATCGGGATTTCAACAACAAGATGCCCAAAATCCTTTCTTGTCGGCCTCACGATATTGTAATACTTATATAATGAAACCAAGAACAACAATAGTAAGGACAATAACAAAGAACTAAGAACAGGTCTTTTGGATACATCAACTAAGACTTCACTAAACCATTTAGCAAAGTCTTTTAGTATAGTTAGCGTTGTTGTGAAACAAAACATGTTAATCTATTTTTTACAAAATTATTAAATCACTTTTTATCCGTAAGCGGTCACTTTGGGCACGTTAAGCCCTAAAGTGAATACTTTTTATTATCTTTTAAGAAAAAGTCATTTGAATTTATGCCCAAGAAGTAACTGTTGCTAGCTGCCATCTATGAGCGAGCAAGTCTACCAATTTGTCCTTTGCAGTTTTCTTGATTCTGCGGAACACATCACAAAGATACTCCACTGGATCCAAATTGTGCTTACGAATATTGGCAAAGTGGGACATCAGGCAAATAAAGCGCACACCTGATTCCGGACTTCCGTTAGTGCTCAATTTAGGGCATAGCCCTTTGCATAAGCACTTTTGCAAGTGTCCACATGTAGGGGCGTTAACTTTATACTCTATTTAGGTTTCGTTACTGTAGAAGATTGCCTTCATCTGATACTATAACTAAAATCTTCCATAATCTTCTCTGCTGTACATAATTAAATGTTTTAAATTCAGCAGCGAAGTTACTTCTTTCTAATTTAAGCCCTAATTTGAGTGCTTACTGCTTACTGTTTTATGTGTTATTCTGTTTGGCATTCATCACATTCAGAACTTCCTAATAGCAATCCTCTAAATGTCCCAATATACTTTGTGCTACAACTTCTCCTAATACCGGAGGGACGGCATTACCTATATATCTTGAAGCTTTTGTTAAGGAAACATGTTCCTCATCTTCAAAGAATCTATATGACATTGGGAATGTTTGTAACAAGGCTGCCTCTCTTGCAGAAATAGCCCTATCCTGTTCGGGATGTCCAAATCGACCATTTCCATATCCAGTACATTGAGTAGTCATCGTTGGACTTGGCTCATTCCATTTCATTCTGCCATATACACTACCAAAACTTCTTCCTGATTCATTTTTATGACATTGAAGTTTTAATTCCTCCGGCCATTCTTTCCAACTGCCTCCTTCTCTCGTTGCTTGAATACGTCGGAGATTCAAAAGGGTTAAAGCGGATGAACGATGTAGGGGATCTTGATGGTTCATTTCTCCTGCAACAATATGTGGAAGTCCTGATATAGTTTGCCAAACAGTCTTATAATCCTTGGAATTTGTTATCGTTGGTGGAATCAAATTGATTTCACCAAAACGAGAAGCTAAAAGAACAAGCCTCTTTCTTGTCTGAGGGATACCATATTGAGGACAAAAAACAATATTGACGGACACATGATATTCTTTGCTCTTTAGCAATGCCACAAAATCACCCAAAACATCTTTTAACTTGAATGCTTTTATCGCTGGGACATTCTCCATCGTTATTATATCAGGCTTCACTTCAGATACCAGTCTTCCGAACTCATACAACAAGTCATACTTGTTAGCATCCTTTTCTTTATTTTTAAATGCATAAGAAGAAAATGGTTGGCATGGAGCACAGCCTGCTAAAATTCTCACGGAATTCTCACGATAAAGCGAAACAATCTCTTTTTTAGTTACTTCTTTGACATCTTTATAAAAGAATGGTGCGTCGTTATTATATTCGTAGGCGAATCGACAAGTTTTGTCTAAGTCGAACCCTCCGCAAATATGGAATCCTTTGGATTTCATACCAAAACTCAATCCGCCTATTCCACAAAACAAATCTACGACATCTATTTCTTTATAGGGTTTGCGTTTACGTCCTCTTCGCTTCATTTCACTATACTAATAGAAGTTGACAACCTAAGCATGTTCGTTTTTCGATCTTTGGGAATATAGCCCAACTTGGTACTAACAGACTCTACCTTTGCACAAAAAAGGTCAGCATTAAGCTTTGTCATAGATATATTACCATCTTCATCCATGATAGTTGTTTGCCAAGTAACAGAATCATCAAGAGGCTTTTGGGGAGTAAAACCTGAGATATTGATTATGCTATGGTCAGACTTTGTTATCCAAGCAGCTCCAATTTCTGCCATTGTACCAAAAGAACTTACAATGTTTTCACTTGTCACAAAAATCACATAAATTTTTTGATCTGAATAGCTATTAACAAAGAAGTCTCTCAGATAATCAAAAATCGGGACATCCAAAGGTATTCTAGAAACTTGATCATCACAATTGGAATATATAATCTCCTTTGCAGGAATTCCATTATAAAGTAAGAAATTATAGACCAAGTCTGAAAGATTTTTATCTTTACCTGTTTGACTTATCAAAATTTTCTTTTTGGCTTTGTCCACTTTACTTTTCAATCCGAAGTTTGGTATATTCTCATTTATCGCCTCATCAACAAAGCTTTCAACTTCCTCTGAACTCCAATTATTATTTTTCTTTTGATTTAATTTGCTAGAAATACTAGCCCCAGCCTTCTTCTTGAAATTATCAACATTCCTTTTGAGTTTGTCTTCCAACTTTTTCTGGTCAGCCAATTGCTTTTTCTTTTCGTTGGCATTTTTCAGAGATGTGAATAAGACTCTCTTATTAAGAATCTCTGGCAGCAAGAATTTGCGAACATATTCAATGACCGTCTCATATCGTAAATCATCGCTTTTATAACCTTGCCGATTGCTCAATGCCATATCTGGCAATTCTGATAATTCAAACAAATCCACATAAAGCTGTCCTACAACATACGACTCGTTCAAAGCATTTTTACCTACTTTGGGCAAGATGTTAAACTCTCCCATCTTCTTATTGGCATAAAGCGAAATAAAATTGTCAGGAAAATCAGAAGAATCTTTCTTTCGTCCTTTGGTTGTCTCGTAGGCTCCAATCCAACCTTTGACTGTAAGCGTATAGTCTTTTTCTTCTCCTTTGTTATTTTTTATTCTCAGAACCTTAGAATAAGCATTTCTATCCTCAATAAGCCGATCTCGCTTATCCAAGAACTTGGTCTTTACTTTTGTAGTCAAATACTTATAATCATCACCCAAAGTTATGATAGAGCACAAACTTTTTGCAAAAACATCATCAAGACGTTCTATCACTACATCTTTCTTGTCTTCATTGATGATATGAATGCGAAAATCAGCATCAATCATAGGAAAGATATTAACTATATTACGCTTGATGGCATCTGTTGTTTTATGTAGAGAATATTCAGGATTACGCATTACTATAGCTGTTCCATGATCATGGACTTTTTGAAATGATATTGCGTCATCGTTAATTGGTACCAACACTCCACCTTGTCCTGGATGGCGAGACAAAACAAAACCTGATTTCTCACCATTAGCAACAGTCATTATATCTACATTCTCAGAAACAGACAAAGCTGCAAGTTTTCCAATACCCTTTCGCCCCATCTTCTTTCTACCTAAAGCTGTAACAGAATCTTTGTCGCCTGTTCGGGACAATTTGGCAACGCCTAAGTATTTGGAGATACCGCCTTCCTTGTATGACATACCTTTGCCATCATCTTCTACACGTATCGCATTTTCTTCAGAAATGATATACACATTATGGGCATCTGCATCATAAGCATTGGCTATCAATTCTGCAAGAACATAATAAATATTGGTATACAGATTGGGACCAAGGAGTTCCAAAATCCTTGCATCTATTTCTATTTTATATTCCTTTTCCATAGACAAAAATATTATTTTCCAAATTCTTTAATTCTCGGTTCCTCCTTCAATGAACAAACAAGCAGTTGTCCATTCCTTCTCGGCAACGGTATAGCCATTTAAGCCTTGGATTACCACCTTGCTTTTGTCTGTTGCACGAACCACGCAGTTCTTGTATTCGTACAGTCGGATAATCCTTGCCAACATTGGCATTGCCGTCCTCATCCTGTGGAAGCAAGGTGCGGAGGCTACGTATTATTAGTATAAACCCACGTTGATATCGAACGGACTATCAAAATCCTTCAACATCGCATGCTTAGTATCTTTCTCTGAGAGATTGGCATGTTTTGTTGGGATTTTCCAATCGATATCGAGAGTTTCATCGAGAATGCTGATACCTCCATTTGCTTCTGGATGATAGAAGTTATCACACTTGTACTGGAAGACGGCTGTTTCTGAAAGAACAGCGAAACCATGGGCAAAGCCTTTTGGAATGAAGAACTGGCGATGGTTATCTTCTGTCAGTTCCACTGCCACATGTTTGCCATAAGTAGGAGAGCCTTTACGAATATCAACAGCAACATCGAGCACACTACCTTTTACGCAACGTACCAACTTGCTCTGAGTATAGGGTGGACACTGGAAGTGCAAGCCTCGCATGACACCATAGCTGCTCATAGACTCATTGTCTTGGCAGAAGTGAACACTGTGTCCCAAAATTGGGGCAACTTTCTTTTCAAACTCTCGCTTGCTGAAGCTCTCAAAAAAGTAGCCACGAGCATCACGGAAGAGGCGTGGCTCTATAATGAGAACGCCTTGTATTTCTGTTTTTACTATGTTCATGTAATTTTTTTATAACACCTCGCTCACGCTCACCTCATCCATAATCTTGCGCCACAAGTTCCTGGTCATGGTCATGGTGGGTGATATAATGAAACTATAATATTGCTTTTTAGAACAGATAATCATATTGCGACAATATCTCCTGATAGTCATTTTCGTATCTGGTCTTGTCGTTAGGACTGATATGAGGACTTTTGATAATCTGTTCCATTTCTTGGAGTACCTTGCCTCCTTCACGCATGATGGGGTCGAGGTTTTCCTTGAATTGCTCGATAAATGGGGCATAGTAGTAGCCTATCTCCTTGATGATAAAGGTATAGGTATTCCATGCCTTGTTGATGTCCATGCGTTTTTGTGCCAACTCTGCCAACACATATTCTCGCAGGTAGTCGATGTTTTCGGCTTGGACAGCGACCTCATTAGCTGTTTTCACAGGGTGGAAGTAGCGGTCGATGATGGCTTCTCGCTCTTGCAGATTACGCTGGTAGAATGGATTGGTATCTGTTATTGATGTGCCGCTTGGCTCCACTTCCTCAAAGTGCTCGGCATGGACACCTGCAATGGTAACGCTGATACCACCCACATCCATCACTAAGCGGCGATCTCGGTTGATGCGGATGACATAGCCTTCCAATCCTGCCAATTCTCCACTGGTGATACGGAGCAGGATGCGGTTGCGGGCATAGTAATGGAATGGTTTAAGCAGGAAACGGATGCGTTCAGGCTCTGTCTCGTTGACACGCATGAATGGTCGCATCTGTGAATCTTTAATTTCTGCCACTTTGCCTGTGCTACAATTCTTGCACAGATGAGTGCGAGGGAATTTCTTGTCAAGATAGGTTTGTATCTCTTCGGGAAAACCTTGGAAGAAGACAAGTCCGCTGACAGTCGGTATTTCTTTGTGCTGCACTTTCTGCTTGCCCATTCTCTTGAAATACCTTATAGTTTTATGCACAAAATATGTTCTACCGTCTTTGGTCAACTGCGCTTCCATGCCCTTCACTTTGCTATGATGCACAAAGAGATACGACCATGTGGTTCCGTCCGATTGAAGACACTTCTTTACCTCTGAACCAGTCTTTACGTCTGGCTCAGTAAAGTGGTTGCCCTCTTGAGAAACACGTTTCTCGTCGGCTGTAGAAAAAGAATTCGTACCATCCGGTTTCATAAATTCTGCTCTACTTTATGTAATTAGCTACAACCATACATGATGGTTGTGAAAGCCTAGTCAATTTGTTATTGTCGTGCATTATCTTAATCGTATTTATGAGTATCAGACATTACAGATTTTGCATATGTATTTTACATTCGTTACACTTTCTTCTTATAAAAGAGCAAAAACAGCCGAAACAAGTGCAAATCTGCCACTTGGAGAAATCATCCAAGGCAGATTTGCTAAACATTTGCGTGATTTTTTTAGAATGACTAACAGAAAATGATAAAATCTAACATGTAATCCAACTAATTTTCGTATTTTTGTAGCGAGTTCGCTCTTTTATAAGAAGAAAGCGTGAAATTTGCTAAACATTTCCCCCATCATTTCGGGATGGTATAAATGCTACCATTTATTTACAAATCTTTTAAAATCCTTTGATAAAATCCTCACGCTCAGCAATCTGAAAACTATTTTTCATTGCACTCGCTTAATCGGATTTTTCTTATAATCCGTGCGTTGGCTTCGTTGATGGTTGCCATGTCTAACGACTGCAAGTAAATCTGTGTGGTCTTGAAGGAGTTGTGCCCCATACCCTCGCTGATGGTGGCTATCGGTATGTTCATGTGCAGGGCGATGCTTGCCCAGGTATGGCGTGCCACGTATGTGGTGAGCGGTATCTTCAAGCCTACCATCTCACCAATTTTCTTCAGGTTATAGTTGGTGTTGTGCTCCACCTTGCGGTATGCGGTGTATGGAGAGGATTCCTTGCCTGTCAGGATGGGTAGCAGATAAGGAGAGTCCTTGGTTTGCTCGGCATATTTGTCGATGATGGTTTGCATCGGTTTCATCCACTCAATATTGAGGTTTTGGTGGGTCTTGCGACGGTTGTAGTTTACCATACTACATTTCAAGTCTGTCTTCTTCAGAAACGCCATATCTACGAATGCCATTCCACGCAGATAGAAACTGATAAGAAACAGGTCTCGCGCCTTGTCAAGGGAGAAGCCTCTTGGCAAGTCCAATTTCTCTATCTTGCGAATTTCCTTTACAGTAATGGCACGTTTGGCAGTTCTCACGTTAGCGGTCTGCACGTGAGAAAAGATATCATTGGGTGGAGCTTGCCCTGCTTCCACCGCCTTGTTGTAGAGGGTGCGGAGGGTTCGCAGATAGAACGCTACGGTGTTTTGTCCGACACCTCTGTTCCATAGCCATGCCTGATACATTTCCATCATCTCGCTTGTCATTTGTGAGAAGGTAAGGTCTTCATTACCACGAAACTCCATGAAACGGTTAGCAGCACTGACATAGTTACTCTTGGTGCCGATGCACTGCATTTGCTCTTTCTTGACTATCTGCTGGCGAAAGAAAGCAAAAACGCTCAGGCTCGATGGCAGTTGCTGTATCTCCTTGGCTATGTCGTCAATAGTATAAGAGATGCCCTCTGCATCCTTATCACGGATGATACGCTGCATCTGCTTCATCTCCCAATCTATCTGCGACTGGATTAGCTGTAGATATGCCTGTCGGTTGTTGCGGTTAGAAACAATGATAGCCGACTTCTTGTCGTTCCAC
>ERZ1034939.1329-NODE-1329-length-11816-cov-4.771533_pt1 | contig 11816 bp, 24 predicted proteins | sample MGYA00520626_ERZ1034939 | MGnify/ENA primary metagenome ERZ1034939 (study PRJEB33766, sample SAMN09781751) | gut metagenome | biome: gut microbiome | host: Homo sapiens | place: Madagascar | study: EMG produced TPA metagenomics assembly of the PRJNA485056 data... | reverse complement strand
GGCTGCGGCCAAAGGGCTTGTTGCTGGTGGCGTTCCAGATCAGCGGCTCCATCAAGGGGCGGCCCATTTTGTTGGCATGGCGTTCCGCCGTCCATAAGCTGCCGTGGCAGCGCAGCACGATCACCGCATCGTCGGTGTAAAGGTTCACCAGGCTGGGCCGCCAGACGCCCTCGAAGTGCTCGTCCCGCACCGTGTCGATGATGGCCAGGCCACAGTCGACCCGGCCCTTCTGGCCGTTCCACAGGGCCGCCGCCGTGGCGGGCGAGTGGAAGCGGATCCGGCAGCCGATGGCTGCATCAGCCGAGAGGGTGGCGAACACGCAGCCGTATTTCAGCTCATCCCGGCAGGCCTTGGCATACTCGGCCAGCAGCCGGTTGTCCGCAACCAGGCGGGCCAGCCCGTCCAGATTGCCTCCGGCGCCCACAAAGCCGTCAAACATACTGCGGGCGGCCAGCACATCCACGGCCTTCTGCCCCCAGCTGCAGCCCACCTCCAGCCCGCGCAGGCCCTGCGGCAGGGCAATGCCCAGGTTCACGTCCGCCAGGCCAATGTGGCCCTCGTAGTATTTCTCCTTGCGCGCGTTGCGGCCCTGGTGGTAGTTGTAGGTGTCCGCCAGATCCCGCAGCTGCGCCTGCTCGGCCCCGCTCAGGCCGGGCACAATGCCGAAGTTCAACGTCTGCATGAAGCTCCTTTCAGCCAATGCGCATTTTGCGGGAGGGGTCCCGCTTGGATGTTTTGGCCCCCCACAGGGCAAGGGCGCAGGCTTCCACCGGCAGGCTGTTCTCGCCGCCGAAGCCGTACCCGCCGCTGATGGGCCGTTTTGTGCTGGTGAGGGCGCTCTCGTTCAGGGCGGTTTGCGGGCGGTACCAGGTCAGGCCGCCCTCGTTTACCGCCGTGGTGAACAGCCCCACGGCCGCGATCACGTCCCGCACGGCGGGCCGCACGACCGAATTTTTCGCCTTCCACACCTCCCGGATGCGCTCCACCAGCACATCCACGCCGTTGCGCCCATCAATGACCACACAGCTGGCCTTGTCGTACCGCTGATTCAGCCAGTCGGCCAGCCAGGCCAGACCCCGGCCGGAGGGCTGCAGTTCCAGCAGCGACACACGGGCCGGGCCGTCCTTCGGAATCACCGCACCGCACAGGCACACACAGCTGCCGTCGGCGGCAAATTTGATGCCGTAGGCCGTTTTGCCCTCGGGCTTTTCGTCCTCGCTGGCACAGGCTTCCCAGGCCGCCCGGTCCAGGGCGTAGTCCTGCTGCTCCACGGCCACCGGGCTCCACCAGCCCAGCCGCTCCCGGGCGAAGGTGTCCGGGTCCAGCTGTTCGGCCTCGCCCTCAATGGTGGAGAGCTGGATGCGCCGCCCCAAAGCCGGGTTGGCCGCCGCCCAGCGGGCCGGGTCCTTCACGTCGCCGATCTCCGGCACCGAGAACTCGAACCAGGCGGCCCGTGCCGCGTCACCGGCAAGGGCACGGCTGCGCAGGTTCCGGAACACCGTGCCCACAGCGTCCGGCCCCGGGGGCGTGCCCACGTAGATGGTCTGGGGGTTCCGGCTGGCCGAAATGGCCGGCAGAAACGACCCCTGGGCCGTCTCGTTCAATTCCTGGGCCTCGTCAAAGATGAGCAGGTCGCCATGCTGGCCGCGGCCGCCGTTGCGGGTGCGGGCCAGAAACTTGATGCGCGCCCCGCTTTTCAGGATGATCTGTTCCCGCCCGATGGCCGTTTTGATCTCGGCCACATGGCGGCGCAGCTTGGGGCCCTCAAAGAAATCCCGCATTTCCTCAAAAGTTTCTGTGGCGGTCTTCTGCAGATGCGCGGTATAAATCACGGTTTCATTGAACATCAGCATACCGGCTTCCGCCCGTCCCTGCACCAAAAGAGATTTGCCGTTTTGCCGCGGCACGCTGCCGCCGGCGGTCGGCGCTGCCCATTTTCCCGCAGCGCTGCGGGAAAGCCAATCGTCCATGACATCGCTTTGCCATGGATCCAGCACCGTGCCGCCCAGGCGCAGCAGCTTCACGGCGTCCGGGCCGTCAGTTTCCAGGTGGGCCGGTGCGATGCGTTCGCACGGCACCTGGCTTCCCATCGGCCCGGCGCTCGGCGAGCAGGTCGCCGATTTCGTCGCCATCCTGCGCACCTCCCTCCAGGTCCTCAATTTCCCGGATGGTCTCCCGGTACTGACGTGATAGCGCGGCAAGGTCTCTCATGCTTTCGCACTCATCAATGGCTTTGGCCAACGTATCACGCAGTTTTTTCAGCTGTTCCAGCCGGTTTCCTTTGCGGCTCACTGTGTACAACGGCATCCGTGCTGGCTCCTTTCTGTGAATTGCAATGCTTGCACAAAAGCTGAACATTTTCGAGAACATCCGAACCGCCATGCCTGAGTGGGATGATGTGATCTACGGTCGGATAGTGCCGCCCATAGCTCATGCGGCCGTTCTTGCCGATCCACTTGTCATTTGGATCAACAATACAGCCGCAGATCGCGCACCGATTTCCATACAGAGACGCCAGTTCGGTCCAGCGTATTGGCCGCGCGTGTGTAGATGCACTGGCCTTGAACTCCCTGTATCGGTTCCGGTTGTGTTCGCTTTGTGATCTAAGCCGATTTGATCTGGGTGCATACTCAACCGATTCCCATTTGCTGTTGGTCCTTTTTCGAGCCTGGCTTTCCTTTCGCTTCAGGTATTGTGCATGTTCTGCACAACAGCAGGCGTCGCACCGGCAGCCGTGATGTACATACATAGAGCGGGTGCCATGCCTGGCCGTCTTGATTTCCATAGATGCCTCCTGTGGATTTCGGCCCTCGTGTAAATCGGCGCTGGACGGCGATGAAGTCGCCCGCCGGGGGGCCGGGGGCCCCGCCCCACCTACCAGTTTCCGTCACGAATTTTGGGGATTTTCACCAGTTTGGGGCGCGGAAAGGCCGTTTTGTTCCCCTTCTGCGCGTTGCACCAGTAGTGGGCGGGCTGCAGGTTCGTCCAGTCCTCCGCCGCGGCGCGGGGGGATGAATAACCGAATTGCCGCCATTTGGAAACCGGCTTGATTTCGTCCACGACGAAGCTCAGCGGGTGCTGGGCGTCAGAAGGCTCGTCATAATGGATCGGCCCGAACCGCCCGTGGCAGATGCCGCACTCGCCGCCCATGGCGCGCAGCCTGGCCCGGTTGGCGCGCCGCAGTGCCCCATTGGCATACCGTGGGTTTGACATGGCCGTCCCTTCTTTCATCAAAAAAAGCCCCCGGCGGCGCACGGACGGATGTTTTTGGTCCAAAAATATGTGCGCATCTCCCGCCCGCCGGGGGTATCTGGAATCTGCCCGCTGACCGGGGCAAGGGTGCCGCTCACTCACCCAGAGCGGCCAGGGATACAGTGCGGGGCTGCCATCGATGCCCCGGCGCGGCCGTGCCTCATGCAGCACAGTCGGGCATATATTTCAATCCACGTCCTCCAGACGGAGGACGACTCTAAGCAGTGCATGAAGGAGAATACCAGAAGGCCACCATGCCCCCGGGCATATAAAAACACCAGGCCGCACGGCTTTGCGCTGCCGTGCGGCCCGGTTGGTGTGTTGGGTGTACTACTCGGCCCGCCGTACACCAGGGCGGGAAATGCGATGGGAACATGGTAGGAGGTAACAATACCACTTGCGGTAAAATGGTTCGCCGCCATTTCACACTTCTATTATACGATGGTTTTTGCGGTTTGCTGTCTCGTTTTTTTCTCAGAGTTTGCGGCCTGCCCGCCGGGGCAGATCAAGCAGCACGCTGCTTACCCCCAGAAATATCGAATGACATTGCGGACGATCACATACACCAGAATGATGGTAAGAATACTTTTCATTTTTTTGCCTCCTCTGGCTTGTAAAGCCCAGAATTTGTGATACACTAAAAGCGGAGGGTCGGGCCTTTCCGGCTCCGGCCCTCTGCTGGTTTAGTCAAGCTTCAAAAGCTTGATGATGATGACGGTAACCACACCGCCAAGAATGTCCTTGAGCAGGTCCGACAACCAGCTTTTGGACGCCGCCGCAAGTTTTTGCTTGCGGCGCTTTTTGTTTTTCATGGTGCTCACCTCCTTTCCATGATTCTATTATAGCCTAATTCTAGGGTGAAGTCTATTGACGGAATAGCCAAACTTTAGGCTCTTTTCTTGTGCAGTTTTAGCCTAGATTTAGGGCGCGGCTTGTGCTATACTAGAGACAATGAAAAGGAGGCGCGATACAATGGCCATGGACTACAGCCGCCTGAAGGACATCCTGCAGGCCAACAATACCACCCTTTACAAGCTGAGCGCAGAAAAAGTGATCGGCAATGCCACCCGGAGCAAACTGCTCGGCCAGCAGCCCGGCGGGATTGACACCCGCACCATTGAGGCGCTGTGCAAACGCCTGAACTGCCAGCCCGGTGATTTTATGACCTATGTGCCGGACCCGGACGAAGAATAACCCGATCGCAAGCATCACAAAGCCCGCTGAGGAGAACTGACTCCCCGGCGGGCTTTGCTGTGTCATTGCTCTTCCGGCAGCCACTCCACCTGCACGCCGCGGGCCATCAGCTCGCGGGCCAGGCGGAAGTCGCCGTCGTGGTCCTCTCCGTCCACGCAGGCCGCGTAGGTTTCGGCCACGGCCTGAAGCTCGATCATGCACCGGTTGACGGTTTTGGCGGAAAGCCCCGCGTTGAGCATGGCAGCCATCCACAGGTATTGGGCCCGCTGGGCGGCCAGCTCTGCCTGCTTTGTGATAAGGCCGGCCGCGTACTGCCGGGCCACTTTGGCCTCCCGGTTGGATAAGTAATGCGCCTTCATTGTGTCACCCCCAGCCCAGGCCGCCGTACCGCGCAATGGTAAAGTCGCGCAGGGCCTCATCCTTGATGCGGTACACCGTGGCCCGCTCCACATGGTATTTGCTCATCAGGGCTTCCACATGGCCGCGGGGCCGGTCCACATAAAACACGGTCAAAAAATCCCGCTGCTGGTCGGTGAGGCAGGTCAGGGCGCGCTCGGTGCGGGCCACCCGCCGGGCCGAAGTTTGCAGCATGGCCCGCAGCTCGTCCCGCTTGACGATCAGGTTGATGGTGCGCTCTTCAATGGGGGCGCTGCCGCCCTGCACCGGCGTGGCGTCCGCACAGGGGGATTTCACGGCCGTCAGCCGGCCGGACAGGTCCATCAGTTCCTCCCGCAGGGTGATCACTGCGTTTTGGCGCTTGAGCAGGTCCTTCAGCTCCTGCGCTGCTTCCTTGCGATAGTCCATTGTTGTTTACCTCCGATGCATTCCGGCCCACGCGATGAGAATGACCACCAGCGCGGCGGCCAGCAGCAAGGCAAGCCCCGTGCAGACCAACAGGGCACCCAGTAGGTTAAGAAAGTCCGTCATCGCCCATCACCTCAATTTCTACGCCGCACCAGCCGCCGTACACAAAACGGTCCTCAAAGCCGGTGATCCATCGGTTGTTGTCGTTGGGAAGGAACCGCGCCCGCTGCATTCCGTCCAGAATGTATTTTTTGGCGTAGGCCACGTTGTCCTTATCCCGGCGGCGATTTGGCTCGTGCCAGGTAAAGCGGATTTTAACCGGGCCGGTCACTCCGGCAGCCCCGGCGCGTCGGAAGTACAGAGCTGCCAGGCTGGTGTACTCCTGCTTGAGCTTGGCCCCGGCGTACCGGCTTCGGCGCTCCTGGGCGATGTACTCGTTCGCCCCGGGCATACGCACCGGAATTTTAACCGTTGCAATGGTTGTCATCTTAGCGTTCCTCCTCCGTGCCCCGCATGAAGGCCCAGGTTTTTACCATCACCTGGCGGCGCTGGCTGGTGCCCTCCACGGCCACCGGGCGGCAGCGCTCCAAAATGCGCTCGTACACCCGCCGTTCGGCCAGGCGGGAAGATTTACTCAGCTCGTCGCTGGTCAGGTTTGTGGTTACAATCAGCGGGGTGCCGCTGCGATACCAGGCATCCACCACACTGAACACGATCTCGTCCATGTAGTCGCTCTTGCGCTCCACACCCAGGTCGTCAATCACCAGCAGGTCGCAGTCGGTCAGGCGGGCCAGATAGGCCTGCTTGTCCCAGGTCTCCTGCAGGCCCCGGCCGATGTCCGGCAGGTTGGCCATGCGGGCCGTGTAGCCCTGGTCGATCACCGCGTTGCAGATGCACCCGGCCATGTAGCTTTTGCCGGTGCCCACGGGGCCGTAGAACACCAGCCCCCGGCCGGCCTGCCGGTGGGCGGCGAACCGGGCCGCGTATTCCCGCGCCGTGTCGGACACGGCTTGGTGCAGCCGGTTGTCCTTGTCAAAGGTCCAGCCGATTCCCGCCCCGCCGGGGCCGAAGCAGTCGCGGCGGCGGGCCTGGGCGTTCAGGGCCTGAATCTCCGCCCGCCGGGCTTCGTCCCGCCTGGCGCGGCAGCCGCAGTCACACCGCACCACGGTTCGCCGCCCCAGCAGGGTGACCGCCGTCTGGCGCTTGCCGCCGCAGACGGTGCACCTGAGCAGGCCGTCCGAGCCGGGCGCTTCGGTGGCGGCCCAGTCCGGTTCCTGTGCGGCCTGTTCGGCGGCCGCCATCACCTGTGCCAATGCACTCATTGTGGTTCATCTCCTTGTGTTTCACATGGGCAGATCCGGCAGCGACGGGTCAATCAGTACCCCGTTCGGCCCGATCTCCATCCCCGGCGGGACGGCCGGGCCGCCATACCCGCCGGGCCTTGCCTGTCCGGTTTGGGCCTTCTTGTCCCGGTCGGCCCACATACGGATGGTTGCATAGTGGCTGCGGTACTTTTTGCCGCTGCTGGCAATGTACGCGCTCAGCCGGTTGATGCGGTCCTCCCAGTCTCTGGGGTAAAGGCTTTTCAGCTTGTCCAGCTCGTTGTCGGTGAGTTGGACGTTTTTATACTCTCCGTATTCTTTTTTAGGCTTGGGGGCTTTTCTTGTTTTTTCGGGGGTATCCTTATCTCTATAGTTATTATAACTAGATAAGGTGTCCGTTCCGTTTTGGAACGATTTTGTTCCATTTTGGAACGGTGCCCGTTCCGTTTCGGAACGCTCTTGCGCGGACGCCGTTCCGTTTTGGAACGCCTCGGGGGCGGACGTGTTTACGGAACGTATTGCATCCACAGGCTTGCAGGCCCACCCACCGCCGTCGGCCGAGGCCTCGATCAGGCCCCGCTCGGTGAGCCGCTTGAGCGTGCGGTGGGCGCTGGATTTGCTGCAGCCCAGCCACTCGGCGATGTAGGCCAGCGTGCCGCGGAATGCGCTGGCGCCGTCCTGGCTGAACCCGTAGATTACCGCATAGGCAAGCAGTTCATTCCCGGTCAGGTGCAGCTCGCTCACCATCCAGCCCTGGACCGTGTAAAAATTTAAGGTGCCGATCATGGTCATCCTCCTCCCTCGCGCTCGCCCCAGCGCCTCACGGTGGACGTGCTGAGGCCCAGGTCTTTGGCAATTTCCTTGGGGGCCCGGCCGCTGTGCAGCAGCTCCAGAGCCAGCAATTGCAGCCTGCGCCACTCTTCGCGGCTGCGTCCGTAATAGCTTTTGCTGCAGTACCGGCTTGAGAATGGCAGCTGCTCCACCGGCGGAAGCCCCAGCACGGCGCGTACCTGCGCCCTGGTCAGCCCGGTACACTGGGCCAGAATGGGGATGGCCTTGGTTTTGCTGCGGGACTCGCGATAGAGGCTGCGCATCCAGTCCAGGGTGTCCTGGTCGATCTCCACATCAGTCACGGGGGTCACCTCCCAGCCAGGCACCCAGGCCCGCCGCCAGGCCGATCAAAAAGATTTCGCCGCCCACGGCCCAGTAGCCGCGGGTCAGGTAGGCCACCGGCACCCAGATGGCAGCCGCAGCCAGGGCGCCGAAGATGCCGCCGAGGACGCCGCCCCAGTTGACGCGAGGCAAGATATGGCGTACAGTATAGGTGCCACGGCGCTCAGCTTTGGCACTTTGCAGGTCGCTCTGGGTTGCAGCCGGGGCGGCCTTTTTATGTACGATGTAGTATTCAGTCATGTTCGATGGCCTCCTCAGTCTCTCTTGGGCCGCAGGATCAAGCTCAGCGGCCTTAAACTGGTGCCCCAGTCTTTGCGGTTCATGGCGGCCACAGCGGCGGCGCCGTCCTCGGCCGTCATCAGGGTCGTAAAGACATCGCCGTTGCGCTTGTCGTAAACTACAATTGCGTATTTCTGCATGGTTACACCTCCCCCCACGTTGCCAGCACCCACGGCAGCAGCATCAGGGGCACCACGATCTCCATGCGCGGCTTGCGGTCAGCTGCCACACACCGCACGGTGTACCAGATCAGCGCTGCCAGCCCCAGCCAGGGCAGCAGGCTCAGCAAAAAAACCATCGTTCCAGCGCCTCCTTGGCCTGCGCCAGGGTGGTGAGCTCCCGGCCCTCGTCGAGTGCCTTGCTGACGGCCTCAAAGGCGGCCGCCCGCTCCTGGTACCACTTGGCCACCCGGGCCGCGCTGGCGCGCTCGGCCTCCGGCATGTTCGGGCTGTTCGCGCAGCGCTCGGCCGATTCGGCGTTTTCCTCCGCCCGGCACTGGGCCGCCACACAGGCGTCCTGCAAGGTCATCACCTCGTAATGGTTCAATTCATACAGCATGGGTTGCCTCCTTACTCTTGATCCAGGCCTCCAGATCGGCCCGGTAGATCCGCACGATTCGCCGCCCGGGGCTGCCGTCCGGCCGGGCGGCCCGGGTGGTGTGCCCATATGGGTACCGGCCGGATTCAAGGCCGGTCACCTCGTCCCAATAGCTGGCCCGCATGCCGGCTTTGCGCTTCAGGCTCAGCGTCTCGTTGATTGTCAGCGTTGGGCGCATGTGGTTCACCTCTTTTCCGGATCCAGATCGACGACTTCATCGTTCAGCTGCTTGGAAATGTGCAAAACAAAGCGGCTCAGCCGAATCAGACCGTCGGCATCGGTTATTTCGGCGCGTGCCATAATCCTCTGCGCAACCACCAAATTGTTAAGTACTTCGTCCATCAGCATCTTACGGCGCGAAACTTTCATCGGCCCGCCGGGCGTTTTGCTGTTCTCCATGTGGTTCACCTCCTTGTTGGTTGTCCCCCTTCCGCGGTATACTTGAACGTGAAGGGAGATGAAATGATGCAGCGCAGAACCGATTGTGAAAATGTGATATTAAGCGCTGAAGAGAAAAAGCTGCTAAAGGAAATTCAGCGTCATCCACACAAAAAATGCAGCGATCAGGAAATTCACGCATTGAAAATGATGGGGTTGGTCACTCCGGATACATGCGGAGTCGATGCATTTAATGCGCCGATCCCGATCGGGACCTATTGCGTGTCCGAATTTTATCTGGTCTACAAAGAGTACCGGAAGGACAACCGCCGGGACAGGATGTTGACCTCGCTCTGGCTGCCCATTGTGGTCAGTATCATCACCACCCTAACAGTAAACGCACTGCAATGGTCGTGGCCGCTGCTAGTACAATGGTTTGCCAGTTGTCACTAAAGAAATCGCGCATATAGTTCACCTCCTTGTTGATGACTCATTTCTGCGGTATACTTGGGGCAGAAAGGAGATACTTATACGATGTTTGAAAGATATAAATGCCCCCATTGCGGGGTCCTGTTTTACGAAACACCAGACAATACAAAAGAACGGCGAATAAGTTTTTTGCATGACCAAAAAGAGTTTGAAAAGTTATATGATTTTTCCGTTATCGGTGCAGATATTGTAGCAACCTACCACTGCTGTCCATCTTGCCGTGAGTATTCAGTCCAGCTTACCAGTAGCAATGAGCTTTTTTCGTTCAGCTATCCTCCGTATACCGGAATAACCTTGCCAGACTATATTCCAGAAGCAATCAGAAAGGACTACATGGAAGCCTGCGCAATTATTGATTCAAGCCCTAAGGCATCTGCTACATTATCCCGTCGTTGCTTGCAGGGTATGATACGGGATTTCTGGGGCGTGCAAGCAGGTAACCTCGCGAGAGAAATCGACTTGATCCTGGAGAAAATTCCTGCCGAACAATATCGCGTCCTGAATGGAGTAAGGCGGTTGGGCAACATTGGGGCACATATGGAAAAGGATGTGAACCTAATCATTGATATTGACCCGGGAGAAGCACAAAAGCTTATAAAGCTTCTGGAATTGCTCCTAAAAGACTGGTATATTGCCCGGCATGATCGAGAGGAACTGTACAATGAGATTATCTCGATTGATCAAGAGAAGCAGACGAAGCGGCATACTGACTGAACGTAGCATCCCTTGCCAAAAGCTTCCCGTCCAGTGTCCAGTACTGGCGCACTGCATATACCGGACTCGCATCCGTTCCCTCTCCCGCCAGCGTGACGGTCTCGATGACCTGCATCACTCTGGCGGATTTTGCTTCGTGCAGGTTAGATGTTTTCATCTTTTTCACCTCTTTGAATCCCAATGTGGTTCACCTCAGTTCAATAGCCGCCCTGCCGGGGTGGCGCGCTTCAGGAACAGGTTCACGAAGTACACCTGACCTTTGCCGGTCACCTTGGGGGTCTTGTTGATGGTGGTGTGGCCATCCGAGTGGACCACGGTGGTCTCCTTGATCTCGAACAGGCCCATCTCCACGGCCCGCTGGGTGGGCATATTCCGGTCGGTGCCGTTGCGGCGGATGAGGTAGCCGTTTGCCCGCAGCCAGTCGAACAGCCGATTAGGCCCGATGTCCACGCCGTTCTGGCGCAGAATCTTGGCCAGCTCGCCGATCAGGATGCTGCTTTTGCTGGCGCGCACGGCGTCCGCAAACACGGCCTTCGGGGTCATCTCCTCAATCTGGGCGACCTTGTGCTCCAGCTCTTCGTGCGCCGCGATCAGCGCCTGGGCCATCAGCTCGGAACGGGAAAGGGGCGGGCGCTGTGCCAGCTGCTTCTCCATTGCATTGAACGCGGCAATGTACTTCAACTTCCACTGTACGGCCTCCTTGCCGGTAAAGCCCATCGCCAGCAGCGAAAAGCCGTCCCGGTTCATGAGGTACATGGGGTACTTCTTGCCCCGATTCTCGAAGCTGGAAAGATGGAACATAGATTTGGCAGCCGAATTTTCGGCCACCAGATTCTTTACTGCATCCAGAACATGCTTGTGCTCCTTGCCGAAGCTCTCAGCGATCTGGCGGCTGGATACCACCGGCTCGCCATTCTGGGTGGATAAGATGATGTCGTTCATGTGGTTGCACCTCTTTTAGAAAAAGTGACTTGTTAAGTTACTCAATGGCCAAAAAATACGGCCTGCGGATTGTCGATGCTCAAAAGCTCTACAATCTTTGAGGCTTCATCCGTGCCAAAAACGCGCTTTTTAAGCTTGCGAGTTAATGTCTGTTCCGAAATACCGAGCTTCTGAGCCAACATTTTTTGTGTATATCCTGCCTTTACCATGTAGGACTTGAGCAAATTTACGTTTACCACATTTTCACCCCCGATCGGCCTCAATGTAACTTGTGAGGTCACTAGTATAATATCATCACATTTGTGACCTGTCAAGTTATTATTTTGAATTTAATTCAAAATATTGTAAACCGCTGGTTTATCTGATATACTATAGTCATTAAAGGAGGTGCTCACAATGACGGTAGGCGATCGCATCCGGCAAGCCAGATTGGAGCAAGATGTAACTCAGCAGGAACTGGCAGACTATATTGGCGTTTCAAAGCAGGCTGTTTATAAATATGAAAACAATATTGTGACCAACATCCCAACCGATAAAGTGGATGCAATTGCCCGGCGGCTAAAGGTATCTCCCGCCTACCTGATGGGCTGGGAAGAGCAGCCCGCATCCCCCTCCCCCATCCCGCCGGGCTTTATCCCGATGCCCAAGATGCACAAGGTGCCTCTGGTGGGC
>ERZ1034939.1326-NODE-1326-length-11841-cov-10.361870_pt1 | contig 11841 bp, 8 predicted proteins | sample MGYA00520626_ERZ1034939 | MGnify/ENA primary metagenome ERZ1034939 (study PRJEB33766, sample SAMN09781751) | gut metagenome | biome: gut microbiome | host: Homo sapiens | place: Madagascar | study: EMG produced TPA metagenomics assembly of the PRJNA485056 data... | reverse complement strand
GGCCACCACAACCCCCACCCCATCCCTACGCGCCCGAACCAACGGCACGCCCGAGGCGATCTCCGTCGCGGCAGAAACCGGCTACGCACACTCCGCCACGGCAACCCAAAACGGCGTCATCTTCACCGTCTCGTGGAACGACGCCCCCGCGGGCACCGCGACGACCTTCCACGTTACCCAGACCAACGGCTCGTCCCAGGCCAAGGCGCGCATGGACGTGCCCACCTATTGGGACGGCGGCAGCCATGAAAGCGTCTGCGACCCGTCGCGCCCGGCATGGGCCAGCTACTACAGCCTGGGCACCGCGGGCCACGATTTTACCTTCGATTTCACAGCATCGGGCACGTACCGCATCTACTTCTACTTTATGGACAATGACAGATACGACCCCAAAACGACAAGGGAATCTACTACCTGCGCACCACGGCGGAGGTGACCGTAAACGACACCGCCCGCCCAAGCGTCACGCAGATCGTCAACAACGCCGTGGCCCAGTGCAGGCAACAGACAAACGGCTCGGAATACGACATGGCGCTGTGGCTCCACGACTGGACGCTCGACCAGCTGGAGTACGACCACAGCCTCAACTGGTGCTCGGCCGAAAGCGGCCTCACGCGCCACCAGGGCACCTGCGAGAGCTACCAGCGCATCTACTCCAAGCTCCTTGACGCCGCGGGCATCGCCAACGGCCGCATCACCGGCAACGGTCACACCTGGAACGCCGTAAAGATCGACGGCAAATGGTGCCAGATGGACCTAACCTGGGACGACACCAACAACAACTGGTACGGAGACCTGGACCAGCGCCATCTGTACTTTGGCCTGACCGACGAGCTCATGGCAATCGCCCACGCCGACCACACGGCCAACTACCAAAAGGCCGACTACGCCTACCGCTCGACCGACCTATCAAACAATTACTTTGTGCGAAATGGTAAGGCCGATGAATGGGCAGCGAAATATGCCGACCGTATTCAGCAGCACCTGGATGCTAAGGAAAAGAGCTTTTCCATTGATGCTGATAACCAGTCGTTCCCGCCGAGCATCTCGGGGATTCAGAACGGGATTGTTGCGTACGCGATGAACCTGAGGAAGCGGAAGACGAACGACGCAAAGGTTAAGCTAACCGCGGCTTCGAACGTCATCATAGAATCGAACTACAAATGGTGCGCTAAGTTCGGACTAACAGCTGAATACCAAACGCAGCACTGGAGAAGATCATCACCCGACGGCGCCTACAGGATCGTGAGCACCATAGACCCGTCCTCGGGCGTCGCCGTGACGGCCTCCGGATGCTCCATGTCCAAGGCCCAGACCATCCTGCGCTTCGCCCAGAACGAGGGCACGGGACTCTTCACCACCACCGCCGGCGGGCTCGCCATGGCGATGTCGGGCTTGGACGTCCCCCCTGGGCGCCTCCGACGGCTCCGCCTCCCAGGGCTGGGAGCTCGTGGCCATTGTCGGCGGCTACTCCATCGTCGACGCCGGGACCAGACGCGCCCCGGACGACCGCTGGCGCGACACGGGCGCCGGGACGCTGGTATGGGGCTTCGGCTCCAACCCGGAAGACCCCGCCCAGACTTGGACGCTCCAGACGGTATAACAATCGCATGAAATATGAATACAATTGACGTTGCCAGCGAATCACTTCGAGATGCGGCGTGCCGACATGTCCACGCTGGTGACTAGCACCCTCTCGTGCTAGCCACCTCGGCTGTTCGCTTCCCCTCCGCGCAGCCGGGCAACCTTGGAAACTATTACGACGTTGACCGCCCGCTCGGCGCGCCTGCACTGCAGTTCCCGCATATTGATAAAACCATCTTCAAACCGGCGTAACGATAATAGGCGAAGTTATCCACCAAAGAGCTGCACGAATTTGCAACGAAAGCAAATACCTGGGTATTGATGGATTCACGAGCAGAATGGGTCGTCAGCTTTAAACGAGCGGTATTTTCTCGCCTTCTATTGCCCTCACTAATTTCATCTCGATAACGCTCCGCAATTCCATCGACAAATGGTGTACATTTATGCGCAAAAAAGCCGCTCTACCAGCGGCTTTTCCCGTATCGCAGCAATGCTGCTCATTTATGGGGGCATTTGTGTTTTAGCAAACGGCTACGGGGGTAATCGGCATATTGTGATGCATGTAACTGCGTCCTGCGCTCCCCCGCCCCTTGCTCGGCATAAAAAACGCGGCTGCCCCGTGCATGGGACAGCCGCGTATGGATGCGGTTTAAAAACCTATGCGCTCACCTTAAGCGCGGGTCTTGATCTCCTCGAGCACCTTCGCAACAAACTCGTCGACGCTCATCTGAACGGTCTCGTTGGAGCGATCGCGTACGGAAATGTTGCCGGCCTCGACCTCCTTCTCGCCCAGGATAAGCATGTAGGGCACGCGGTCGATGCTGCGGGCCTCGCGGATCTTGTAGCCGATCTTCTCGTCGCGGTCGTCGCAGACCACGCGAATGCCGGCCTCCTCCAGCTTGGCGCACACCTCGTGGGCGTAGTCGCGGCTCTTCTCAGAGACGGGAAGCGCCTTGACCTGCACGGGAGCCAGCCAGGTTGGGAACTTGCCCGCAAAGTGCTCAATCAGAATACCGATGAAACGCTCAATGGAGCCAAAGCACACGCGATGCAGCATGATGGGGCGCTTCTTGGTGCCGTCGGCGTCAACGTACTCCAGGTCAAAGTTGAGCGGCATCTGGAAGTCAAGCTGGACGGTACCGCACTGCCAGGTACGACCGAGCGAGTCCTCCAGGTGGAAGTCGATCTTGGGGCCGTAGAAGGCGCCGTCGCCCTCGTTGACCTCGTAGTCCATGCCCAACTTCTCCAGAGCGGTGCGCAGGCCCTCCTCGGCGCGCGCCCAGTCCTCGTCTGAGCCCATGGAGTCCTCGGGGCGGGTGGAAAGCTCAACGTGATACTTAAAGCCAAACTTCTGGTACACGGAGTCGATGAGGTTGACCACGCCCACGATCTCGTCGGTCAGCTGGTCGGGACGCACAAACAGGTGGGCGTCGTCCTGGTTAAAGCAGCGCACGCGGAACAGGCCGTGCAGGGCGCCGCGCAGCTCGTGACGGTGCACCAGGCCGATCTCGCCAGCGCGGATGGGCAGCTCGCGATAGGAATGCGGCTTGGAGGCGTACACCAGCACGCCGCCCGGGCAGTTCATGGGCTTAATGCAGTACTCTTCGTCGTCGATGACGGTGGAGTACATGTTGTCCTTGTAGTGGTCCCAGTGGCCCGAGGTCTTCCACAGCTGCTTGTTCATGATGAGCGGCGTGGAGATCTCCACGTAGCCCGCCTTGTGGTGAATCTCGCGCCAGTAGTCCAGCAGCGTGTTCTTAAGGATCATGCCGTTGGGCAGGAAGAACGGGAAGCCGGGGGCCTCGTCGCGCATCATAAAGAGGTCCATCTCGCGGCCGATCTTGCGGTGGTCGCGCTTCTTGGCCTCCTCCAGCATGTGCATGTGCTCGTCGAGCTCTTCCTTGGTGGCAAAGGCGACGCCATTGATGCGTGTGAGCATCTTGTTGTCCTTATCGCCCTTCCAGTAGGCGCCCGAGACGCCAGTGAGCTTAAAGGCCTTGAGGGCCTTGGTGTAGCAGATGTGGGGGCCGACGCACATGTCGATGTAGTCGCCCTGCTGGTAGAAAGTGATGCGGGCGTCGTCGTCCAGGTCGCCGATGTGCTCGACCTTGTACTTCTCGCCGCGCTCCTCCATAAGGGCGATGGCCTCGGCACGGGGCTTCTCGTACACGGAGAACCTGAGGTTCTCCTTGACGATCTTCTTCATCTCGGCCTCGATCGCGGGGAAGTCGTCCTCGCTGATCTTGACGCCCTCGGGCAGGTCGACGTCGTAGTAAAAACCGTTGTCGGTCGCGGGGCCGTAGGCAAAGTCGGCCTGGGGGTACAGGCGCTTGATGGCCTGCGCCATGATGTGCGCGGCGGAGTGGCGGATGACGTGCGTGACCTCGTCCTGCGGGAGCTCGGCCACCGAACCGTCATTGTAGAGTGCCTTCATGGGTATGTTTTCTCCTCTCGGATGCCTGATGCAAGTGCGCGCGATGCGCTCGGCGTTTTTGACTTGCATCATTATAGGCAGGTTGCCTTGGTATACAAGCGCCCGCCGCACCTTAATGGCACGGCGGGCGATTTTCTACGCATGCTTCATCGTGTGGGGGCGGGGCGTCTGCGGCTTGCGCGCGGCGCCCGTGGCTTACGGCCGGCCCGACGATGGATGCGTTACTGAATGCGAGTTCGGCAGTAGGGGCAGACCTTCCAGTGCGCGTCGAGCGGACGATGGCAGCTGGGGCACACGTTGCGAACCTGGGTGTCGCACACGGGGCAGACGACAAAGTCCTTCTCGATGGGGGCGCCGCACTGCGGGCAGGTGCCGTACTGGGCAAGCTGACGCTCGCGCAGGGCCATGTCCAGCTCCTGCTCCTCGCGGTCGGCCGCGTAGGAGTGCGGACGAAGGACCAGGTAGGCGATGAGACCCACAAACGGGATGAGGGCGATGATGCCCCATGCCACGTAGGCGCTGGCGCCGCGGCGGCGCGCGTCGATGAACACATAGACGACCGACAGCACATACAGGGCGACGATGAAGCCGACGAAGGCATAGATGGCGCCCATAAGCTGCGGCGACATGAGCTCGGAGATGTATTTGGACATTGAGGTGTACCTTTCGGAATATTTACAGTCTGGATTAGTGTAGCACGGGGTTTGTTTATATGGGACTACGGTTGCAAGCAGGGCTGGTGCGGACACAAACATCTCAATCTGTAACAGTAACTCGGCAAATTAGGGTATAGGCGTTACAGAATTAGACAAACCGTTCTCTCCCAGACTTAAATCTCGATCTGTAACATCTTGACTCCAAAATCAGTTCTTACTGCTACAGATCAAGACAAACGGTGAGCCCTTCGTTAAATATCTCAATCTGTAACAACAACTCAGCAAAAACAAATCTAACCGTTACAGATTTAGACATTCGAAACCGACTGATAAGTTCATCTAAATCTATAACATTAGACCCCAAAACAATCCCTAGATATTACAGATCGAGACAGAAGAATCTCTCCCTGACTTTAAATCTCACTCTGTAACACATAGGACCGATTTTCCCCTCTTGCTGTTACAAATCAAGACAAATGGAGAACCCGCCTGCCAAACGTCTCGATCTGTAACACCTGAAACCCAGCTCTTCTGATTACTTGTTACAGAACGAGACAAACCTCTAACACCAGGGACGGCTGACGAGGTTATCGACGTTACTGAGTCTCCCCTCGCCTGCCGTTGGCGGGTGCTGCGGGGCTGTTCGCCGCATTGCCGCCGTGCTGGGGGCGCGCAGACCGTAGGATGGTTTTATTGACAGCCTGTCAACTTGTCTGGGAGGCACCGTGACAGAAACGTTTGATATCGCAATTGTGGGCGCGGGCATTACCGGGTGCGTCATCGCGCGGCAGCTCGCGCGCTATGACCTATCCATTTGCGTGGTCGAGGCGGCAAACGATATCGCGCTGGGGGCTTCGAAGGCCAACGGTGGTCTGGTGCACGCCGGCTACGATCCGGCACCGGGCACCGTAAAGGCGCAGGTCAATGCCCGTGGCTGCAAGCTATATGGCACGTGGGCCCAGGAGCTCGGCTTTTTATTCCGCCGCACCGGATCGATGGTGCTGGGTTTTAACGACGAAGACCGCGGACACCTGGAGAAGCTGCGCAGCAACGGCCTTGCCAACGGCATGCCCGAGCTGGCGATTATCGGCCCCGAGCGCATCCACGAGCTGGAGCCGCGCGCGAGTGCCCGGGCCACGTGCGCGCTGTGGTGCCCCTCGACCGGCTATGTCGATCCGTTTGAGGTCGCCATTGCCGCGATGGAGAACGCCGTCGCCAACGGCGTGATGTTAATGCGCTCCGCACCGGTGGAGACGATCGAGGTCGCCCCCGGCGCTGGCGACGGGAGCGGTGACGGGACCGCCCGCTTTACGTTGTCGACGCCCGCTGGTGATGTGCGCTGCCGCTATTTGATTAACGCCGCGGGCAACGGCGCCGCAGACATCTCGCATATGGCGGGTGCCGAGGAATTCCAGATGGTCTGGCGCCAGGGCAACATCGTGGTGCTGGACAAGGAACCGCGTGCGCTCATGCCGCTCTACCCCGTGCCGACGCCGGTGTCGAAGGGCGTTATCGTCACGGGTACCGTACACGGCAACACCGTGATCACCGCGACGGCCGCCGCGCGCGAGCCGGGCGACACGCAGACCTATGCGGACGACGTCAACGCGCTGCTGGGCGGCGCGCGCAAGCTGGTGCCCGATCTGGACACGCGCCGCGTGGTGCGCGCGTTTGCCGGCGGGCGTCCGGTCATTCAGGGTACGAACGACTTCTTTATTGGACAGTCAGCCGTGGTGCCGGGGTTGTTCCAAGCAGCGGGCATTCAGTCGCCGGGCGTGGCGAGCGCACCGGCCATTGCCGAGCGCATGGAACAGGTCCTGCGCGATGCCGGCGTGGTGTTGCACGAACGCGGCGACTGGGATCCCGTCCGTCTTGCGCCGGACGACTTCGACCGCGCGCCGCTTGCGCGCAAGGAAGAGCTCATTGAGTCCGATCCCGCGTGGGGCCAGATCGTCTGCCGCTGCGAGACGGTGCCCGAGGCCGAGATTGTAGCCTCGATTCGACACCGTCCGGGCGCGGTTTCGGTCGAGGGCGTCAAGCGCCGCTGCCGCGCCGGCATGGGCCGGTGCCAGAGCGGTTTCTGTCAAAGCCGCGTGGTGGCAATCCTGGCGCGCGAGATGGGCTGCGACCCCAGCGAGGTGCTGTTGGAGGATGCCGGATCTTGGGTGGTTGAGGGACCGCTGAAGGGGGTGCGCTAGGATGGCGACATTTGATATGCGCAACGAACGCGCGGAGGTCGAAGTTGCAGCGCCCGTGCAAACGCAGGCCTTCGACGTGGTCGTCATCGGAGGAGGCCCCGCCGGTATGGCAGCCGCGCTTGCCGCGCATAAGGCCGGCGCGCATGTAGCCATCGTGGAGCGCGAGCAGCATCTGGGCGGCATCCTACGCCAGTGCATCCACCCCGGATTTGGCCTGTCGCACTTTAAGCAGGAACTCACCGGTCCCGAGTACGCGCAGCGCTTTATCGACCAGGTGCGCGCGACCGACATCGCGCTGTTCTTGGACAGCATGGTACTTGGGATCGATTCAGGCGAGGGCGAGAGCGCAGGCGGCCCGGACACGGGCGAAGCCGCGGGAACCGCCGCAGTCCATACCGTCACGCTCATGAGCCCCGCCGGCATGCTGCAGCTCACCGGACGCGCGGTCGTCCTTGCCATGGGCTGCCGCGAGCGCACGCGCAGCGAGATCAAGATTCCCGGTAGCCGTCCCGCCGGCGTGTTTACGGCCGGCCTGGCGCAGCGATACATCAATATCGAAAACCTCAAGCCCGGCTCGCGTGCCGTCATTTTGGGCTCGGGCGACATCGGGCTTATCATGGCGCGTCGCTGCACGCTCGAGGGGATTTCCGTCGAGGGCGTGTACGAGCTCATGCCGTACGCCAACGGTCTGCGCCGCAACGTCAAGAATTGCCTGGACGACTTTGTCATTCCGCTGCACCTGTCCACCACCGTCACGCGCGTGATCGGGCACGACCGTGTGGAGGCCGTCGAGGTAAGCCAGGTCGACGAGCACCTGGCACCCATTCCGGGGACCGAGCGCATTGTTCCGTGCGACACGCTGCTGCTTTCGGTGGGATTGATTCCCGAGAACGAGCTTTCGGTTGCCGCAGGCGTGGAGCTTGACCCGCGCACGCGCGGCGCCGTGGTGGACCAGAGCCTGCAGACGGGCGTGCCAGGCATCTTTGCCTGCGGCAACGTGCTGCACGTACACGACCTGGCCGACAACGTGACGACCGAGTCCGAGCGCGCCGGCGCGGCTGCAGCGGCGTGGGCGCTGGGTGGCGGCGCTTGGGCGGACGCTGCGAGCACGGGCTGCGAGCTAACGGTCTCCCCTGCCGGCATCGCGGGCTACGCGCTGCCGGGACGCATCACGGCAGCGGCACTCACCAAGCTCAACTTCCGCGTACGCCGACCCGTCGATGCCGCCCGCGTGCGCATTCTGGCAGACGACGAGGAGCTGTTCGCCGGCAAGGTCCGCCCGTTTAAACCGAGCGTCATGGAAAGCTTCCCGCTGCCGACAAAGGTGATTCAGCGCGCACTCGACCTAGGTGCCAGCGAGCTTGTCCTGTCTGTCGACCCCGTTGAGGAGGCATAGTTCATGAGCACGAATGTGACCGAGACATTGCAGTTCAACTGCACCACCTGCCCATCCGAGTGCCTCCTGACCGTAGAGGTGGAGCGCGATGCCAACGGTGCCGTAGCAGCGGTGCGCTCCGCGACCGGCAACAGCTGCCCGCGCGGTGATAAGTTCGCGCATCAAGAGCTCACCTGCCCCATGCGCGTGCTCACCACCACCGTGGCCGTATCCGGCGGCGACGAGGCGCTGCTGCCTGTGCGCACGGCCGAAGCCATCCCGCTGGCACTCCACGCCCAGGCCATGGACCTCATCCGCGGCGTGGTCGTCGAAGCCCCCATCCGCATGGGCGACGTCGTACTGGAAAACCTCCTAGACACCAACATCAACCTAATCGCCAGCATGGACATCGACCCAGCCTAAGCAGCTAATTTAGGACGGGCTCTTTTATCTGCTTTTGCAAGGAGTGTCCCCAGGTGCCGGCATAAAAGGAACGTCCTAGCTGCCGGGCATGGGATACCATGGTGGCAACCTAGCGAAAGGATGTTTCATGGGACATGTCGATGACCAGCGTGTGGCGCGCGTGCTCGATGCGCTCGAGGCTCAACACCCCGGTGCACAGCTGCTTGTAAACGACCCGTGGTCGATTTACTACCTGACCGGCTTTTATGCCGATATGTTCGAGCGTTTTTGCGGCGTGCTGCTCGCGCGCAATGCCGAGCCCGTGATCCTGGTCAACGCGCTGCATCAGCTACCCGAGTATGACAATGCCCGCGTTGCCTATCATACCGACACCGACGTCGTGGCCGACGCCATCGCTCGCGAGGTCGATCCGACCAAACCGCTCGGCATCGACACCGTCATGCGTTCCGGCTTTTTGATGCCGCTCATGGAGCGCCAGGCCGCAAGCGAGTTTTTCCTGGGTGACTTTGCCGTCACCGCTGCGCGCACCCACAAGGATGCCACCGAGCAGGAGCTCATGCGCGTGTCCTCGGCCGCCAACGACGCCGTGATGGCCGATGCCATCAAACTCGTCCACGAAGGCGTGACGGAGCGCGAAATCGCCGACCAGATGCTCGGCTTGTATCGCAAGCACGGCTGCGAGGGCTTCAGCTTTCCGCCCATCGTGAGCTTTGGCGCCAACGCCGGCGACCCGCACCACGAGCCCGACGACACCGTACTCAAGCGCGGCGACGTGGTGCTGTTCGACATTGGCGGACGCCGCTGCAACTACTGCTCGGACATGACGCGCACGATCTTTTGGGGCGAGCCGGACGAGGAGACGACACGCATCTACGATATCGTGCGCCGCGCCAACGAGGCCGCCGAGGCACTCATCGCGCCGGGCGTGCGTATGTGCGACCTGGACCGTGCCGCACGCGACGTGATTGAGGATGCGGGCTATGGGCAGTACTTTACGCACCGCCTGGGACACTCGATCGGTCTGCAGGACCACGAGCCGGGCGACGTCTCGCTCGTCAACGAGCAGGTTGTCGAGCCGGGCATGACCTTCTCTATCGAGCCGGGCATCTACCTCCCCGGCCGCACCGGCGTCCGCATCGAGGACCTGGCCCTAGTTACCGAGTCCGGCGTCGAGATTCTCAACGCCTACCCCCACGACCCGGTCCGTCTGGACTAGGCAATGCGGCAAAGGCGCTGTCCCTTTGCCGCATCCCGCCAATACCGCGCCACAAAAACGGCCTATCTACTACGTTTAACCCGCATGGGTCGACCATACCCGTGTTTTCGCAAAACTGGTAAGCCATCTACCTGCGGTTTTCATTTCGCAATTCTCGGTGTGGTCGAGGGCAACCGCTCAAACGTAGTAGATAGCCCCATTTCGTGACTAGCAGCCCAAATTGGCTGCCCCGTTGGCGGGGTTAGCGGAGCAGACCGGCTACTTCGCCGGCTAGGGTGATGGTGCCGGCCGCTACGAAGGGCTCGCCCGCGTCCTCGAAGGCGGCGAGGGCCTCGGGTACGCTCGGATACACGCCCGCAAGCTTGTCGGCATCCACCAGGGCGGCAAGCTCCTGCGCGGGCAAGGCGCGATCGGAATCGGTCTGCGTCACGACCACGCGTGGGAAGGCCGGGATCAGCACGTCAACGATGCCCGCCACGTCCTTATCGGCCAGCGCGGCGCACAGCAACGTGGGGCGGTTCTCCACGCACGGATCGATCTCGTCCAGCGCGCTCACAAAGTTCTCGCTGCTCTGAGGGTTATGGCAGGCGTCGATCAGCTTGAGCGGATTGGTTCCCAGCACATCAAAGCGACCCGGCGTGGGGCAGCCCATAAGCGACGCATCGAGCTTGTCATGATCGAGCTCGCGACCCAGATACCCCTCGCACAGCATAATCGCGCACGCGGCATTCTGCGGCTGATACGCCGGCTTGACCATGCTAGACGTATAGATCGCACGCGGCGTGGTGCAGCTAAACTCAACCGTGTCGCCCACATGTGCCGGCACCTTGGTCGTGGCATGGTTCACCACCAGCGGCACTATGCCGCACTCGCGACAACGTGCATCCATCACGCGCTGAACGCTCGCCTCGTGCGTACCCTCGCCCAAAACAACAAGGCGTCCAGGCTTAATAACCGCAGCCTTCTCCCCCGCAATGGCCTCGAGCGTATCGCCCAAAATGCGTGTGTGATCGAGCCCAATGCCCGTAATGGCAACGGCGACGGGATCGGTCGCACTCGTGGCGTCCCAGCGGCCGCCCATGCCAACCTCGAGCACGGAAACATCCACTGCAGCCTCGGCAAACACGACAAGTGCGGCAGCCGTCAGCAGGTCAAACGGCGTGATGGCATAGGCACGCTCCCCCGCTGCAATACGACACGCATTCACACGACGACCTGCCTCGACGGCGGCAGAAACGCCACGGGCAAAGGCCTCGTCGCTCACAACGCGCCCGTCAACCTCCATGCGCTCGGGATAGCACACCAGCTGCGGCGACGTATACAGCGCGGTCTTTAACCCCTCACCACGCAAGATAGCAGCCGAAAAACGCGTGGTCGAAGTCTTGCCATTGGTACCGGCAACCTGAATGCAATCGAAATACTCATCCGGACGTCCCAGCTCATCGAGCATATCGACAACCGTCTCGAGCAGAGGACCAGCATCCCCAGAAATCCGCCCCGTATCAGCAGCCAGCCCAACAGCCTCATCAAACGAAAGCAACTCAAACGAGAACGGCACAGAATACGACCCCGAACGCTTAGCCATAACCCAAGTCTCCAATTACAGAAAAAGAGGCCCACCAAAAAAGAATGAGCCCCTCGCGTTGACAATATCAGCCTTTATCCGCTTGCAGCAAGATCAAGGCCACAACCCAGTGGCCCTAACCTACCAGCTGCAAACGACCACGTAACCGCACTAGGAGCGGCCCGATGCTTTGCTCGCCGCAAGTTCCGCACGCAAAGGACAGCACTTAATGTGCTGTCCGTCTTGCGCAGGACTGTCCGCAGCGGAGAGCAAAGCATCGGGACGCGCCCCGAGTAAACCTTACGAGAAGTCAGCAACCTGAGCAGTCAGCGCCACCAGGATCTCCTTGAGCTCAGCTGCACGGTCCCTCTTCTTCTGGACCACCGCGGGC
>ERZ1034939.1325-NODE-1325-length-11848-cov-281.532774_pt1 | contig 11848 bp, 13 predicted proteins | sample MGYA00520626_ERZ1034939 | MGnify/ENA primary metagenome ERZ1034939 (study PRJEB33766, sample SAMN09781751) | gut metagenome | biome: gut microbiome | host: Homo sapiens | place: Madagascar | study: EMG produced TPA metagenomics assembly of the PRJNA485056 data... | reverse complement strand
AGGGACAGCTGATAGAAACAGAAGCCACTGGAGCACCTCAAAAACACCATCATACACTAAATCAGTAAGTTGGCAGCATCACCCGGCCTGACAACCATTTACTGAATGCAGTCCGTTCCGGCAGATATTCCAGATACCTGAGCGGATACTGTCCAGCAGCGCATTCCGTCTGCGGTATTCCGCCCGTTTGCGGGCCGGGATGTCTTCCGCATCTTTACGCGGCAGCGGCACAGATAGCCGGTAAACGCCACTTTCGTCATACACACCACCTGCCGATATCCAGCACTCACTGTAACGCGCCACAAACCGCCCCTGTTTACGCGCCGCATACCGGTCATGTCGCAGGACATGCTGCTCTTCACTGACCGCAGTGATGGTATACAGCCGGCACACTTCCGCCAGCGCAGCAACGGCCTCACACAGCACCCTGCGCGGAAAGAGGCCGTGGCATACACGGGTGGCATGACGAATGATACCTGCCCCGTCTTCCCGGGGGCCCTGTAGTCCGCCAATAAACAGTGTGAAATTTCCCCGCCAGCGAATAAATGAAAACGATATCCGGATGACAGGCGTACCGTCACAATACAGAACCAGCATCAGTTCGCCTTCACGGTCAAACCCACAAGGGGTACAGGTTACAGATATCTGTTCTCCGCCACGCCCTTCTGTGGTGACCAGCGGAGTCTCCCGATAAACCCGCAGATAACGCCTTACCGGTTCCGGCTGTGTCCGTATAAACTGGTAATGTTCCAGGACAGCCTGAGCACGCTGCCGGACAGTATTGCTCCTGCACAGATAAGGACGGTGAAGTTTGGCCGGCAAAACCGGACTGGCCTCAAGCAACTGCTCCAGGTTTTCCAGTTCACACAATGCCCGCAGATAACGGAAGGTTGCATCCGGATATACAAACAACGTACGCAGAAAAAAACGGTAACGAAAGTTCCGCATTTCCCATCTGCGGCGCTGGTATGTCGGGTCTGTCATCAGCTTTACAAGCAATGTCATCACCGACAGGTTCTTTGCTTTGTTATTTTTTCCGTCACCGGGACGTGTTTTTCCGGTCAGTTTTTCCTGTTGCATATTGCTTAACCACATTTACCTTCATGAAAATTATCGTCCGGTGTCACTCCCCAGCGGATATACCGGTAACGCCTACCCTGCGCTATCAACTCCCTGACCGTACTGTCTATGCTGTAACGGGCATCCATTTCTTCCTGTCCCCGCAGCACCATCGTCTGTGCACATTCCGGCGCATCCAGAAATGAAGTCAGGGCATTTTCCCAGGCGGCCCGGTCAGTCGGTGGAAGTAAGGTTCCGTTATATCCGTGACGAATAACAGACGGGATACCCCCGACCCGGCTGGCCATTACCGGCACCCCACAGACAGTAGCTTCCACAATTGCCATGCCAAATGCTTCATTCTGGGAAGGCATTACCATCAGGGATGCTCTCCTGTATACCGGTGCCACAGGCGACAATAGTCCGCACATCAGCACACAATCGTTCATCCCCAGATAGTCGATTTTCGCTTTCAGACGTGCTTCTTTTTCCCTGCGTCCGCCGCCCACAATCAGCCAGTAAAAGCGCACGCCCCGTTGCTTCAGACAGTGGAGTACCTCCAGCATGAAATCATGTCCTTTTTCCGGACGTATCATACCCACCTGGACAATGACCGGGGCCGGTGCACGTTTTTTCAGCCAAGCGTCAATATGTTCCGGAAGTGGCTCACGGCTCTGCTTCCTGAGCTCAGCGAAGTCCATTCCGGGAAATACCACCACAACAGACTGCCTGCATATTTCATGAATCAGACGGGACCGCATCTCCTCAGAAGGCACTACGACGACATCACACATGTGATTCAGGGAGAACATTTTCATATTCTGTGTCATGTACGTTTTCTGCCGGATAATGACAAAACGTGACGTACCACCGAACAGTATTCGCCGGGTAATGCCGACGATATTGCTGTCATGACCGCTGTGGCAGACCACCATTTCCGGCCTGAATGTCACTATCAGCCGCCGGAGGGCCAGGACAGAAGGTGGATGCAGGCTGTTCCGGAACGGAATGTGAACCACCGGAATACCATAACGGTGCGCTTCTGCCGAAATCCGGCTGTGTTCACGGCAGGCGAGCATCACTGTGTGTCCCAGTCGCCGCATTGCACACATCTGGGCAACAGCCTGCAGCTCCTGTCCGCCGATATTGGGAGAGGATTCGGTATACAGTATGTTCATCGGTGTCCCCCTGTTCAGTCCGCTGTCAGCCGCGGTCCCTTATGCAGGGCCAGCAGTGAAGAAAATCCGGGTGTGGTGTAATAAAACAGACGACGTTTCAGCCATCCCACGTTTTCCCGCTCCTTTGTACTGATACGACCAATACGCAGTGAGCCACTGGCAGGATTGTTCATTCGCCTTTCTGTTGTGTAGAGATAAGAAAAACCAAGTTCTTTAGCCACTTCGATATAGTCATGGTTGTAATATCCTTCCGGCCAGCACAGATGCCGGCTGCAGTACCCCAGCATCTCCTTCATTCGTTCACGACTGAGAAGAACATCAGCACGAAGTAAATTCTGTGGACGACGAATATCCGGCATGCTGTCCCAGCGCCGGTGAGTGTGCGTGTGCGAGTGAAACTCAACAAGGCCACTACGGTGCATCTCCCGGACTTCTGACCAGCGGAGCATAACCTCATCAGCCTGCCCCTGCTCAATCAGGAGCTGACACTTCTCATGGGAGTATTCCTTTGCGTCTGCAGAAATACGGACCGGACCGTCACCGACCAGCCCGGTCACCAGAAAAAGATGCGCATGCAGTCTGAACTCCTGCAGCACCGGAAAAACCTGCAACCAGTTATCCAGCCAGCCGTCGTCAAAGGTCAGCATGACACTTTTACGGGGTAATGTTTCACCACGATAAAATGCCTCCACTTCGGCGGCAGTAACAGTTTTCCAGCCAGATTCAGCCAGCCATTTCATTTGCTCCCGGAAGGTTCGGGGGGATAATGTGACCAATCCCGGTTTATTACTGACGTGGTGATACATTAATACCGGTAAATGCCTGGCATTAGTTACATTTTCTGTATTCAAAATGCCATACCCTCCATACTTTTCATACTTAAAATAGCCGAATAAATCACAGAGAATAATTATCAAAGCAGTCTCCACTGTCCTGCCCCTCCCTTACCGAAATTTACTTTTTCCACCACTCCGGATGATTGCAACACCGCCAGATATTCTCGGGTCTGGTATCTTGTCAACCCGGCAGCATCCGCGATTTCACGCGTTTTCAGTGGTGATACGGATGCATTTCGCTCTTCCATAAAACGGATGATTTTTTCATAACAGTCAGGTTGTGAACACATATTCATGCCAACTCCGAAAGTCCGATGTATATACTCACTCTACCCCAATTAACTCAGGCCCGATGCGGTGTAAAATAAAATCAATACAAATAATGAAGTCTTTAATTTACCAGTACCTGTAACACGCCACTTCCTTCAAAAGATTCTGCCACCGGTTTAGTAATATCATTCAGGCGATAAGTGGATTTAATGGATAGCGTCTTACTGTTATCAATTGCCATGGTTTCATCATATTTACCATTATCAAATGTCAGTTCACACACATAGAAAGGGAGTAAATTCATAATCATTCGACTACAATGCCTTAACTGATTAAGTTTATGAGAAAAATACCCCGGGCTGATACCATAGATACAGAATATTTCTTTCCGGTTTTTTCCGTTAACAAGAAAATCCTTCAGTGCAGCATTAATTTTCCTCTCTCTTATTTTAGACAGCAGCATCAACTGTTCAAAATGTTCCGGCATAACCTTTCCGGGACATAAAATATTTCGCAGCATGGACTGAGTCAGGGTTTAGCGCGCTGTGCCGCATATATTTCTCCACCTTATTACAGAATTTTTCTGTTACAGGTAACTGATACTCATTGTGACCGAAGCACTGAAGGTTCCGGCATTCAAATCTGTATTGCCATGTTTATAAGGCACTGCCGTGAACGTAAACTGACTGTTCTGAACATTAACGGCTGAAAGGCCTTTTGTGATTTCATATCCATATTGTCCCTGTGCTCCGGCACCCAGCCTGAGCGGATTCTGAGGATCCACAGACCCGCCCTGATATAATGCAATACCCAGCGCCGAAGGATTAGCACCTGTGGTATTCAGCACATTATCTGGCGCACCGGAAAGCTGACCTGTGCCTCCAGACAGACGGATATATGGTTTCCCCTGAAAATACTCACAATTGACTTCCACGGTTGTGGGTTGTGCATAATTCCGTCCATCCACTTTCTGAAGCGCAATCTTTCCGAAAGAGACTTTAAAGTCAGTATCATTTTTTATTTTACAGGGGGGGATATAAATGGTTCCGGTTATTTTTATAGGGACATCCACTGCCATGACCGGTGCCGATAACAACATAACTCCGCCTGTCAGCGCTGATAATATCAGCCTCATTCTGTTTTTCATTTTTTCACTCCTTCTGTCCGGCCTGCTTTGTCATTCTTTCCGGCCAGAGATGACATATTCTTCCCGGCGCTTTCACCGGACGCGGGTTCTGCAACAGACTTCACTTCTTCAACCCTGAGCGTGTAAACCATGGTTGCTCCCGGAGGAACTTTTGGTGGATATCCCTCATCACCGTAAGCCAGCTCCGGAGGGACAACAAGCTCCATTGTTCCGTGATTCTTCATCAACATCAGTGCTTCGCGGAACACAGGCGGATATTCACCCAGGACCTGAGATATCACCCGGCCTCTTGCATCCATATCTTCAACAACCGTGCCATCCGTCAGTTTTTCTGTCACCACAACATCCACCAGGGTGTCATCACCACGGATAAACTCACCATCGCCGGCATACTCACTCCGGTACCAGAATCCCCCTTCCGCCTGTTTCACGCCTTTCTGTTTTCTGAACTTCTCAAGCCAGGCTGCCCCCGCCTTCTTCTGTTCGCGAATCACAGCCAGACGGGCTTTCTGTGCCAGTTCTTCCGCCTGCTGCAGTGCGACATCCAGAACAGATTCATTCAGCAGAACTTTCCGGTTCAGCGCATCGCGTATTCCAGCCATCAGAATACGGTTATCCGTTTTCAGTCCCAGTTGCTGTTGTGCGGCCTGAAGATTCAGCATATCGCGTCCCAGCATCACACCGGCAGCATAAGTCTGCTGCATATCGTCAGGTTTCAGCATTTCCGCTGTCACTACCGGCATATCCGCCATTTCAGCTTTCAGGGTATTCAGCGTGGCCTGCAGTTCAGTCTTTTCTTTTCCGGCCTGTTCAGCTGCAGCCTTACTTTCCGTTTCCATACGGGACAGTTGCTGCTTCAGCTCAATAACCTGCGCATTCAGCGTTTCCTGAGCCTGCTCTCCCTTTCTGGTGATGGTCTCAAGCTGTTTCCTGCTTTCATCAAGTTCCGCGTTCAGGGAAGCCACTACCTTGTCCTTTTCTGCATTATCCTGTGCAGTGTCAGGCAGCACTTTCAGTCGTTCACGCAGTCCCCGGTTTTCCTTTTTAAGCTGTCGAACCTCCTGTTCCCTCAGCGTCAGCCGGCGTCGCAGTTCGGTATTGCTGCCCGCCCCTGATTCACCTTTTCCGACAGACCTGGCGACACTGTCCGTTTTTCCACCTGAACCTCCCTCTTTTATGGCAGAGGCTTCCTGCTGCTGATACTGCTGTGCAAACTTCAGTATGCCCGGAACACCTCCTGAATTTTCTCCGGCTCCGGCACAGCCTCCCCACAATAACAGTGCAACACCTCCCGTCGTTTGCAGTATCCGGCGGCATATTTTCAGTCCGTCATTCATAGAACAACTCAAAATTCGCTACTGACTCATACTCTCCGGGCTGTACGCTTTTCTGGACAATGGCATCAGGTGTTGCCTGCACAAAAGCCTTAAAATTCAGCGTTACCGTATTGCCCTCAATCTGCGTTCCCTGTCTGTTATTGTGCGCGTCCCCCAGTTTCAGCGGAGTGACACCATCCGTATCCAGCAGACCAACAGCAAGTTTTCCCTGGTTCTCTCCGGAAACACGTAAAAACCAGTCCGACTTTTCCTTCATTCCGGGCTCAGGATTACCGCTGAATTTCAGCTTCACTGTTTTCCAGATAGAGGATGTATCACAGTCGACCAGACGGATGCTGAATTTTTCAGCCGGTCCCTTACCCGGTGGCACCTGAAAATCCTTTACCGGTCGTTCCAGAAACTGGACTGTCTGATTCAGACTGGCGGAGTCAATCTGGCAGGGGCGGTCAAGTAACTCCCCGTCAAAAGTGACATTCACCGCGCCGGCAGACAGCGTCAGCAACAGAGGCAGAAAGCCCGCCAGTCGGGCTATACCCGTTCCGGAAATAACGCCTTTCATTCTGCTTTCCTCCGTTCTTATTCATAATCCAGCCGCAGACGCAACAGGGCCGTGTTGTCCCGCGGGTTCATGTACGGTTTCCCCTGCGCACGGTCTGTCGCCTGCTGACCCGCCAGTGCCTGCTGCTGTGCCTCACTCAGCCAGTAAGTGAACTGATTCGCACCACCGTACACAACAGCACGCCCCGTGCTGACCATCCTCCACTCCCGTCAGCAGGGCACTCTGCATCACCATCATGCTGTCACGCCCTGCCACCGAAGTGGCAGAGGTCACCGCACCACCGTCACCACATCCCAGAAGATTCAGCTTCAGCGCATAACGCGTCATGATGCCTTCCGTGCTTTTTTGTAATGGCAGTTCCACCTCATTCGTCTCCAGCGTGCACGGGGATGACAGCAGCGCACCACTGACTGTCAGCATCCCGGTACGGCCATTGTGCTCATTCACCCACTGGTGACGGGTCTCATCTGCCACAAAAAAGTTATCCCGCATGACCAGCTCATCTGCCCGCAGCACACTGTTCATGCTGCAGCGCAGCATGACAGAGCCCTGTTGTTGTCCTGTTCATCTCCGGCACCTCCGCTTAATCCTGTCACTGCGCGCTTATTTCTTCACCGCCGTACAACGGTCTCCGCTGCAGCTGAACTGCAGAACCGGACGTCCGCCGTAGTCGTTGATGTAGCTCAGGTACGGCGTGCTGTATGTTCCGGATTTCACCGTCTGCGTGGACTTCGGTGCCAGCATCACGGCCTCAAACTCGCCTTCCTTCGCCTGTTTTTCACTTCCGCCAAGGCCTATCACCGTCACGTAATACGGTGTCGGGTTTTCAATCCGGTAACCTCCGCTGGTTTTGTTCAGCACCAGCTGGTCCTGCCAGACTGCATTGGGTTTCGCCTCAATGGCTTTCGGGCGGTAAAACAGCTTGATTTTGGTCTGCAGGGCTATCTGCAGTACATTCGCCTTATCACTCTTCGGAGGAATTTCACGAAGGTTGAAGTAGAACAGGGATTCCCGGTCCTGTGGCAGTTTGCTGATATCCGGGGTGCTGGCCAGACGGACCATACTTTTGGCTCCCGGCTCAAAACGCTGCACCGGCGGAGTGACCACAATTGGTCCGGTGGTGATTTTTTCCTGCTTCTCATTCTCTATCCATGCCTGGGCCAGGTACGGAAGCTGTTTGTTGTCATTGGCCACATTCAGCGTCATCGATTTCTCACCACCGTTAAAAATCGCACGCGTACGGTCCAGGGAGATGGCAGCCTGGGCTGCCGGTACTGCGCTCAGGCACGCTACCGCCATCAGCGTTTTTTTCAGCGCCGGTTTCATTTTCAGCATCTTTTCTTCTCTCAGTTCTGGTTCCGGTGTCGCCTGTGGTGCAACACCGTCCACTTATCGATTTATGCCTGTACAGGGTTACTGACTGTCGGCCGGTGAAGATGACCGGCAGCCAGTCCCTCGTTCCGTCAGTTCGCCTTACGGCAGGGCAGCAGCAGTTGCTGTGCCGGGTCCAGTTTTGCCGGGATATCCACCACACACTGTGTCCGGCCGTCCCAGCCGACATTCAGGGTTTCCCCCGGATTCACCCCGCTCAGCCAGGCCAGACCGCTGTCTGCCACCATCCCCAGCTCACGGCCTTTCGCGTTAGTCACGCTGGCACCAAACGGCGGATGGCTGTTGTCTGCCAGACGCAGCACGGCAAACAGACGACTTCCTTTCAGGACTTCAAACTCCCTGTAACCAATGGCCCCTTCCGTCAGGACCGATTCCACCACCGAGCGGGGGGCTTCCATGTCTTCCGGCAGCTTGTTCAGGTCCACTGAGGTGGTGTTGCGGTAATAGCTGCTCACATCCGTCACCACACCAATTCCCCACCGGTTGGTGGAGACCCGGCCGCCATCGACAGGCACGCCTCCGACACCATCGGTGTCTACCAGCAGCCGGGTTCCTCCGTTCATGCCCCCTGCATGCAGGGCCGCGCCTTTCGCGGTTATCGTTGCACCACCGGATGCGCTCATACCGAATGACGTGTAACCGTTCTCCACGGCAGAGAAGTTCGCTGACAGGTTGGCTAGCGGACTGCTGTGGTTGTAGTACGCGCTCATCTGACTCTGCGATGGCTGACCGCCACCACTGCTCACACCGGCGTTCAGGCTGTAACTGCTCAGCCCTTTGTTCAGCGTGTCGCTGTACCCCACGGTATTGGTGTAACGGTCATTGCTCATGCTGCCGCTGTAGCTGGCCGTACCGGTTCCCCACGGCACGGACAGACGTACAAACGCCGAATCGTTATCCCGGTTCTGGTATTTCGAACGGGATGCGGACAGCCCCAGGGAAATGTTCTTAAACCCGAAGGCATCGAAATAACGGTTAACCGACAGCGTGTAATAATCAGATGTCCGGCGGTCCCAGTAGGTCTGATGGCTGTACTGCAGGTTGACCGAGGTCTTCCAGTCCTCGAAGTTCTTGTTGAGCGTGACGGTGTACAGCTCCTTCTCACGTCCCGTGAAGTCATTCCGGTAACGGGCATTGAGGTACTGGTCCATCGTCATGTAATTGCGTTCAGAGAAGCGGTAACCCGCAAAGGTGATATCCGCATTCACGTCATCAAAACGTTTGGAGTAGCTCAGACGCCAGGATTTACCCTGCTTCGTCTCTTCTCCAGGAATGCGGGCCACAGACTGGGTCACGTCAGCAGATACCGTACCGAACTCATTCAGGTCACGACCCAGCCCCACTGCCAGGGCGTTGTAATCCCCGGCAACGATACCGCCACCGTAAAGTGACCACTTGTTACTGATACCCCAGGATGCCTCACCGGCAGCAAAGATCGGGCCTTCCGTGGTGTGCTCGTAGTTACGCGAACGACCGGAAACCAGCTTGTAACGAATCTGGCCCGGACGGGTCAGATACGGCACATATGCCGTGTCCACCTGGAACGTTTTTTTCCGCCCGTCCTGCTCGATAACCTCAACATCCAGACGACCACGCACGGAGCTGTCTAGGTCCTGAATGGTGAACGGACCTGCCGGCACGGCGGAGTCATAGAGGATGCGTCCCTGCTGCGAAATCACGACGCGCGCATTCGTGTCCGCAATCCCTGAGACCTGCGGTGCATAACCGCGCAGTTTTGGCGGCAGCATGCGGTCATCACTTTCCAGACTGGCACCGGTGTAGCGCCAGGAGCTGAAAATCTCAGAATTGATATAGTTCTCACCCAGAGTGAGGTTGGCGCGCCAGCGCGGGATGGCGCGGTACATGTAGAAACGGCTCCAGGTGAACTGACTGTCCGTCCCCTGCGCACTGCCGGTGGTATGATTCAGGTTGCCCTGATAGTCCGCACGCAGACGCCAGGCACCGAAGTTGGCACCCGCAGTCCCGTTATAGCTCAGTGACTGTGACTGCTTTCCCTTGTGCGGCTTGTTCACCGTCCCGTTGATGTTGTAGTCAAACAACAGCCCCGGAATACCGTTATCCCAGCGGGACGGCGGCAGCCAGGAGGCGTCGGAATACTCCAGCCAGGCCTGCGGCATATTGATGTACAGCATCCCCTCTGCCGGATTCGGGCGTATCTCCACCCCCGGCAACTGACTGAGGTCCGCACACTGCCCGTTATTCCAGTATGTGATTTTTTCCTGTGACGCCTCAGTCAGTCCCATATGACCAACCATCTCCGGTGTCAGACAAGGCTGCGGTAACGGTTTCTCGTTATCCGAATCTGAATAAGGTGGTTCAAGAAACGTTATCTGAAATGCCGACGGAGAAATGCTCTGATCATTTACTTTGATTTCCATCTGGTACTGACCGGGCATAATATAGCCGGCCCGGGAGAACCGGGAAATATCAATATTCTGTCTGTCTTCGGCATCCAGAACATCTGTATTAAAGTCGACGGCATAAGCCGGTGCGCCTGCAAGGGAAAGCATCAGCGCATATGTAATGCCGTTAACAGCAAAAGAGGTATTATTTTTATTATCAGCCACCACCCACCTTTAATACAGACTGCTCCCGGAAATAAAGACAAAGTACCCCTCCTGCATGCAGGATTTAATTTCAGTTCCTCTGTCGGAATAGTTAATTAAACACAGAAATAACATCCGTCTGTTACCGGATGTTATTTCTGTTCACCCTGTTATTCGTAATCCACCTTAAAACGTAATGCGGCATAATAATCTCCCGCCTTTAACGGCTGACCATTACGGACAACCCGCAGGGTATAATCCAGCCCCTCTTCATTTCCGTTCAGCAATAACGGCGGCATCACTTTACCGACACGGGCCGAATAGCCCTGGTTATCCAGTATCTGCAGATTGATACCTTCTGCCTGACCGGTTAGTGAGAATTTGTCAGGCGTTTCGCCCTGCAGACCATCAAAGGTCACCCGGACACGGCTCGCCGTATAAACCCGTTTACCTGTTCCCGCCAGCTCACAGTTACGCAACCGCAGACGAAATTTCTTTTCAGGACCAGCAAAACTGTCCTGTAAATCACGAACCGGGGTCTCCCCCATATCAATCACCTGCCCCTTAAAACTCGCCCGGCCATGCCACCAGACATGCTCCTCTCCCCAGTACTCCGGCCGGGTCATCCCCGGCGGCGGAAAGGAGGGCGATGGCGCAGCCTGAGCCACTGCACACAGGAAAAATGTTACCGAAGGGAACATGCGCCAGAACATGCAGTATTTCTTCTATTCTTACCGGTAATAGCCGGGGCATCGCCCCAACATCTCTGGTTGTAATCCCAGAAAACAATAAATTACTTATAGGTCAGGTTGAAGTTGGCGACCGCAGCAAAGTCACCTTCGGTTACAGCGGCTTTACCAGTTGCTTTCTGAACCCAGGCGCTGTAACGCATGGTGTTGTCGCCGGCTTTCAGGTTATAGGCGCCTGCTGGAGTTGCGCCATCAAACGTCACAAAGTCACCAGCAGCAGTGGACATCTTGATAACTGTATCAGTTTTACCAGAAGTCCCTAGTTCATCAGATTGACCATCAGTTACATTTGAACCAGAGAACGTAATGGTTACAGTTTTTTGTGCATCCGCAAGAACACAGTTAACCAGCTTGATATCTACATTTTTGTGCTGGGATGTACCGCCATTAGTCAAATGCGCTTTGGAAATCTGGCCAAAGTCGATAGTCTGGTCTGCAGATTCCGGAGCAATACCACAAGGCGCATCAATTACAGTACCTTTAAAATTAACAGCTCCCTGTCCTTGATTTTGATTTGCAGCGTTCGCACCTAAAGAAACCAAAGTCATTGCAACAGCACCAGCCATAACAGTTTTCACAATATTCATTTCCTTATATAAACAAAAGACATTAATAAATACTAGCACCAGGATATTAAAAATGATGCCAACCTTCATTCATTTATCATCCTTTTGGATGAGCATGTAGAAAGCAACTGTTCTAAGCCATTAAACACATCCAGTCCTATACAACATATTCCACTTACTGGATGATT
>ERZ1034939.1322-NODE-1322-length-11863-cov-11.747459_pt1 | contig 11863 bp, 17 predicted proteins | sample MGYA00520626_ERZ1034939 | MGnify/ENA primary metagenome ERZ1034939 (study PRJEB33766, sample SAMN09781751) | gut metagenome | biome: gut microbiome | host: Homo sapiens | place: Madagascar | study: EMG produced TPA metagenomics assembly of the PRJNA485056 data... | reverse complement strand
GAGCACAACCTTGCCAAGGTTGGGGTCGCGGGTTCGAGCCCCGTTGTCCGCTCCAACTATCTTACGCGGTTCTAACGAACCGCGTTTTTTGTTGACGCTGCGCGAGCCCCGGACACCCCATCTTGCCTCTCAATCGTCGGTCGCGTACATAAAGTACGCTTTCCTCCTCTTTCGCGGCAACCTGGGGCACCCGGGGCCCGCTCGCTGTTGTGGCCGGGGGAGTGAGCCTTCCGTTCCTTTCGCCTAATTGGTCAATCCGTCTTAGGGGTTCGAACCCGAGAGGGAGCGAGCGTTAAGCAAACGCGGAGCGGTTGCAGCGAGCTGGCGAGGACGCCGGCAGGCGACCGAAGCCGGTGCGGATACGCGGACGCCCCGTTGTCCGCTTCAGGCGCAACAGCCCGACTACTACGGTAGCCGGGTTTTTTCGTATCCATAGCTTGGGCTCGAACTTTTTTCAAATTATTCGAAAATAGTTCTTGCATTCGGGTTGATCATCCCGTATATTAAATCCTCGCAGGCGGACATGGCTCAGTTGGTAGAGCACAACCTTGCCAAGGTTGGGGTCGCGGGTTCGAGCCCCGTTGTCCGCTCCATTTGGGCGTTTAGCTCAGGGGGAGAGCGCTTCCCTGACACGGAAGAGGTCAGAAGTTCAAATCTTCTAACGCCCACCAAATGTTCGCAGCTCAGAGGCCATGTCCTCTGGGCTGTTTTGTTTTACCATAAAACGCACCATAAAATAGACCACCAAAATTCGACCTTTTTGATCGAATGGGGGTACTTCTAATATAGTTTTGAACCCCTCCACAAGTCCTACAAATGTATAAAATCGGCCCTGCTGAGAATATACGAAATAGCTCTGTATCTATGCGTAAACTATAGTTTACGTTTTCAACCTTTATATATCAGAGTGTGACAAACTGTTACACCGGTGTGACACCCCGCAGCTCAATTAGCTGACAGCTAGGCTGAGATAGTGTTGTGCAACTCAGCGTGGCTCGCCGTTCGCCGTCTGCGACGTGCGCATTTTTCCTTAACTTGCCCTATCTTCATCTTGGCGCGACACGATGCGACAGTTGGAGGTGATCAGATGGCAGAGGTAGTGAAGCCCAAGGGTCTCTATATGGCCGGTTATTCCGTCGATGAAATTAACCATCTTCCGGCGGTAATCGGAACGACTGAGGTTGCCCGCCTTGCCCGCGTATGCGTGCGTACCGTTGCGAAAGAAGCCAACAAGGGCAATCTGGACGGGGCATTCCGTTTTGGTGGGCAATGGCGTTTCTACACCGATAAGATCTGTGCCCAGCTCGGCATCGAGCGCTCGTAATCAAACCGACAAGTGAATCCATATGAGAGGAGGCAAGAAATGGGCTTCAGTGACATCCCTATGTTTTTGACGCCCGGTCAGCTCGCTGAGTTGACTGGGGAGCATGTGGGGTCAGTGAGACGTGGGTGCGTCGAGGGGCGCATTCCGGCGGACAAGGTCAACGGTCGTTGGCTGATCTGCCGCGACACGGTATTTAGCAATGCGAAGGAGGCGATCGCCGATGAAAAACGTCGGCCGTTTGCCGGCGCGCCCGTGTAGGCGTGCGGCACAAAAAATGGCGCAGGCGGGATTAGGGCCCCGACTGCGCCGTGGAAAACCTTGGGGAAGGTATCCGGCGCACAGTGTAGCACGCAAAAGTGTTCTGTGGCGTTTTGTTGCGTGGGGTGATGCGTGATGGGCGTGCTTTGCATGGTTCTGGGACCGTCTGGTTCCGGCAAGTCGACCTCGATGAGAAATCTCGACCCGCGCTTTACGGAGGTGCTGGGCTGTACCGGCAAGCGTCCTCCGTTTAAGACGCAGCTCTCTGTTTGGCTGCGATCGGACTATCCGAGCATCTGCCAGATTTTGGCGGCGAACACGCGCCCGATCTACGTTATCGATGACTCGACGTATCTGATGCAGTTCGATAACTTCCGCCACGCGAGCGAGAAGGGCTACGACAAGTTCGTAAAAATGGCGGTCAACTTTGAGATGTTGCTCGAGTCTGCTATGGCCACAACGCCCGATACCGTCGTCTATTTTCTCCATCACCCGCAGTTTGGCGATGACGGTTCGTCCAAGCCGCAGACCATCGGCAAGATGCTCGACAGTCAGCTGTGCATCGAGGGGCTGTTCGATGTGATCTTGGAGTGTGCCGTGGTGGAAGGCCGCCATGTGTTCTTTACCAACGAGCACGGCGTTTCCAAGAGCCCCTGGGGCATGTTTTCCGAGCAAGTAATTGATAACGACCTGGCCGTGGTGGATGCGGCGATTCGAGAGTTCTGGAATCTGCCCCCGCTGCCGCCGACGGAGACCCCTGGAGGTCATGACCATGAAGATTAACGAGGAGCTGGCGGTATTGACCGCCCTGCAGAAAGTGGTTGGATCGCGCTTGGACGCGGTTCGCGCCGAGGCTGACGCGGGGATGCGCCAAAGCTACGACGAGGACGGCGTGACCAAGAAGGCACTGAAGGTTGGCGGCGCGAAGGTCGGCGACTATATCGTGACCCTGACCAAGGGCACGTGGCGCGTGGCCAATGCCAAGGCGTTTGAGGACTTTGCACTGAGCTACGGCTTTGCCCGTATCGACAAGTCCATCCGTCCCGAGTACATGGCCATGGCCATCGAGCTGCTTGAGGACGTCGAGGGCGCGCTGGACACGAAGGTGACGGTCGACGAGAAGTGGCCGAACTTCATCACGAACGTCGATGGGCATGCCTTCTATATGGACAGCAAGCTGGAGGTGCCCGGCCTTGAGTGGGCACCGCAGCGCATCAAGGGCCTGCAGGTGCGTGGCTGCAACCCGGATGACGTGATGCCGATTTTGCGCCAGCTGGGTGTGGCGCCTGCCGCGCTGCTGTCTGATTCCAATAATTCCGAGCCCGAGGAGGCTTAATCCATGAAGGTTATGAACTGGGTGGGCGTTGAGGAGTCGAGCCCGTTTGAGAAGCTGCCCGCGGGCGGCTACGTAATCCGCATCGTCGACATTGAAGACGTGACGGACCGCGAGTACCTGAACGTGGTCTATGACGTCGCCGAGGGGCAGTACGCGGGCTTCTACGGCGATGAGTTCGGCCAGAAAAACCCGTGGGCCCATCGTTTCGTGCGCTCGTACAAGGAGAACTGCGAGGGCATGTTCAAGCAGTTCCTGAGCCGCCTGGAGGACAGCAACCCGCAGTGGACGGTTGCCGCCTGGACGCAGACGTGCGACCCGGCAAACCTGATCGGGCTGACCCTGGGCGCCGTGTTTCAGTTTGAGGAGTACACCAATGAACAGGGTGACGACAAAGAGCGCCTGAACCTGGTAGGCGTGTATTCAGTCGATGATATTCGCGCGGGGAACTTCAAGGTTCCCGAGCGTAAGGACAACCGCACGCACGCAACGCCTAAGCCCAAGATCGGTGGCGGCGTGAGGGTGGGCGTTGCCGACACCATGCCCGCCACTCCCGCGAGGACGGTGCTGGAGATGCCGCCGACGCCCCAGCCGCCCGTGCAACCGGTGCAGACGGTGGCCCCGGCGCCGTACCCTGCCTATCCGCCGCAGCCGGTGGCCTATCCTGCGACGCGCCCCGTGCCGTATGACCCGAGCATTCCGTTCTAGGCATGGGCGGCGTGTATCTAGAGGACACGCGCCAGCAAGCCGGTAAGCATGATGCGAAGCACGAGTGGTGGGCCGATCAAGGCATCGCCCTCGTGCGCTCGAAACTCGCCTTCGGTGACTACTGCAAACCCCCTGAGGTGGCGGTGGACACCAAGGCGAGCATCGCCGAGCTCGCGATGGATATCGACCGGGAGCACGCCCGGTTCCGTCGCGAGCTGATCGGCGCACGCGATGCCGGCGTGCGGCTGTATGTCCTCGTTGAGAACGATGCGGGGGTGACCGATCTTGGTTCCCTGGCGTTGTGGACGGAGCCAGATGCTGATCTTCGGCGTCGTAAGTACGCGCAGCGCCGGATAGAGGGCAAACGCCTCGCGAAGGCCTGTAGGACCATGTCAGACCGCTATGGCGTGACGTTTCTGTTCTGTGCACCGGAGGATGCGGCCCGCGTCGTGACCGAGATTTTGGAGGGGCGCTATGAGCCTGAGTGAGTTCGGTGCGGCTGCCGTCGCGTACGCCGAGCGCGGCTGGGCTGTCTTTCCATTGATTGCCCGAGATAAGGTGCCCGCCATTCACGGCGGGTGCCGCTCGGCACTGGCGGATCCCGTGCAGGCGCGTGCGTGGTGGTCTGCGAACCCGCGCCATAACGTCGGCATCGCGTGCGGTGCCGTTTCGGGCGGGCTGGTTGTTATCGATATTGACGTTGATGAAAGCGAGGGCGAGGATGGGCGTGAGACGCTGGCCCGCTGGGAGGATGAGCACGGGGCCCTGCCGGCGACCGCGACGGCGATCACGGGACGCGGTGGCATGCACCTGTTCTTCCACGCGGACCATGAGGTGCGCAACAGCGCTAACAAGGCCCTGGGCGTGGATGTGCGCGGTGACGGCGGCTATCTGGTCGCGCCGCCCTCGGTACACCCCAACGGCAGGCGCTACGCGTGGCTCGCGTCGCCTGAGGAAGTCGGGGTTGCGGAGGCTGATGCCAACGTCCGGGCTTTCCTCGATTTCGTGCGCCCTACAGCGCCGACGGCTGAGGCGCGCTCGGGCGGAGCATCGGGCCCACGTTTCACGTTGCCGGAAGAGATCGGCGCGGGTGCGAGGAACGACACGCTCTTCCGGTATGCGTCGAGCCTGCAGGCGCAGGGGAAGGACGATGCCCATATCCGTGCCGCCGTCGAGGCGGTGAACGGTGAGCGGTGCTTTCCTCCGCTGCCGCAGCAGGATATCGAGAAGATCTTGGGCAGCGTGTGTTCCCGGTATGAGAAGGGCAGGCCGCGTGCCTTTCGCAAGCTCGATAAGAACGGGAACCCGACCGGGCCCGTGCGCCATAACGTGGTGGCACGCGAGCTGATTGATGCCCATAGGGCCTGCATCATCGACGGAGCGCCCGCGATCTGGGACGGCAAGCGCTATGCCACAGGCTGGCAGGAGATTAACCGGGCCACCATCGACCTGCTGGACGACTGCAAGATGGCCGACCAGAAGGAGGTCCGCAATTACATCCTTCACATGGCGCCCGAGACCAAGGCTTCGTCTGCCACGTTGATGGGCTTTGCCAACGGCGTGCTGGACCTTGAGCGCGGGCTGGTGCCCCAGGCGGCGGACATGGTGATCACGAATATCATCCCGCATGCGTACCGCGCCGACGCGTACGACGAGGCGGCCGATAGGTTTCTCGACCGGATCAGCTGCGGTCGCTCCGAGGTGCGTGCGAACCTGGAGGAGACAATCGGCATGTGCATATACCGCTCGAATGAGTTTGGTCAGTGTCCGGTGCTGATTGGCTCCGGCTCTAACGGCAAGTCGACGTTTATCCTCGCCTTGAGGAACGTCCTGGGAAACGAGAACGTGAGCTCGCTCGATATCAACGTGGTGGGCAAACAGTTCCAGGCCGGCAGGCTCCTGGGCAAGCTCGCCAACTTGGGTGACGATATCTCGAATGAGCGGCTGAACGGTGACGTGCTGTCCGTCTTCAAGAAGGTCGTGACCGGTGAGTGGATCTACTCCGATGTGAAAAACGGTGAGGGATTCGAATTTAGGCCGTACTGCACGCTGGTCTTCAGCTGCAATGAGTTTCCCTCGCTCGGAGACTCGAGTGAGGGCATGATGCGGCGACTGTTCCCGATACCGTTCGAGGCGAGCTTTAGTAAATCTGATCCCGATTACGATCCGCGCATCTGGGAGAAGCTCACCAGTAGCGCCGCAGCGGAATACTTGGTTCGCGTTGGCGTTGAGGGGCTTCGCCGCCTCATCGCGCAGAACGGCATGACGCCGAACGGCAGGAGTGACGCCCTTGCCGGCGAGGTGCGTGCGGATAACGATTCAGTTCTCAGCTGGATCGAGGATGAAATGCTTGATGGCGATAGCTTCACTGAGGCGGTTATCGCTTGGAAATATGAGGACTACAAGGCGTGGTGCGAGTCGAGCGGGTTGAGGCCGTTTGGGCGGCAGAAGTTCACCCGCAAAATCAACGAGCGTTACGGCTTTGAGAGCGTCGTGGCCAAACGGCAGTTTGGCGCGGGCGTCAAGACCGTGCGCGTGTTTAGGCACCGCGGCGAGTCATAACGGTTCGGTTACGGTTTGGCATGTGCCGCCGTAACCCTTTTGAGCTGGGATTGTTACGCGGTTACACGGTTACGGATGCCCTTTTCCTATCTCTCTATAAAAGGTAAGAAATATATAAGAGATATAGGCTGGGCGCTCCGTAACGTAACCGAGATTACGGAGGTTTCTGATGATGATTGAGCGCAACGAGATGAACGAGGCGAAGTTCCTGTATGCCTGCGCTTCGATGAAGGTCGCGATCGCGAGCTTTCTGGAGGTGTGCGAGGTCTACGGGTGCGCGAGCGATGAGCTGGTCAAGATGCTCGATGAGTCGCGCGAGGCCATCGACGGCCTGATGAGGGCATGAGCCGCCCGGGCCCTGCCGTGCCCTGGACGTGCCGGCAGGAGGAGATCGTGCGCGAACAGAGCCACCTGGGGGCGGCGGGCGTGCGCGAGGCGATCTACCGTGAGACGGGGGTGTTTCGGACGGTGCGGTCCGTCGAGGCGCATGCGAGCCGGATCCATGTGAGCTTGAAAGTCCGGCCGCAGTGCCCCGAGTGCGGGGTGATCGGCGTGAGGTTGGTGCGGACGACCGGCATGTGTCCGCTGTGCACCGAGCGGCTGCACGTTGAGGAGGAGCGGGCGTATAACGAGCTCCTCCAAGCTGAGGCGGCAGGTGTCGAGGGGCCGGAGCTTGTGTCGCTGCAGCGCGAGTACGCACGGCTGCGGCAGGCGAACTCGAGGCTGCGGCGGCGGTATGGGTTGCGGGGGAAGCGGGAGCGGGGCTGATGCCTAAACTTCCCCGTTATTTGATTTGTCCTTGAACGAATTGCTCGCCTGCATAATGTCGAACCATTCTGCGGACAGTTGCGGGACGATCCGCGCGCGTCCGTTTTCTTCTACGACAAAGGGTATGCCCCCGATGGCAGGGGGCTCCTGACCTTCGGCTAGCGTCGGGCCGAGTAGATATGCGGTTCCGCCTTTGAAGGGGCAGGTATTAGTGACCTTGACGTTCCACGCTCGGAACTCGAATTTGATCCGCGCGATGGCGACCGGTGCCTTCACGTTCTGCAACCCCCTGACTTCTATCTGCGCTATCCATTTCGATTTGGTCCCAGAGCTCAAACCGTGAAGGCGGCACAAAGCCTGAAACCAATTCAATCTTAACGTCTTTTTGTGACCTCCTTCGACCATAAGCGGTAGTTAAACGCTGGTCGGAGGAGGTTTATTTGAAGCCGAAGATTACCGAGGATCTCATTCAAATCATTTGCGAGCTGAAGGGTAAGGGGATGTCCAATAAGGACATCTGCATGGCCGTTGGCATCCACGAGGCAACGCTGTATCGATGGTTGAACAAGCCGTCGACCCGCCTGCATCGCGTGTTAAGCGAGGAATTTAAAAAAGCGGAAGCTCGTTATAAGCAGGAGCTGCTCGATACGATCCGCGGCGCAGCCTTGGCGAAGCGTCAGTACTGGACTGCCGCCGCCTGGCTTTTGGAGCGCAAGTACCCCGACGAGTTCGGCCGCCCGGAGACGCGCAAGACGGCGGTCGAGACCGAGGATGCTCCCAAGATTGTTCTCGGCGTCGAGGTTCGCACGGCTACGGGCGACTCGGCGGATACGAATGGTTAAGGCGGCCGATCTCGTCATCCCTTCTTTTCATGATGTGTTGGGCGATGTGATGGCGCATGGCCATACGCATTACTGGATGCACGGCGGTCGAGGCAGCACGAAGTCGAGCTTTATCAGCGTGGCTATAGTGCTGCTTATCGCGGCCTTTCCTGAGGCGAACGCCTGCATCGTGCGACGGTTCGGCAATACGCTGCGCGACTCGGTGTATCAGCAGATGCTTTGGGCCATTGAGGCGCTGGGGCTGGAGGGGTACTTCCAGTGCAAAATCTCACCAATGGAAATCATCTATAAGCCTACGGGGCAGAGGATTGTATTTCGCGGTGCCGATGATCCGGTGAAGCTGAAGTCCGTGAAGTTCACGAAGGGGTATTGTGCGGTGGTCTGGTTTGAGGAGCTGGACCAGTTTGACGGCATTGAGGCCGTACGCTCGATATTGAACTCTTTGCGGCGTGGCGGCGATAGGTTCTGGATCTTCTACAGCTATAACCCGCCCAAGACGATGTGGTCGTGGGTGAACGTGGAGCGGCTGGAGCGCTGTAGGCGTTGCGATACGATCGTTCGGCATAGCAGCTATTTGGATGTGGTGGAGTCGCATCCTGAGTGGCTCGGCGAGCCCTTTATTGAGGAAGCGGAGTATCTGCGGGAGACGTGCGAGCAAGCTTGGCGATGGGAGTATCTGGGAGAGGTCACCGGCACCGGCGGCAACGTGTTCGACAACATCCTCGACATTCGCATGAGCGATTTGAGGTGCCGTGGCTTTGAGAGGACGCGCAACGGCGTTGACTGGGGATGGTTCCCTGACCCCTGGCGGTTCGTGCGCTGCGGATGGGAGCCTGGCGCGCGAAGGCTCAGCATTTATAGCGAGATGAGCGCTAATAGGAAGACGCCCGCGGAGACGGGGCAGATGGTCGTGGACGCGATGACGTATAGCGACGTGGCTGGAGAGGATGCGTATTTCCATGACGAGCTGATCTGGTGCGACGATACGCCTGATGGAAAGCAGTCGATGGCGGTGTATCGGCGTGACTTTGGGCTGCGGGCGCGTCCGGCGCGTAAGGCTCGGATGCGGCGGCTGTCGTATGACTGGCTGGCGGGTCTGCGGGAGATTTGCATCGATGCGGAGCGGTGTCCGTTGACGTATGCGGAGTTCACCTGCAAGGAGTATCTGCGCGATCGTGACGGGACGTGGATTGATGATATTCCGGACGGCAACGATCACTCGATTGATGCGGTGCGGTATGCCATGATGGATGACGTTCTGCGCGGGTGATGGTAGCTGGTGGAATACTCGGCAGCCTAATACTCGACGGTTGAATGCTCGGCATATTGATTAGAATGGTTGGTAGCCGCCCGCATGTGTTGTTTCATGTCGGCCGTGCGGACGGATAGGCCCCGGGGGTACCAGTTTCCTCGGGGCCGTTTTTGTTTGATGCGATTAGTCGTCGTCTTCAGACAAGTACCATCCGTGTTCCGAATGGACGGGGAACTTGTTTTCATCATCTTCATGCCCCGTCCATGCTCTGCGGCTCATTTCATCGTCGAATTGCCATAGAACCCTTTGAGCCCGCTCGTCTCCGGAGCAATGCTGGAGGCGCACCTTTTCACGCTCCGTATCGAGCTCTTCGTCGCTTGCATTTCTCATCCATTTATCTGAGTAGAACAGGTCATCACCATCAGATTTTTGGAACAGGCTGCTAAATAAGCCCATGGCCCCTCCAGACGTTGAATACGGTTCCTCTATCGCTTAATCCAGTGTACCCGCGGCCGTGATGGTTGAAGCGGTGGCTAGGTGAGTGGCTAGGCGGTGGGCGTAGTGGGCGCCGTGGTCGGTGGTGGCGTGTTCGATGATGTGGGTGGCGCGGGTGTTTGGGTTGTAGGTAACGATGCCGGTGTGGTGGCGATCGCCTTCGGGGTGGTAGGCGTAGAGCAGATCCTCGGCAGATTCATTCAATAGCTCAAACGTAACCACGGGCGACCCTTCTTCTCGGCTGCTAAATCCGAGGGTGCATTATACGGCTCGGCGCTTGTGACCGGACGGTTCAATTTGCTCGACATTGGATGCGGGAGATTGGGCTGATCTTGGGTATGGATGATGAGTATTGGGTGCCTGAGCATGTGCGTGCTTATTTGCGGGGGCTTGGGTTTGTGCTGCCGCTGGAGCCGATGGAGGAGCATATCCGCGAGTGGAATGAGTGGATGCGGTCTGAGGGCAGTTTCTACAACTACTATGACACGGACGCGTTTGGGCGGTCGTATGAGGTGCATCGGCGTAGTGTGAAGCCCGCGATGCGGGTGTGTACCGAGTGGGGCTCTCTGCTGCTGAATGACAAGACGATCTGCGCGTGCGATAACAAGGACGTGACGGAGTGGATGGAGGATTGGATTGAGGACTCCGGCTTTCTGCAGGCGGCGCAGGCGTGTCTGGTTCGTGCCTTCGGCCTCGGCACCGGTGCCTGGGCCCTGTGGGTGGACGGTGACGCCGGCAAGGTGAGGGTTCGGCATTATGATGCCCGGATGATCGTGCCGCTGACGTGGGACGAGGACGGCTGCACCGAGTGTGCCTTCGTGACGCGTGTGGTGTATCGCGGCCATGCGTACGATCAGCTGCAGATGCATGTACGCGGTGGGCTTGATGGTGATATCGGATCGCTCGGCCAGAAGCTCGGCAGACAGGAGCTGACGTATCGCATTATCACCGTCGTGTTCGACGAGAACGGTAACGTGATGGAGCCCGAGGGCGTGTGCACGGAGTGGGATAGCGGATGCCCGAGCCCGACGTTCGCCCTGATTCGACCTGCCGTGGACAACACACGCGTGGACCTCTCGCCGTATGGCCAGAGCGTGTTTGCAGATGCAGTCGACACCGTTCAAGCAGTCGACCTAGCCTTCGACGCCCTGATTAACGAGGTCGATGCGGGCAAGATGCGCATCTTCGTCGCTGACGTGCTCGTGGACCAGGGTACGGATGGAGGCAAGCGCGTGGCCATTCCCTTCGGCAAGCATGACTGCACGGTTTTTCGCAAGGTGATGAGCACGGAGGATACCATCCAGGAGTTCGCACCGCCGCTTCGTACCGACCAGCAGCTGACGGCCCTGAGGACCTCGCTATCGCTGTTGGGCGACCTCTGTGGCTTTGGGTGCAAGTACTTCGACTTTGACACGGAGACGGGCTACGTGAAGACCGCTACGGAGGTGTCGAGCGACAACTCGGCCCTGATGCGCAACATTGCCCGCCATGAGCATGGGCTCGAGCGTGCGCTGAGGCAGATCTTCCACGCGGTGATTTGTGCGGCCCGTCATATGGGTGAGCCGCTGCCCGACGAGGGCGAGGTGCGCGTGACGTTTGATGACTCGATTATCACGGATACCGCGGCGGACAAGGCGCAGGACATGGCTGAAGTCTCGGCCGGCCTGATGCTTCCGTGGGAGTATCGAGTCAAGTGGTTCGGCGAGGACGAGGCGACGGCGCGGGCGTCGATAGCAGAGGTTGACGCTTCGAACGGACGGTCGGGCCAGAGTGAGGGCGGCGAGCCCACGGTGGCTTGTGCCGGATCCGACGGGGCCGCCTCGGGCTCCTGAGTGTCAGGTGCGATCGCCTGAGGGGGCGCGGCTGGCTCCGTAGTGGTCGGGTCGATCTCCTGAGTGGCGGTCGCCTGGCCGTTGCGCGGGATGCTCCGGAGTGGCGCTGGCGATCCGCTGGCGAGGCGTCGAGCCCCGCAGTGTCGGCCGCTGCCCCTGGGTGATCATCGCGCTCCGCCGGGGACGCCGCAAGCCCTGAGTGGCGGGTGTGCCCACTGCCGGGCTGGCAAAGACGTCGCCGGGTGCGCCGACCCGAGGAGCGTAGCCCCATGGCCGCCGGCAAAGCGTAGTGCGCACCGACAAGCGAGGCACCGCCCCGCCCGGACCGCACGCCCCCTTGTCCGCACTGATGCAGGACACCACCCGGCCCGCCCGCTGTGCGCCCGCTGCGAGGGACAGACGCCTGCCAAACACGCCCGTTATATTTGCTGAGGCCGACGGTCGCGGAGCCGCCGCATGCCCGCGGGCACGAGCGACAGACCGCAGGGC
>ERZ1034939.1321-NODE-1321-length-11871-cov-17.539100_pt1 | contig 11871 bp, 9 predicted proteins | sample MGYA00520626_ERZ1034939 | MGnify/ENA primary metagenome ERZ1034939 (study PRJEB33766, sample SAMN09781751) | gut metagenome | biome: gut microbiome | host: Homo sapiens | place: Madagascar | study: EMG produced TPA metagenomics assembly of the PRJNA485056 data... | reverse complement strand
TGAAGAAATATGAGGAACAGCAGAAGATGATTGCCGAGACCAAGGACTTCATCGAGCGATTCAAGGGTACGTATTCGAAGACATTCCAGGTGCAGAGCCGCGTGAAGATGCTCGAAAAGCTGGAACTGATCGAGGTGGACGAGGAGGATACCAGCCGACTGAGACTGAAGTTCCCTACAAGTCCGAGAAGCGGAGCCTATCCAGTTCAGATGAGTGACGTGGCGATGTCGTTTGATGACAAGCAGATATTCAGCGGCGTGAATCTTACCGTGGAGCGTGGCGACAAGATTGCCTTCGTGGGAAGAAACGGTGAGGGTAAATCTACGCTCGTAAAATGCATCATGGGTCAGCTTCAGAACGAGGGTAAGCTGGAATTAGGACACAATGTTCAGATTGGCTATTTTGCTCAGAATCAGGCTTCTCTGCTCGATGGTGAGCTTACGGTTTTCCAGACGATAGATGATGTTGCCAAGGGCGAAATCAGAAATAAGATTCGCGATTTGCTGGGTGCATTCATGTTTGGTGGCGAGGATTCTACCAAGAAGGTAAAGGTTTTGTCGGGTGGAGAAAGAACCCGTCTGGCTATCCTGAAGCTGCTGTTGGAGCCGGTGAATCTGCTGATTCTCGATGAACCTACCAACCACCTGGATCTCAAGACGAAAGATGTACTGAAACAGGCGCTGCTGGATTTCGACGGCACGCTGATTGTAGTGAGTCACGACCGTGACTTCCTGGATGGTCTGGTCAGCAAAGTGTACGAATTCGGTCATGGTCGCGTCCGCGAGCATCTCTGCGGAATCTACGAGTTCCTGGAAACAAAGAAAATGGAAAGCCTTCAGGAATTGGAGAAGAAATAAAATCTCAAAAGGTATTTTACGAAAGAGGATGCTTCATTATTCATCGAATGAAGAAACGAAAAAGAGGGTGCGCCATAGACTTATGACACACCCTCTTGTATTTTCAAATAATTTCTTTAAAATTATTTCTTTTTCTTCAATTCCAACTTCGGAATCTTGACTTTCTGACCTGGTTTCAACAGGGAAGTACCATTCAGAGCTTCTACGTAACATTCCATTCCTGGACCTAAGTACTTTTGGCTGAGCGACTTGATGGTTTGTCCTTCTCTTACCATAACTACCTCGGAAACACCAATAATGCGATAGGCTCCGGTTCGAACACGAGCATCCTGGTCGTATTTGCTGCTTGCCTGGGCAGCATGCTTTTCTGCCTGTTTTCTGGCTTCTTCTTTCTTCTTAGCTTCTGCAAGCTTTTTAGTCTCCTGCTGTTTCTTTGCATCTGCAAGTTTCTTTGCCTCAACCTGTCTTTTCACATCAGCCAATTTCTTTGCATCAGCGAGTTTCTTAGCTTCCAAATTCTTCTTTGCCTCAGCCGATTTTACATCAATTGATTGCTTATCAACCGTCGCATTCATATTCTGCTCGGCATTTTCGACTTTCTTGACAGCTTCACTTGCCTGTGCCATTCTTACACTATCCTCGATAGCCTTTTTGCGAAGAATTTCTTCCTGCGTTGAAGCAGACTTGGTTGGCGCCTTCTTCTCTGTCGTAATCTGCTGGTAATTATCCAACTGTAGAGCGAGATGATCACGCTGGGCAGCCATCTTGCCATAATTAAAAGCAAACCAACTAAAGCCTCCTATCATTGCCAGGAATACTACGCTCGCTGCAATAACCAGATAACGAGGCAAAACAACATGTCGCTTATCGGTTTCCTCATCTGAAGAAGGAGTTTCCTCATCCGAAGAAGCTTCCTCTTCAATAGGAGCTTCCTCTACAATAGGAATTTCAGTAATAGAGTTTTCTTCATCTGAAGGAACTTTCTCTGCAATAGGAGTTTCCTCTGTTAATGTCGATTCATTTTCTTCATCAGAAACAACAGACTCAACTTCATTCTGAGCTGGAACTTCAGATTCCTTTGTTTCCAATTCAGAAGTTGCAGATTCAGATTCTACCAGTTCAGATACTGCAGGTTTAAATACAGCAGGTTCTGTCGCTGCAGGTTCTGTCGCTGCAGATTCTGATTCTTCCGTTTTTTTTTCTTCCGGTTCAGCAACATTTTCCTGAGACACTCTCTTCTCTCCTATCACAATCATTTCATCGCTAACAGGAGCATCGTTTTCTTCATCCAAAAAATCTATCACACCACTTGTTACAGGAGAATCCTGTTCAACGAAAGATTCTAAGGAAAAATTATCAGAATCAGGAACACACTCTAACGTAGAATCGAATACAGAACCGTCCTCTTCAGCATTTTCAAATTTTCTGTCGATTTCATCAAAATCCACACCATCATTCACCACGACGGTCTCAAACTGGGCGAAAGGCTTGTTCACAATCTCCTTCAGAATATTATCGGGCGTGAAGGAAATCTTGTCACGGCCCTCGATAATGATACGCTCGCCCGTGTTCACATCCACGCTTTCCCGATCCTTCACCGCCATTACCTTGAAAGTACCAAGCCACTTCATCTTCACGAGCTTATCAGACTGAAGCCCCTCGTTGGCAACATCAAACATCTTTCTGATAAACAATTCGGCATCCTGCAGACTGATTCCCGACTTCTCTGCCAGGCGCTGCGCCAAGTCGCTTAAACTAATCTTACTCATAGTCTTCACCTCCATTCTTCAGTTTTTCCTTGACACTGGCCACAGGGCGAAAGCCGAGTACGAGCTTAGGCGGAACAAGCTGGCGCTTCTTGGTAGTAGGATTAACAACCACACGCTCCAAGCGCTTCTTTACCTCAAACGTACCAAAGTTGGGGATGGAGACAGCCTCACCATCCTCAAATTCAGCAATCATGGCATCTATCACCTTGCGCACCATCTTCTGGGTGTCGTCCTGGGAAAAGCCAGTCTGCTGAGCAAGTTCTGCAATATACTCCTTGTTATTCATTCTGATGTCAAATTGTTATTCAGTCTGATGTTTCAATATCCAATATCATTCCTGATATTACCTTACTTCTCCTATCACTTTACCACTTCGCCGTAGAGATCGAACTCCTCGCTCTGGGTAATCTTCACATTGTAGAAGCAACCCACGCGCAGACGCTTCTCTCCTGCCGTGATCAGCACCTCAGGATCCACCTCTGGCGAGCAGAATTCGGTTCTTCCGATATAGTAATCACCCTCCTTGCGGTCGATAATCACCTTCAGTATCTTGCCCACTTTCTCAGCCTCTACCTCAGCGCTGATTTCCTGCTGCAGAATCATCAGTTCGTCAAGACGGCGCTGCTTCACCTCTGCTGGAACATCATCCTCGTAGTTGTTGGCACTATAAGTACCCTCCTCCTCAGAATAAGCGAAGGCACCCATACGCTCAAAGCGCTGAGTACGAACGAATTCGAGCAATTCATGGAAGTCTTCCTGAGTCTCGCCAGGGAAACCTACCATCAGAGTGGTACGGATATGAATGCCAGGCACACGCTCACGGATGGTCTTGAGCAGATCAATGGTTTCCTGCTTGCTCACGTGGCGATGCATTCTGTTGAGCATATTGTCGCTGATATGCTGCAGGGCGATGTCAAGATACTTACATACGTTTGGCTTCTCGCGCATCACATCGAGCAGATCGAGCGGGAACTGGTTAGGATAAGCATAGTGCAGACGGATCCACTTCACACCCAGAATATCCGCCATGCGGCTTATGAGTTCGGTGATGTGATGCTTGCCGTCCAGGTCCACGCCGTAGTAGGTGAGCTCTTGGGCGATAATCTGAAATTCCTTCACACCATCGGCTACCAGTTGGCGTACCTCATCGAGGATTTCATCCATCGGACGGGAAACGTGCTTGCCGGTGATGATAGGAATGGCGCAATACGCACAGCGGCGGTTGCAACCTTCAGAAATCTTGATATAGGCATAATGATGAGGAGTAGTGAGATGGCGGGTTCCACTGCAAGCAGGCACTTCTGCCTTGCCCAGTTCCTTGAGCAACTCCTTATAATTAAACTTACCATAAAACTTATCCACCTCGGGCATCTCTGCCTCCAGTTCCTTCTGGTAGCGCTGTGAGAGACAACCCATCACATAGAGTTTGCGGAGTCGTCCCTCTTCCTTAGCCTGGATGAACTCCAGAATGGTATCGATACTCTCCTGCTTGGCATCCTCGATAAAGCCGCAAGTATTGATGACGGCAATTTCACCCTGTGGGCGTTTCGGGTCATGAACGCAGTGGTAGCCATTGTCCTCGAAAAGCTTCATCAAGGTCTCACTATCCACCAGATTCTTGGAGCAACCCATGGTTACTATATCTATCTGATTTTTCTTCATTCTTATCCTACTTATCCTATAATAATCTTAATCTAATTCTTTTCTCGACTATTTTACATCGAGCTTCATCTAATCCTTTTTTTAAAGTCTATAAGCACCTGTATTCTAGTGTTTAAAGAGGGAGTCAACAAATTCAGATTTATTGAAGAGCTGGAGATCCTCCATGCCCTCGCCCAGTCCGATATACTTCACTGGCACCTTGAGCTGGTCGGAGATACCGATTACCACGCCCCCCTTAGCCGTACCATCGAGCTTGGTGATGGCGAGCGAAGAGATATTGGTAACGGCAGCAAACTGCTTAGCCTGCTCAAAAGCGTTCTGTCCGGTACTTCCATCCAAAACGAGCATCACCTCATCCGGAGCCTCAGGCATGACCTTCTTCATCACCTCCTTGATCTTCTTCAACTCATTCATCAGGTTCACCTTATTATGAAGGCGTCCGGCGGTATCAATCAGCACCACGTCGGCACCGTTCGCCTTGGCGCTCTGCAGGGTATCGAAGGCCACGCTGGCAGGGTCAGAACCCATCTGCTGCTTCACCACTGGCACCCCTACTCGCTCGCCCCAAATGCAGATCTGTTCCACAGCAGCGGCACGGAAGGTATCGGCAGCACCGAGATACACCTTCTTGCCTGCCTTCTTAAACTGATAGGCGAGTTTTCCTATGGTGGTAGTCTTGCCCACACCATTCACCCCCACTACCAGAATCACGTATGGCTTATGGTCGGAAGGCAAATCCCAGTTTTCATTGTCATCGGTATGATTTTCCTCTAGGAGGCTTGCAATCTCTTCTCTCAGGATTCTGTTGAGTTCTGAGGTAGAAACATACTTATCTCTTGCCACGCGCTCTTCGATACGACGGATGATCTTCACGGTAGTCTCCACACCTACATCGGATGTGATGAGCACCTCCTCCAAGTCATCGAGCACGTCATCATCTACGGTTGACTTACCAGCCACCGCACGCGCCAATTTTCCAAACACGCTCTCCTTGGTCTTTTCGAGACCTTTATCGAGAGTTTCCTTTTTTTTGTTGCTAAATAATCCGAATAATCCCATAATTATAGCTATATTTTTTGCAAAGATACGAAAATATTTGAAACTAGGAGCGTTTTTCCTAAAAAATATTGTTAACTTAGCAAAAGAATGTATAAATAATCGCTTCCTTATAGAAATATATCAAGTTATTTTTATACCTTTGTATGTTAGAAGCACCTCCGAGTTCCTAATACTCGGACGAGGAGGACAAGACATTAAACATTTAAATAACAATCATGAAAAAGATATTTATCTCAATACTGATGCTGATCCCAGCTCTCACCATGCAGGCGCAGAATGTGCTTACCCCTGAGCAGCAGTTGGAAAAGGCGCAAAAAGAGTTGGAGGAAGCCAAGAAGGCCCTGGAAGCAGCCAAAGCTCAGGCAGAAGCAGCCAAGGTGAAGGCGGAAGCTGAAAAAGTAAAGGCGGAAGCCGAGAAAACGAAAGCGGAAGCTGAAAGATTGAAGGCTGAAGCTGAAAGAATGAAGCAGGAAGCTGAAAAGCTGAAGAAGAATACAGAGAATTCGGTGCCTGCTACAAAGCTGGTGCCTGCCACCAAGAAGGAGAATACTACCGAAACTTCAGAAGGTGCGGGATGGGTCGTGCCAACCGTGACAGAGGAGGTAGAAGAGAAAAAGGTGGAAAAGACAGCCGAGGGCGTGGTACTCAAGGAAGATCCGAAGTATCTGGCGGGAGCCATCCAGCTCAATGCCGATGGAAAAGTAGAATTTGTTCTCGACACCCAGGCAAGCGGAAAGAGTGCAGACGAAATCTACAACATCGTTTTCCAATATATGAGCAAGCTCATCAAGAATGAGCAGAACATCAACAGCCGCATCGCCCTGGTGAACAGAAACAACAAGAACGAGCAGATCATCGCCTGTATTATGGACGAATGGTTTGTCTTCAATCAGTCGTTCATCTCTCTCGACCGCTCTGAGACCAAGTACCAGCTGGTGGCAACCATCAGCGACAACCATCTCCGCCTCTCCATGACCCGAATCGTATTCAACTACGAGGAAGGCAGAAGCACCGGTTTCAAGGAGCCGGCAGAGAAAGTGATTACCGACAAATATGCCCTGACTAAGAAGAAAAACGACTTGGCCAAGATCTACGGCAAGTTCCGACGCGGAACCATCGACCGCAAGAACCAGATCTTCAATGATCTGACCAAACTTGTTAGAAAATAAAAATCATCTCATAAAATATGGATCAGACAAAAGATAACAACACAACAAACATCCCACAGAGCGAGGAAACCGCAAAGGCGCAGCCACAGAGCCAGAGCCATGAGGCGTCTCAGACGCAGCCACAGACCAGCTATGCCGTGCGCCCAAATCGTCGCCACCACAGAAGATTGGAGTATGCAGACAAGAGCAATATGCTCGTAGCCAGAAACTGGCTCAACACCGGATTCATGCTCTTCGCCATCGTAGGCGTCATCCTCTGGACACAGATGGACGACCGCACGATTGCCAATGTACTGCTGATCATCGGCGTAGTCTTGAAAATTGCCGAGGTTTGCATCCGACTATTCAAAAAATAAGAAAGGTTTGCATCCGACCATTCAAAATAGGCTTGCATCCGCTTATTCAATAAATAAGAAATGAAGAAAATATTATTCTCTACAATCCTAGCTTGTGCTGCAACTCTACCAGTTGCGGCACAACGCGATTTTACGGATTTCAACAATAACGAAGACTCACAGTTCCGCCCACAGACCGGCAACCGAATCAACACCGACTCGCTGGGCACTGACAAGGAGATTCCGAAGGGCATCAGGGTATGGACTGTGGATGAGAGATTTGGAGATACCCGGGCTGCCGTGGTGGACACCATGCAGGCAATGTACCAGAACACTACCTTCACCGAAGGACTGCGCGGAGAGTACAACACCCTGGGCAATATGGGTACCGCCCGCATCAACCGCATCTTCATCGACCGACGCAATACGCAGGGCAACTTCATCTTCACCGAGCCATACGACAACATCGTTACCCCGGTGAGTGACTTCCACTTCACCAACACCTACTCGCCTATCACCAACATCACGCTGAATAGCTGCGGTGACAGAACCAACGGTGAGGATGACTTCAAGGCAATCTTTGCGGTGAATGCCAACAAGCAGCTGGGTGGCAGATTCCGATTCGACTACAAATACGGTCGCGGCTACTACGATGCACAGAGCACGGCGCACTTCAAATATACGATGTGGACTTCTTATTTGGGCGACCGCTATCAGGCGCACTTCCTTTTCAGCACCAACCACCAGAAGGTGACGGAGAACGGAGGTATTACCAATGATGACTACATCAAGCATCCGGAGCTTTTCACCGAGAGTTTCGCCACCAACGAAATACCGACCGTGCTGCAGCAGAACTGGAATCGCAACGACAATCAACACATCTTCTTCACCCACCGCTACAATGTGGGCTTCAGCCGCAAGGTGAAGATGACCGAGGAAGAAATCAAGGCCAAGAAATTCGCCATGGAGTCAGCAAAGGACAATGCAGCCGAGGAAGCCAAGGAGGAGGCAAGAAAGAAAGCAAGGGAACAAGGCAGGGAGTTTGACGAAAAGGCTTTCGACAAAAACCAGAAGAAGCAGTTCTCAGGTCGCCCTACAGATGCAAAGATTGCCGGCGATGAACCTGCCAAGAACAACAAGGCAATAGTTGCAAACAAGGCAGCCCAGGACTTCAAGAGCGACAGCACTCGAATTGCAGTAAACAGCAAGGCAATGGCAGACAGTCTGCTCTCCGTAGAGAAGAAGAAAGCGCAGGACTCACTCTTCTACAAGACAGAATATGTTCCAGTTACAAGCTTCATCCACACTGTGCAGTTTGACAACTACAAGCGCATCTACCAGGCTTACCAGACTCCACAGGACTACTATCTCAAGGAGTACTACAATGCCGGCAAGTTTACAGGCGATTCTATCTACGATCAGACCCGTCACTGGCGCATCAAGAACACCGTGGCAATGGGAACGCTCGAGGGATTCAGCAAGTGGGCAAAGGCTGGTCTGAAAGCTTTCGCCAGCTATGACCTCCGCCACTACGAACTGCCGAATACCGAAGGCGGATTTGAGAAGTTCAATGAGCATGCGCTGAGCGTAGGCGGTCAGCTGAGTAAGACTCAGGGCAAGACCCTTCACTATAATGTCGTGGGCGAGGTAGGACTCACCGGAGTGGATGCCGGCACCTTTGCAATCGACGGAAGCGCAGACATCAACCTGCCATTCCTGGGTGACACCGTACAGGTAAGAGGCGATGCATTCATACATCACGAAACGCCATCGTTCTACTATCGCAAGTATCACGCCCGACATCTCTGGTGGGATGATGATCTGAGCAAGATTATCCATACCCGCATCATGGGAACTCTGAGATTCGGCAAGACTAACACCACGCTGCGTGTGGCTGTGGATGAAATCAAGAACTATACTTATTTCTCACAGCAATATACGATTACAGAAAATGGTCTGCGCACAGGCGTGACAGTGACACCAATGCAGAGCGGCGACGCCATCAATCTGATTACAGCGCAGCTGCAACAGGACTTCAAGTTCGGTATTTTCAACTGGCAGAATATGATTACCTACCAGCATACCAGCAGCAAGAGTACCCTGCCTGTGCCAGACCTCAACATATATACCAACCTCTTCATCAAATTCAAGGTGGTAAAGGTACTGAATATCGAGTTGGGTGCTGACGCTAGATACTTCACTAGCTACGAGGCTCCGGATTATTCTCCTTACATCGGTCAATATACCGTACAGGGCAACGGCGAGAAGAACGTGAAGGTGGGCAACTACCCTATCGTCAATGCCTACGCCAATGTTCACATCAAGCACACCCGCTTCTTCGTGATGATGAGCCATTTGAATGCAGGACAAGGCGACAAGAACTACTTCTTCACCCCTCACTATCCGATGAACCAGCGAGTTTTCAGAATGGGTGTAAGCTGGAACTTCTTCAACTAGGAAGCGAATCTTTTCCACAAGAGATTCTTCTGAAACAAAATAGAAGCGAATCTTTTCTTAATGAATAACAACAAGGAGCGAAGTTCCCCCAAAACCTCGCTCCTTATAATTTAAAAGCAACAATATGATGATAAAGACAAATTCTATCAAGGCATGGTTTCTCGCCGCCCGCCCCGTCACCCTTTCGGCTGCGGCAGTACCAGTAATGCTAGGCACAGCCCTGGCATACAAGGACTCAAATGCCAACTGCCAATGGATTCCAGCCCTGCTCTGCCTGCTCTTTGCATGGATAATGCAGATAGACTCCAACCTGGTAAACGACTTCTTCGACTTCAAGCATGGCAACGACGACGAAACCCGCCTGGGACCGAAACGAGCCTGTGCTGAAGGCTGGATTACGATGAAAGCCATGAAATGGGGCATTATCATCACTACCCTTCTAGGCTGCATCATCGGTTTGCCCCTTGCCTTCTACGGAGGAAAGGAGATGATCATCGTGGGTATCTGCTGTGTCCTCTTCTGTTTCCTCTACACCACCAAGCTGAGTTATCTGGGATTGGGCGACCTGCTGGTACTTCTCTTTTTCGGCATCGTGCCGGTCTGCTGCACCTACTACCTGGTCATGCCTGAAGGAATACAGACTGTATCAGCAGAAGCCATACTGACTTCCATCGCCTGCGGACTGGTAGTAGATACGCTGCTCATTCTGAACAACTATCGCGACTACGACAACGACATCAAGGCGGGCAAGAAGACACTGATCGTTCACATCGGCAAGAAAAACGGCGAGCGTCTCTACTGCGCACTGGGCAACATCGGTATCCTCATCATGATTGGAATCAACATCTATGGTGCACTTGCCTACGATGCAGATACTAAGTTTTTGCCTTTCGCCGCCACATATCTCGTGGTGCACAACCGAACATTCGCCAAAATGAGGAAGATAGGAGAAGGCAGAATGCTGAACAAGGTACTGGGCTACACGGCTCTCAACATCTTTACCTTTGGTATGATCTCTACCTTCATCATCCTTGGAATGATGTGGTAATCCCAGAGATACCCGCCCCCTCTGGAATGGCATGAGAAGATTCTAGAATGAGAAGATAACATTCAGGAATAATAACTATATAATGTACGCGCGTACATTATATATATAAAAGAAGAAAAAGTATGAAGCAACAAGTAAATCTCGAAATCATGCAGTTTGTGGAAACACAGATTCTGCCCAAATATACAGAATTTGGCGAGAGCCACGGATTGCGCCACGTAACCCGTGTCATCAAAAACGCCCTGAAACTCGTACCTGTAACAGGTGCCGACATCGACATGGTTTATATCGTTGCCGCCTACCACGACCTGGGAATGAGCGGTCCGCGCGCCATCCACCACCTCACCAGTGGCAAAATCCTCCAGGCTGATGCAAGACTGAAGCGCTGGTTCACTCCCGAGCAGATTAAAATCATGAAAGAAGCCGTGGAGGATCACCGCGCCTCCTCCAGTCGCCAGCCCCGAAGCATCTATGGCAAGATTGTTGCCGAAGCCGACCGCGACATCGATGTTCACGAAATCTTTCTTCGTGCTATCGAATACGGAGAGGAGAACTATCCCGGAAAAGGAAAGGAAGAGCAATGGCAGCGGTTCGCCGACCACATGGACGAGAAATATTCCCGCAACGGCTACATCAAGCTTTGGATTCCCAACTCACCCAATGAGAAGGCTCTGAAAGAGCTGCGGAATATCATTGAAGACAAGACAGAACTCAGGAAATATTTCGAAGAAATATACGAAGAGCTCAGGAAAAAGAAATCTTGACCCTTGAGAGAAACAAGGAAAAGGGAGTTCTGACTTTTGATAAAGAAGATTTTTCGAAAAAATCAGCAGAAAGATTTGGTAGTTTCAAAAGATTGCATTATCTTTGCAGTATAGAAAACCCAAAGACTTCTATCAATAGATGATAGCCTATGCTATGTCTATTCGCCAAAGATATAAGGGTCGTGTCGGTTCGATCGGGATACTCATCAAATTACACTTATGAAACCGAGAAGACTTCTCTTGCCTATGGCGGGCCACATAAACTGACATGTCAACTAAGCTGCAAAGCCGGTGGATTACAAAAGCGGAGAGCTCTCAAATGTTTATGACATTCGGAGTTTCATCACATCATCGAGCGACCCTTTCCTACAGGAGGCAGATTTCCAATAATTGGTAAATCTGCCTCCTTTTTTGTTGACAAAGTCAGCTTATCCCCTATAATTCCTCCCAAAAACAAGAAAAATCAAGAAAATATGCATATTTCTTGAAAAAAGTTGCAGAAAAATTTGGTGGAACAAAAAAAATGTAGTATCTTTGCACCCGCATTTGCGAACGATGCTTGTTGATTTGGCAACAATATCCGATTGGAAGGTTGGGTGAGTGGCTGAAACCACCAGTTTGCTAAACTGACGTGCGGGATTACCGTACCGGGGGTTCGAATCCCCCACCTTCCGCAAGCGGAGTTCAAGATTGCATCGTTGGTCGATTCATCTAATGGTTAGGATACAAGATTCTCAATCTTGGCATAGGG
>ERZ1034939.1320-NODE-1320-length-11878-cov-8.322761_pt1 | contig 11878 bp, 14 predicted proteins | sample MGYA00520626_ERZ1034939 | MGnify/ENA primary metagenome ERZ1034939 (study PRJEB33766, sample SAMN09781751) | gut metagenome | biome: gut microbiome | host: Homo sapiens | place: Madagascar | study: EMG produced TPA metagenomics assembly of the PRJNA485056 data... | reverse complement strand
AAGGACATTCATTAACCTAAACTCGGAGCATCCACCTTTGGAGTGGGTGCTTTCTATTTAATTAGATATTATCATCTTATGTTTGATAATTCAGGAGGTTTTACTAATTTGGATAATTTTTTACAGTAAGGCGGTCAGTGCCTTTTTTGACAACCATATTGTCATCAAGCAGGTGTTGCTTGATTTCTTCGATATTTTCATTGATATGCTGCAAACTGTCAGTATACTCTTCTTCTGAATATTCATCTTTAGCAGTTATCATATTTTCACGGATTTCCAGAGCTTTCATATAGGTACAGAGTTTTTTATTGATGAGGTTGTTCTTAAAGGACAGCTTAACAGTAGCGGATTTGAAATTGCCCTCATCGTCCTTATCTGCCTCAAATTTCATATCGATATGGTCATCCAGTTTAAATAGTAATGATAATACATCAAAAACTGTTTCTATATCAAAATCCATGAAAATATTAATGCTGATGCCTAGTGCATTGGCAATCTTTAAAAGCTGGTCAGGCTTTGGATTATGGATTCCATATTCATATTTCTTTATTGTTGCGGAATTTATGCCGGACAACTGACCAAGCGTTTCCTGCGATATTCCACGCATATTGCGGTCGTTTATATGGAATTATGTCAAATGAAAGAATGCTCCCATTTACAAAATCTTATATGGAGCATGAGATTGTACGAGGCATAAAGGAAACAGGAGTTAAGAGAATCCGTATTCATGATCTGCGTCACAGCCACGCATCGCTGCTGGTGGAGCTTGGATTTCAGCCTTTGGCAATAGCGGAGCGGCTGGGACATGAAAAGATAGAAACAACATTAAATACTTATTCACATTTATACCCGAATAAGCAGGCAGAACTGGCAGACAGGCTAGAACTGGAGAATGAGGAGGACGAGTTATGAGCGGAGTACACAAACATCCAACAATCAGCTTTCGTGTATCGGACAGAGAGCGGGAAATGATTGAAGCCAAGATACTTGCAAGCGGTATGCAGAAGAAAGATTATTTTGTCCGTTCCTGCATTTATAACAGAATATGAGTTGTAGCCGAGGCTTGAACTTGCAGGGGCGGACTGCGAAAAAATACTGGTTATTGATGAAAGTGATAAATCCCTGTCTATGGCAGATGAAAGACTGGAAGAGGCACTTGCTAAGACTGGGGCAAAAGTATTGATATTAGACCCGATACAGGCGTATCTCGGTGGTGGCATGGATATGAACCGGGCAAATGAGGCAAGAGATATGACGAAGAAGCTGGGAGCATTAGCAGAAAAATATCAGTGTGCAATTCTTCTTATTGGTCATATGAACAAGGCATCTGGTAATAAAGCTGCATACAGGGGCATGGGTTCCATTGACTTCTTTGCTGTAGCGAGGAGTGTGCTTCTGGTCGGCAGAATAGAGGGAGAACCTAATACAAGAGCAGTTATTCAGATAAAGAATAATCTTGTGGCATTTGGACATCCGAAGGCATTTATGCTATCAGAAACGGGCTTTCATTGGTTGGGAGATTATGAGATTACAGCAGATGAAGTACTTGGCGGTATAGCACCAAAAGCAAATAAGTTGGAACAGGCAAAGCAAATGCTTCGTGAATTGGCAGAAACAACTAATATGGTGCAGAGTAATGAAGTTTTTGAAATGGCTGATGAACAGGGCATTTCAAAGAGAACATTGGAAAATGTAAAGAAAGAATTGGGCATCCGGGCAAAGAAAATCAATAACTCGTGGTATTGGGAACTGGATGCAGTAAAGCTGAGATAGGGCAAGAACGCAATATTGCAGGCTATATAGAAATTGCGGAGATAAACCTTGCAAGGTTGCAAAGCATATAGACTTTGTAGTGTTGCGGTCTTGAATGAATTAGGAAAGGGATGGTGGATTGATATGAAAAATGTACAGATTTCAGAAGAACTTTTCGTTGCGATAATGAGATATTTTATGTTGGAACAGGGGGAACTGTTGCCTCAGATAAAACAGGGGCTGGAGAAGAAACTGGATGCAATGGTAATGAGAGAATTGTATACAAAATATAAGACTGCACCAACGAAAGAAGAAAAGGAAAAGGCTCGGAAGGAATATTTGGATAGACGAGGTGCGCCGGAGAGTTTTCGGTGGTAGTTTTTTCTTAAACATATATAACGGCTGCGTGTCACGCTTCCGTTAGAATAGATAAGGAAAATGTGGTGTGGTTGACATAGTGGAGGCTTGTGTACACTGACTGCCGCAGGCAGAAAAGTTCCCGGCAGGGCGCAAAACCTGATTAAGAATAGCTTGCTATTCTTTTCAGGTCTGCATTTTTGATGCCGAAGGTGTAAAAGTGCTTTTGCGTTACTTTCGACGAAAGTAACAAAGCCAGAGCGAGGAAACCTCGCTCTATGCCGATATCCGGCACTAATATGACAGATAAAAGAAAGGGGAAGATTGCCTATGGAGAGAACGATAAGTGCAATGATAGGAAAAGGTTCTGTGAACCATAATACCAGAGCATTTACAGCTAAGAATGTAGATAAGAACAGAAGTACTGATAATATAGAATTTTGCCAAGAGGATATTAAGCAGGTTTATCATGAATTATTTGATGAAGCAATGGAACGATATAATGCAAAACAGAAACGGAAAGATCGTGTGGTTGATAATTATTATGAAAAAATCAGACAAGGGAAGCAGGAAAAGTTATTTCATGAAGTGATATTTCAAATCGGAAATAAAGATGATATGAATGCCAAAAGTGAAGATGGATTGTTGGCAAAAAGAATTTTAATGGAATTTATGGATGAGTTCCAAGCTAGAAATCCGAACTTGTATGTATTCTCGGCACATTTGCATATGGATGAAGAAACACCGCATCTGCATATTGATTTTGTACCATATATTATAGGAAGTAAGCGAGGTCTTGATACAAGGGTATCATTAAAATCTGCACTGGCGGCAGAAGGCTTCACTGGTGGCACCAGAGGTGCTACCGAATTAAATCAGTGGATTGCATCAGAGAAGCAGGAACTTGCTACAGTCATGGAGCGATATGGTGTGGAATGGCTGCAAAAGGGTACACATGAGAAGCATTTGTCGGTGCTTGAATTTGAAAAGAAAGAACGAGCAAAAGAAGTAGCAGAATTGGATAGCCAGAAGCAGGAAATAACTTCTGTAGTTGCACAGCTTGGGGAAGAGGTTTCTGTGAAGAAACAGGAATTACAGAATGTTACTATAGAAAAGGAACTGGCAGAGGAAGCTACACAGAAAGCAACAGAAGAGAGAATTACGGCACAACAGGAAAAAGAGACATTGCTTGCAGACAATCGGTATTTGAGAGTGGAGAATTCTAGGCTTGAAAGCCGCAAAGACAGGCTTCGCATGGAAAATCATGATTTAAAGCAGAAACAGTTACAGTTGCGGACAGATAATGAAGAACTGGAACAACAGCATGAAGATTTACAATACAAGAATAATGAATTAAAGAATGTGAATGATCAGTTGTCCACTGATAATTATTCTCTGGAGCAAAGAAATTATGCGTTGCAATCGGATAATCAGGCATTAAGACAGAAATACAATAATCTGCAACAGGATAATGTTCAGCTTGAAAAGCAACAGAATGAACTTAAGCGCAATATAGAGCAGATGGTGCAGTCAGAGCAGTTATTACAGTGTGATGTAAGGAAGTATGATGAAGCACCGGAGTGGCAATTGCCGGAACCGGGAGCATTTGCAAGTGCTAAGTCATTTCGGGATAAGGTAGTCATGCCATTTGTGAATAAGCTTAAAACACTGATAAAGAATCTGACAATCCAGTGTGTAAGGCTAAAAGAGAAAGTATTACAGCTTCGGAAGGAAAAGAAGAGATTGTCAGAAAATGTGGAGTTTTTCAAGTGCAAGATTAAGGATATGAGTGATAGGACAGAGCAGTTGCAGGAAAAGGTTGATGATCTGGAGCGTGTAAAGAGATATGCCGGTGCGGAGCAGATTGATACGATTGTTCGTAAGGTAAAGGAACAGGAGCGTACGGAGCAGCAGATAAGGAGGTATGACAGGTCTTATGGAACAAGATAATTGGAAGGATGGATTGATGATATGAAAGATAATGGAATGGAAAATATCGTGGAATGTGCTTATAACATGGATAACGGCTATGTTGAGGTGTGGTTTACAGATGGAAATATGTTGCGGATAAAGTGCGAAGAAGTGGAGGCTGCTCTGAGGACAACAGAGCAGTCACTGGCGAAGCTGCATAGGTTGTTGGATAACAAGCCAATAGAATATGTGGCAATGGCTTTGTCTGGGGAGATGCAGGCATATTGTGATATTGAGGATAATATGGTTAAGGGAATGTTTGGGACGATTGTGCAAGGGTATCTGAAGAAGTGGTATAACCGGGCTACTGCGGAGATGATGGCTAGGGAGTTTTTTAGGTATGGGAGTTAAAATAAATATAGATGTTTTGAATATAATCTTGTATACTTTAAATGTAAATTTGGATAAAAATCAATATGATATTAGATAAAATAATAGTTTGACGGAAAGGAGGTTATATCATGTTTTATTCTCCATTGAGATATCCAGGTGGTAAAGGAAAATTAGAGCCATTTATGGAGCTATTGATTCGACAAACAGGACATGTGGGCGGAACTTATGTGGAACCCTTTGCTGGCGGTGCGGGAATTGCATTAGAATTATTAGAAAAGGAAATTGTGAATGATATAGTTATCAACGATTTGGATAAAGGAATTTATTCATTTTGGAGAGCAATTCTTTCAGAAACAGATAGATTTATAAATGATATACGAAATGTAGAATTAACTATTGATGAATGGAACAGGCAGCGACAAGTGATAGATAATTGTAATCGATATAGTTATGAACTTGGTTTTGCAACTTTCTATTTGAATAGAACGAATAGATCGGGAATAATAAAAGGTGGGGTAATTGGAGGTACAGAACAGAATGGTAATTGGAGAATGGATGCTAGGTTTAACAGAGAAGCCTTAATTGAACGTATTATAAAAATTGCAAAAAGAAAAAAACACATCCATTTGTATAATAAAGATGTTAATTCTTTTATTCAAAATTATTTGCCTAGATATCAGCATAATGCATTTGTGTACTTTGATCCTCCATATTTTGGTAAGGGAAAACAATTGTATTTGAATTTTTTTTCATATGATGATCATGTAAGAATCGAAAGAATGATAGATAATCATGTTAATTGTGATTGGATTATTACATATGATGATGTTAAGGAAATTGCAGATATTTACCAAAATCATATTTTGAGAAGGTTTGATTTGAACTATAGTGCGGCTGTAAAGAGAAAAGCAAGTGAAATTATAATATTTAGACGTCTGGATATGATACCAACGGATAGCCAGATGCAACAGAGTGGAATTTGTGTGAATTTACGATAAAGGAGATTAAAGTACATGAGGATAAGACCATATCATTTTTATATTGAAAACTTTAGAAACTTTCGGGGCACTTCTTTTAATTTAGGACGAAAAATAACTGTTGTCAGTGGACAAAATGGTGTGGGTAAATCCAATATTTTATCGCTAATAGCATCGAGTTCAGGAGTAAGTTCTAAGTCGATGTTAGGAAGTAATTTTCAGCCAGAATTCACAGACTTTTTTAATATTGATCCAGATGAATCATATGAGGATTACAAATTATATTTGACTTATAAAGATAGTAATGGAACTGACGCTTTTACAAAAAGACTTGCATTTAAGAATGATACAAAATCTGGAAGAGGTATTAGAATTATCCCAAGAACTTCGAATGTTGGGTTAGAAAACTGCACGAATAAAGTGGCTGCGGATCAAGCAAAGCACAATTATGGAGTAGGTGCAGATGGAAGAGTAAAAATACCTACAATTTATTTGAGTTTATCTAGATTATATCCCTTGGGTGAACGAAAGGATACTGTAAAAATATCAAAGATAAACAAAAATAATACGTTTTATAAAACGAAGGCAGATGAAAAATATAAGGAATGGTACAACTATATCATACCAAACTCTATAGTTAGTGATGCATCATTGACTGTTGTAGAGAAAAATGCTTGTTCTAGAGCATCTTTACATATGGATTTATTAAATACACCTACATTGTCGCAGTCTATTGGTCAGGACAATATAGGAAATATTATAAGTGCCTTGGTAGATATTTATGTATTATCAATGCAGGATGGATATGATGGAGCATTATTGTGTATAGATGAAATTGATGTCTCGTTGCATCCTGATACTCAAATTAGATTACTGAATTTATTTGATAAATTATCAGATGAGTTATCAATTCAATTTGTTGTGAGTACTCATTCATTATCGGTATTAAAAGAGACAATAAAGAAGGAAAATAAGAATAATTTAGACTATAAAGTTGTTTACATAAAAAATCCAATGGCTCCATATGTATCTGATAGTAATTCATATGAATTATTAGAAGCAGATATGTTTGGCAGCTTAAGTTTTGATAAGCCTAAAGTAAGAATGTATTTTGAAGATCCAGTTGGAAAAGAATTATTTAGATTATTATTCAAAGCATTTAGAAATATTTTAAACACTATTAGGGAGAATGTTGATGACCCATATTTGAGGCATAGCTCAGATGTGAAAGATTATGCTACTATCAATGATAGAATTAGAGTATTAAAGGGTATGGAAGATTTTGAAGAAAAAATCAACCAAATACCAACTATATTGGGGTGCGAAGAATTAATAAAAATATGTGAGGCAGATTCATATTTTAAGAGAGTCATTTTTGTTCTAGATGGGGATGCAAGATATAAAGAACCATCTCAAAAACCTAAAATAAGAGATTTCTTGAAGGAAAAATATGATCAAAAGAAATTGCATCTTAATGATCGAAGACATCCTCAAAACATATGTTTCTTCCCAAATTATTTTGCACCGGAATCATTTTTGTATAGAATTATATATGGAGTAACAAATGCACCACTTGATAATTATGATTTTTGGAGATCAATGGATATGAAGGAAGAAACTGCTCTATATACAACAGATAAAATAAAGAATTTGTTTGCAAATTTGCCGAATGATTTTAATAATGATAATTTGAAGGATATATTTAAAGAAGTATCTTCGACAGAAGTATGGAAATTTATTCAGACATCGGATATTGTAACATATTATTATTCAGATTATAGGATAGTAGAAGAACTATTACAGTTTATAGAAAATATCAAAAAAGCATTCGATATGACTTGGCCAATAACTTTAGCAAATAGATATTCGTAAGAAGTACATGGCTCCATTTTGGCTCTAAAAATTTTAGATGAGGTACACAAAAATGCGAAATGAGATGAATATGAAGAATAAAATGCACAAATGTGTACTGAGAAACAGCCAGATAAATCTCTCCGCCCAAGAGTTTGAATAAATAAAAATTTCTAATGAATTATTTTAAATGACAGGCAGTCTACACGATTGCCTGTTGTTTTTTTAATAGCTGTATTTGTCATAAACAAATATCAAATTTGTTATCGTTGTAAAATTTCAACTGTGAATTTATTTATTAGATGATGTATGATATATTTTTAATATAATCTTTTATATATTTGAAAAAAATAACGTGAAAGAGGAATTATTATGTATAAAATCAGAAAAATCAAATTTCAAGAGCATCCTATTTTGAAAAATTTGGAACTCGATTTTTGTGGAAAAGATGGGAAAGCATTCGATACAATAATCTTTGCTGGCGAAAATGGAACAGGAAAAAGCACGATTATAAATGCGCTATACGAAATAGCATCTCGTACAGTTAAATATCCTGTGTTAGTTGAGTTTGAATATAAGGGAAAAATTTTTAGTATTAGATATTACTTAAAAGAGATTAATGGTAAAAATTATATATATGCTAATGACGAACAAGGAATGAATACATATATTAGATCTGATGATATAAAGAACAGATATCCGTTTAGTGGTATTTTTTCTGATGTTGATATAAATTTTCATGCAGATGATGTTTCAACTGTGACGAGTTTAACACTTGATTCGATAAAAGATAGTAGACGTTCAACAGAAAAACTACCGACACAAATTAATCAACTACTTGTTGATATACAGTCCATGGATGATGGAGAGTTAGCTCGTGCGTATAGAACTGCAAAAGAATTAAAACAATCTGTTGAGGATATTGTTTTTCAAGAGCGTATGCCCCGATTTACAACTGCATTTAATAGGATGTTTGAAAGCTTAAAATATAGTCGAATAGAAAACGTGGGAGGTAAGAAATTGATTCTTTTTCGAAAGAATGGTATAGACATTCCGATTGATAATTTGAGTTCTGGTGAAAAACAAGTGGTTTATCGTGGCTGCTTTTTGCTTAAGGATGTAAATGCAACAAATGGAGCTTTTGTGTTTATTGATGAACCAGAAATAAGTCTTCATCCAAATTGGCAAGTAAAGGTAATGGATTATTATAAAGGTATATTTACAAATTGTGGAGAACAGACTTCTCAAATTTTTGCTGTTACACATTCACCGTTTGTAATTCATAATGACACACGAAGAAATGATAAAGTAATAATTTTTTCGCGTGATGATAATGGAGATATTGTTGTGAAAGATAAACCGGAATATTTTAAGTGTAATTCTATAGAAGCAGTTCAAGATGCCTTTCAAATTGATTTACCGGTTGATGAACAACCAGTTGTTTACTTAGAAGGTAGAACGGATGAAAAATATTTTAAGAAAGCACTTGAAGTTTATGGGTATGATGTAGATTTTAAATTCAAGTGGATTGGATATATTGATGAAAAGGGGCAGGAGGCAAATACCGGTAAAGATGCATTGAATAAGGCTGTATCCTTTTTGATAGCCAGAAATTCAGCGGTAAAAAGTGTTTGTTTATATGACTGTGATACCAACAAACCATTAAAAGAATTAAATAATGTTATTACTTTGAGCATTCCGAAATTTGAAAATCTTGCTGAGATTAGTATAGGAATTGAAAATGCGCTTGTTTTGGATAATATAGATATCAAACCATATAAAAAACAGCGAAAAGAAGTTGATGGATATGGAATAGAAAAATTGATTCCAGATTTTCAGAAAATGAAGTGTTGTGATGATATTTGTAATCTCGATGTCGAACAACTTAAGATTATTTTTAAGAATTTAAAAACGGTTATAGACAATATAATACAGTTGCTTAATGATAACAAGAATAAAGAATAATTTTATACTTATCTGAAAGATAGTTATATTAATAAATATACTTTATGTTTTGATATATCAGTCTATGGGACAATTAGGTTATCAGAAACGAGCTGACTTGAAAAAGTAAATTCTAGCGCAGAACGGGCATGCGGATTTTTAAATCTCATTTTAGTTTATCAGAAACAATTGAAATTCTATGTTGATTTTCTAAGTAAAACTTCTTATAATTTGCGTCGGAACATATTGCTATTATCCACAGTTACAGAGCTAATGTTATCAATGCCGATAACAAAATGATAACATTAGCTCATATAGGCAGGATAATATGGATAAATCAAATAATCAAAAGAACTGTAAACACGACAACAAATAATCTCTAAACAAAATTGATTAGTGATTGTCGAGTTTGAATAGTAAACAGAGCTTCATAAATGGCGTAAACAAGCCATTTATGAGGCTTTTTCTTTTATTGTGATACCTATATGATACCTGTTTTGATAGTACCACAGATATTAAGGAGTACTAAACAGAAGTGTCCAGAAATATAATTATGCATTATTAAGCTGAAATATGTGTAGATATGTCAATAGTTTGAGCATTTATTTAAAGAAGTATGTTATGATAATAGTATAATGTTTGGCTTTGCGCATAATATCATTAAGATTTTATGTAGTTATTATGGCATAAAGTCATAGTGTTTGATGGAGTATGAAAGGGGATGCATATGATTTATAAAGGGATTATATTTAAAGCAGATCCATTTTCATATAATCTGGAATTTGATGATAGAATTACTTTCGTTGGTGGAGATAGTGGACAATGGGGGATTAAATAAGTTTTGAGACATCAGAATGTTTTGGGACTAACAGTCCAATGAAATTATAGTTCTCATAAGGTATTATAAAATAAAAAGTTTGGAGGATATCTTATGGGAACTAATTTTTATCTTATGAGTAGAAATAAAAAGCTGATGAGGGAGCATTTTGCTGTTGAAACAGAGTATGACATAAAGAATATTGAATACGCATTAGTTGATGAACCTTATCTTGGATATGAGGTTCATCTGAATAAGTTGAGTTGTGGATGGCGTCCATTATTCCAAAGGCATAAGACAATCAAGACATTTAAGGAGCTTGAAGAGTTTTGCCTAAATAACAAAGGTGTTATAAGCATTTATGATGAATATAGCAGAAGATATACATGGAAACAATATTTTGAAAGAGTATATGAGCATAGTCTGCAGAAGAAACAGCCACGTAAGTGGATATATGATATCGATCCAGCTTTACCAGATTGTGGCCCACGTTTACAAAATGTATCATGTACTAAGCAGGAGGCAGAAATATATGTTCCATTTTGCCATAGAGAATATAATGAAAAGGAAAAGCTGGCGAAGGACCGCTTTCATGTGAATGAAAGACTATGGTGCAAAGAAGAGTATTGGGAAGATCCGGATTATCCATTTGATTGGACAGAAGGTGAGTTTTGCTAGAAGGAGCATATGATTATGTATGAGAATATTGATATGGAAAGAACTGGAATATTGTTGAAAGAGATGTTTGATAAATCTGGTTATACAGTAAAAGATATTCAGAAAATATTGCATTTATCATGCCCACAGCCTATATATCGATGGTTTAAGGGCAGCATTTTACCATCAGTAGATCATTTGTATGTATTGAGCAGGTTGCTTAAGGTCCATATGGAAGATTTGCTTGTGCCTAAATGTGAATATAGTATCGTTACGGAAAAGTATGTAGAAAAATCATTAGGTGAAAAAAGACTATATGAATATTGGAAACGCTTATGCATAAAGAAATGTGCATAGATTTTGGTGGATAGATAACATGGCACAATCTATGGATGAAGAGATTAAGAAAATTGCATGTATGATAACAGAGCTTGATGGATTAGCATATAGTACATATAAACCAATAGTTGAAGATATATGTACAAGAATGGCATCAGAACCAGAAGTTGAACGCATTTTGGATTATATGGTCGGAATGTGTAATAGCGATAGAATGCTTGAATTATTTAAGCGGGTATGCAGGAAGTATATATATTTGTATCCGGAAATGATTACATCAGAAATATATACATATAAAGATATGTATGAAGGAACAGAAAAGGATTGAATTCGTGTATATATAGATAAGTTGTATTATAACGTCAATTGTGTAAAAAATATAGCTAAAGTAGAAAGTGAATGTTTGGTATGAATATAAAAGATTTAATTGGTGAAGCAACTGAATATGATAAAAAGCTGGCACTTGAGGAAAAGAAACCAAAAAGTTGGTGTAAAAGTGTTAGCGCGTTTGCAAATACATTTGGCGGGGCTTTGATTTGGGGCATTTCTAATGATGGACAGGTTGTTGGACTTAATGATCCTGAAGGTGATGCTGAAAAAATAAGTGAAATCATAAAATCAAGATTAACTCCGATTCCGGAATTTAAGCTTAGATTCCATAAAACGGATGATGGAAAGGTTTTGGTAGTACTTGATGTATATAAAGGAGACGAAACGCCATATTATTATTCGGGAGATGGAGTACTGGAAGCCTATGTTCGAATTGGAAATGAGAGTGTAAAGACAACTGCAACAGAATTAAAACGTCTTGTCCTCAGAGGAAAGAATACTTCCTATGATTCGCAGAATTCTACCTATAAGGCGGAAGATTATGCTTTTT
>ERZ1034939.1306-NODE-1306-length-11992-cov-26.815532_pt1 | contig 11992 bp, 10 predicted proteins | sample MGYA00520626_ERZ1034939 | MGnify/ENA primary metagenome ERZ1034939 (study PRJEB33766, sample SAMN09781751) | gut metagenome | biome: gut microbiome | host: Homo sapiens | place: Madagascar | study: EMG produced TPA metagenomics assembly of the PRJNA485056 data... | reverse complement strand
TCAAGCTCTTTACTGCCATTGAGATTGCCATTGATATGGCTTGCGGATTTTAGGTCAACAAAACCGTAGACAGGAGTTTGAGGAATCGCGAGACGAATGTGGACTCGACCTTATGCTCCACACCGTAAACTACGACTTGCATTATACTTCGCCAATGCTTGGAGCATGGAAGATAGCCACTGGCATAAATGGTATGTGGCAAGAGTCGGTAAATAAAGGCTCCGAGTTTCTCATTCCTGATTATCGTCTGTTTGATTATGGTTTGTTTGCCACAGCAACTTGCTCTATTAATAAGATGAATCTTAGTGGCGGTGTGCGCTACGACCATCGTCATCTGCATGGCGATGCGCTTGTTGAAGACAATGCCGATATGGTGGAGCGTTTCAAAAACTTTAGCCGAGGATTTAATGGGTTCTCTGGTAGCTTAGGAATGGCTTATGAGCTGTTGCCCAATCTTAATTTCAAGGCAAATGTGTCGTGCGGCTTCCGTGCGCCAAACATCAGTGAGTTGGCATCGAATGGCGAGCATGAGGGAACACAGCGTTATGAGATAGGCAATACTGCATTGAAGCCCGAACAGAGTTGTCAGCTTGATCTTGGACTCGACTATACTTCGCAAATTGTGTCTGCACAGCTGTCGCTATTTGCCAATCGTATCAGCAACTATATCTTCAGTACCCGACTTGTCGACAGCAATGGTAATCATGTGATAACTGATGGCTCTGATACTTATAAGTTTACTTCGGGCGATGCTCGTCTTATGGGTGGCGAGGTGTATGTGGATGTTCATCCGTTAGAAAGATTGCATATAAGCAATAGCTTCTCGTATGTCAATGCCGTGCAGCTTCATCAGCCAAGTGATGCCAAGTATCTGCCTTTTACTCCAGCACCTCGATGGCTTGGCGATGTGCGTTACGAGATAATGTGCGATGGCAGAACGTTTGACCATATGTATGTTAAGTTGGCTGTAGACTGTAATCTTCGTCAGAATCACTACTATGCAGCAGGTGGAACAGAGACGTCCACACCATCGTATACACTGCTAAACCTATATGCCGGAACCGACATAAAGAGTCATGGCAGACGCATAGCCTCTGTGTATGCATCATGCGAGAATATCACTAACCGTGCTTATCAGAATCATCTGAGTAGATTGAAGTATTTTGATGTAAACAAGGCGACTGGCAGAATGGGAGTGTTCAATATGGGGCGCAACTTTACGGTTAAAGTAGTTGTGCCTATTAGCTTGTAGTATTTTGCATCATAACCTTATTAAAATCTCCGACAAACTGTATACATAGTTTGTCGGGGATTTTTTTATGAGCCGATGCTCATTATCGGCAAAGGCATATAAAACGGTCGAAGCAATTCTATATCGACGTGCTCGAATTAAGAATCGTTAGTGGGCATTATCGTAAGGAACACGCCTCGTGGAAGGCTGACTGTTGTTTAGTGTTCTTCAACGACCCCGACAGGTTGCCGATAGGACTGTATGAAAAATAAGAAGATATTAGGATATCGAACGGCTTACGCTCGGCCTAAACTCCACAAAACAAATAATAACCATAAGAAACGTAATAAATAGATAAGATTTCATATTGTTCTGTTTTGCTTATTTTTATATTTAAAATGCCGTTTTTGTTGATAAATATGAATTAAAATGGAAAAAATATGAGAAAAATGTTTGCGGTATGTAAAAAAAGATGTTACTTTGCAAAATATATAATACTCTTTTTGAATAAAAACCAAATCGTAGAGTTGAAAACTGTTGATATTATACGATGTTTGATAAGAATTTGACGGCGGCATAATCTGCTACGTGTGGTGGAAAAAGTGCAAGTGTTGTCCGTTTCAGTGATATAATCAATAAAGCCAATAGAAGCATATTTTGCACAAATGTGAACTTTATTGGTAAAACTTAAACAAAACCATTATGAAGAAATTTTTATCTTTTATGTTTATGGTGATGTCTGTAACTGCCCTTTTCGCGCAGAATGTGATGAAACCTAACGAAGTTGTGTTTGGGCATCATGCTAAAAACGCAATGAAAGTGAAAAAAGTTGCCTCAGACGAATTTTTGACAACTGCACCTGAAGGTAAGTCGGACATCTATTATCGCACTGGACGCTCATTTTATGATAATAGTTATCAGACAATTCTTACACGCTCTGATGGTTCGGCTACATGTATAGTTTTTACTGACGACAATAAGGTTTACATTCAGAATCCAATTTCAAGATTCATAACCGATACATATATTGTAGGTGATGTGGCAGATAATATCATCACTATAAAGACTCCGCAGCTTCTTGGATTAGTGGACGATTATGGATACTACAAGAAATAATATGTACAAAGAATGGTCCTTAATGAAGCGGGAAACAATTATTGTGTAGATACATCTTGTAACGAAATAAAGCTGAAGGTGCAGGATGATGGTTCTATTAAGCAATTAGACGATAATGTGCTGCTCGGTTTGGTTGATGATAAGGGTGCTTGGGCATATTATGGCGATTATGAGATGCTTTTCTCGCCAGTGACTGATAAGAAGGTGGAGCTCCCACAGACTGCAGTTCCTGAGAAGTGGAAAATGTTGTGGAATGGCTATAATGATACTGATATCTATGTTGCTTTCGACAACAATGATGTTTATGTGAAAGGACTTAGTGTGGCTTTGCCTGAAAGTTATGTCAAGGGAAGCATCACAGACAATGGTACTGTTGTTTTTGAGAAAGGACAATATCTAGGTGCTGACACTCTTATTTCAGAATATCATCTGTATCTCGGAATGGGAAGTGTTGATACAGTATACAATGAAAAAACATATCAGGACGAGGAGGTTATTCACTTGATGAAGAGTCTGCCTTTCAGATATGATGCAGAAAATAAGGTTATGTCGTCAGATTCACTGTTGCTTTTGATGGGAGGCAAGGAAAACCTCATTATCACAGACCGTATTGATGCGCCAATTTTCAAATATCAGAAAGAATTGGTTAGTCCATGCAAACCTCTCGACCCTGTTTTCGTATATTACAAGCCATATAATCCTTCTGATGGCTATGGTATGTATCAGTTTGACATCCTACGTGAGGATGTTGAGGGTAATATTATACCTGCTGACAGCATGAAGTACTGTATCTATTTCGACGACGAGTTGTTTACCTTCATGAAGGATGAGTATTTTTTTATTCCTGAAGAAATGACAGAGATTCCTTATACATATAAAGACGATTTCGACTTCTTCGTGGATGGCCTCACTCATACCGTATTCTTCTATTCACAGGGATTCTCAAAGATTGGTGCTCAGTCTATAATTACCATTAATGGTGAAAAGACATATTCAAACATAGTATACAATACTGGCGGCAGTACAACTGGTGTTGACAAGGTGGGTTCAACAGCCACTGGTGTCAAGAGAGTGGAATTCTATGATTTGAACGGACGTCGTTTGGCAAAACCAGTCAGTGGAGTGATTCTTAAGAAGGTATTCTATGATAATGGTGATGTCAAAACCACAAAAATAGTGAGATAGCAAGTAGTCTTATCATGTGAAATAAAACATTTACCTTATGAAGAAATCATTAGTATTGACGATATTGTGCCTCGTTTTTGCTGTTCAAGCTAAGGCTGGCAATATATTGAATTTCAGTTACGGAAAAGACAATTCTGTATTGCTGTTTTGGGGAACGTATAAGACGGAGACCTATGATGTGGCAATAAAGGTGGATGATGCTTATCTGGCAGGTAGAAACATTAGATCAGTGTCTGTTCCCTTTAATGTGGCTAACGCTACGGATGTCAAGGTATGGTTGTCTACAGAGTTAAAACTGAAGACCATTGAAAATGGAAAGAAGGTTAATGATGCGGACATCATGACTATTGACGCAGTGATGGAGGATGGCAAGTTGACAGCTGTGTTGCCTGAGAAATATTCTCTTCCAGCAAATGGAGTTTATGTGGGTTATTCGTTCACATTGGCTGACAATCAGAATGAGTCTGCACAACCGGTGAGTGTGTTTAAAGAAACTAATTCAAACGGTTTGTATGTCCATACGTCAAGAAGCTACCGCTCTTGGATGTCGCTTTCTGAGTCATTTAATATGGTGTCGGCTATGACGGTTACGTTTGATGGTGATTTTGTTGATGATGCTGCCAGATTGCTTTTGCCAAAAGATTTCCATGCAGCATGGCATTCTGCGAAGACTCTTAATGCAACTCTTGTCAATAAAGGTAAGTCCGACATCAAATCAATCGACTATGTATATGAACTTAATGGTAAGACTTTCAACGGACATTATGAGTTGCCTGAACCTCTTCCGTCGAAGTTCAACAGTTCTGTTCCTGTCAGCTTGCCTGTCGGACCGTTTGATTTTACCGGTAAGTATGATATGAAGGTAATGGTGACAAAGGTGAATGACAAGGATAATGGCTCGTTGGTAGAAGGCTCAGTATCGGTAGGATTGTTTGAGTTCATACCCGTGCACCGTCCTGTTGTAGAGAACTATATGGCAGTTTGGGGTGGATATTGTCCGCGTGCTATAGCAGCTGTAGAGATTATGAAAGAGAAGCATCCTGATTTTGTATCATACTCTTATCATATACTTGATGGTATGCACATTATTGCAGAAGAGCAGTTGCCAAATCCTACATCCGAATTCTTGCCAACTACTTGGATCGAGCGTCGTTATATGACAGATGTTTATAGTGGTTCGAAAGGTGTGAAAACTGAGTTTGCCTTTGATAAAGATTGGGCATTGATGGTTGACAGTTTTGCTATGGCGGATGTTAAGGCCGAAGCCGTGCTTAAAGCTGGCTACGGTGATTGGGTGGATGCCAATGCCACGATAAAGTTTGTTGATGTTGACAAGTCAAAGACCTATAGGGTGGAATTCGTACTTGTAGCCGACGGATTGAAAGGTAGCGGTGAGGATTGGGAACAGTTGAATTATTACTCGATGATGGGCGATTACGAGTCTGCTCCAGGCATGGCAAAATATGTGGAGATGGATGAAGACATCAGAGACATGGTATACGACGACATAGCTATTGCCAACTCGAGCTTCTCGCCTGTTGCTTCAGGTTCTGTTCTGACAATACCAAACGATGTAGACAATTATATTGATTATAAGACATCGTTCAAGTTTTATCTTGATGAGTGTTTCTGCACATACGGACCTAACAGTGGCAAACGACTGGCTCAAAATAAGGACAAGCTTAGCATAGTGGCTCTTCTTATTGAAAACGAAACAGGCAGGGTTGTTAACTCACATAAGGTAAAGGTTCAGACATCAACTACAGGAATCGCAGGTGTTGAAAACGATTTTAATATTGAGAAAACTGAATATTACAATTTGTCAGGAGTAAAAATAGACAAACCGTCAAAGGGTATTGTAATAAGGAAAAACGTGAAAAACGGAAATGTGGAAGTGAAAACAATTATGTTTCCGTAACGGGGTGAACTTTAAAAAACAGTGCTGGTCCTAATTAAAGGATCGGCACTGTTTGCATTTAATATCCTGGTTACTCTATTATCCAATCTTCTATATTCCCCTTCGTGCTGTCGAAGTTTATTCCAACCTTGGTAATAGGTTTGCCGCTTAGTGCAAATCGCCGGTGATAATTCTTCAGGTTGATTTGTCGCATGGCAGCTTGCGCACTCTTGTTGAGTTTCAATTCCAAGAGATAGAGGTCGGTGTTGGTGAGCAGAACCATGTCTACTCTGCCCTTTGGAGTATGCACCTCTACGTCCACCACAAAGCCAGTGAGGAGAGTGAAGATGATATACAGCATCTGCTGGTAATGACCCTCATAGTTGGTCACATTGCAGTAGGGCAATGTTTCGAAGTAGTCTTGCAGGAGTTGCAAAGCACCGTCCATATCTCTACGTCTTATAAGCGAGGCCATTTTGGTTATGGTCACACCGCCTTGTTGGGCTTGTGTGCCGTTGACATAATTGGGCAATAGACTATTGAATAGCCCCACTCTAATTTCCTTGTTGGGAATGTCGAGAGTATAGAGTTGTGTGTCCTTGTCGTAGTCCTTGATAGTGACGTACCCACTCTGGTAGAGTAGGGGTGTGATGGAAGTCATCTTCTCTGTAGGTGCATCGAACGCAGAAGACAGAGCTTCAGTAGGAGCGATGGTTGCTGGCAATACATCAAACTTATTCAGCATGTTGATGAGATAAGTGGGTGTGCCAGAGCTAAACCAATAGGCACCGAAATTTTTATCAGCAAAACAGTTGAGCAAACTGTATGGATTAAAGATGTCAGGAGAAACCTTGGAGAAATGGTAGCCATCGTAATATTCCTTGAGCTTGGCTACGGTTGCCTCTCTTGTTAAATCTTGTGTCTTAGCAAGCATATCTATGTCTTCAGACATTTGTGTGAGCATTTCATCCTTAGTTATGCCGCAGATGCCAGCATACTCTTCGTCCATGGATATGTTTTTGATGTTGTTCAACTCACTGAATATGCTCACTTGCGAGAACTTGGTGATGCCCGTGAGAAACACAAAACGTAGTAGCGACTCGCACTTCTTTAGAGGGCTATAGAAGTTGCGCATGATGTTGCGCAAAATATCTAATTGTTTGTCTTCGTGAGCGACATCAAGCATAGGAGCGTCATACTCATCAATGAGAACAACAATCTGTTTGCCTGTCTTTGCATAAATGGAATTGATAAGAGCGTTAAGTCTCACGTTAGGGTCAGACAAACCGCTGTTCACAATGCCGTATTTGTGCTCGTTCTCTTCAATGATAAAACAGAGATATCGCTCAAGTTGTTCTTTCTCCATGTGTTTGCCTCCACTCATGTCGAAGTGCAGCACGGGATATTCCGTCCATTCTTTCTCAAGCTTTTCAATGGCAAGTCCCTTGAACAAATCCTTCTTTCCCTCGAAGTAGCTTTTTAGCGTAGTTACCAACAACGATTTGCCGAACCGTCTTGGACGGCTCAGAAAGCAATATACGCTGTCGCTATGCGTCATGCGATAGATGTATTCTGTCTTGTCGATATACAGTCGGTCTTCCTTGCGTATTCGCTCGAAAGTCTGTATGCCTAAAGGATATAGTTTTATTGCCATAATATTCCCGTTTTGTTTATTGCAAAGGTAAATAAAAAAAATGACAATATAAAAATCTGTAAGCATTCTCCCTAATTTTGTATAAATAATTTATTGAAAATCTATATCTTTGCATCGTAATAAAAAACAGATAAATATATACACCGATGAAGCTATTGATAAAGAATATGGTTTGTCCACGCTGTATCTCGGCTGCCAAGGACATTCTTGTGTCCGAAGGTTTAACCGTAAAGTCAATAAGTTTGGGTGAGGCAGAGATTGAGGAAGACCTTATTGACGAGCAACGTACCTCCCTTGCAGGCAAATTGCAAGGCATAGGCTTTGAGTTGCTTGACGACCCACGTTCGCTGTTGGTGGAACAGATACGCATCGCCGTGCAGCAATGGGTAAGGATGAGTGAGGAGCGTCCTAAACTGTCCGATTATCTGTCGCATTATCTCAACAAGGACTATAGCACCTTAAGCAAGTTGTTCTCCGAAGTGCGAGGCATCACCATCGAGCGGTTCGCTATTCTGCATCGAATAGAATATGCCAAGGAACTTCTGTGCTACAGTCAGCTCGCCACAAGCGAGATTGCCTATAGGCTTGGCTATAGTTCGCCGGCACATCTATCCTCACAGTTCAAGCAAGTTACCGGTATGACTCCGAAGAACTTTCGCGAACTTGAAACACACAACCGAATACCCCTGGATGCATTGTAATTTAGGTTTAGAGATTGTTATAAAGGTTAAGTATATGAGAAATTTATTGATAAGTTTATTGGGATATACATTTGTGTCGCAGCAGATGGTCGCACAGACAGACAGTATAGCCAATACACACGAACTAAAGAATGTGGTTGTGAAAGCCACTAATGGCATTAAGTCGAAATACAGAGTGGACAACGCCGACATAATAGGACAAGGACAACTGATACGTGCTGCTTGCTGCAACCTTGGCGAGTCGTTTACTACCAATCCTTCTGTTGACGTAAGCTATAGCGATGCTGCTACTGGAGCTAAGCAGATAAAACTGCTTGGACTTAGCGGCACTTATGTGCAGATGCTCACAGAGAATATTCCTAATCTGCGTGGAGCTTCCTTGCCTTATAGCTTAGGTTATGTGCCTGGTCCTTGGATGCAGTCGATACAGGTGAGCAAGGGTGCTTCGAGCGTCAAGAACGGATATGAGAGCACTACTGGTCAGATAAATATCGAGTTTCTAAAGCCACAAGGCACAGATGGTGTGCGTGCGAATGTTTATCAGGATAGCGAACAGAAGACAGAGGTAAACCTCGATGGAAGCATTCATCTCAACGACCGTCTTTCTACCGCAACTCTTCTTCACTTCGAGAACCGTCAGATGGATCATGATGGCAATGGCGACGGATTCATGGATATGCCAAAGTTGCGACAGTATAACTTAATGCATAGATGGGCGTATGTGTCGCCACGATGGATTAGTCAGTTGATGGTGCGTGGCTTGCACGATGAGCGCGAAGGCGGACAGAGCCGTAAGCATATGGCAGCCTCTTCGTCGGAACCTCTCTACTCAACATCGGTAAAGACCAACCGCTATGAGATGCAATGGAAAAACGGTTTTACTCTTAATGCCGATCACAACACGTCAATAGCCTTGATGCTGCATGGCTCATGGCATGATGTCGACAATATGTTTGGAAAGACACAATATGATGTCACTCAGAAGAATGGTTACGCCCAACTGATGTTTGAGACTGATATTACGGAGAAGCATAATATTAGTGTGGGAGCATCGCTCAACCACGACTATTATGACGAACGCTTCAACCCATTGGGAACATTGCCTAAAGCAGAAAGCAAGGTGACAAAGGAGACAACTCCTGGCCTGTATGCCCAATATACATACAAGTTGGGCGAGACGCTTACTGTAATGCCAGGCGTGCGTTTGGATCATTCAAGTATTTACGGCAGTTTCCTCACGCCACGTCTGCACATCAAGTACTCACCATCCGATATCATTACGCTACGTACTTCTATAGGCAAGGGATATCGTTCGCCACATGCCTTGGCAGAGAACGTGTCGCTATTGGCAAGTGGCAGAGAGATAGTCATCGATTCCGACCTTAAGCAGGAGGAGGCATGGAATATGGGAGCTTCTTTGGGCTTCAACATTCCTCTCTTTGGTAAGAATCTTGAGCTGAATGCGGAGTATTACTACACCGACTTCAAGCATCAGATGATAATGAACTTCGATGGAGCTAAAGGCAGTCATATTCTCTCGTTTGAGAATCTCGACGGCAAGAGCTATAGCCACACATTCCAGGTGGATGCAACATACTCATTGTTTAATGGCATGTCTGCCACTGCAGCCTTCCGTCTTAACGATGTTAAATGTACCTATGATGGTGTGCTACGCCCGAAGCCTCTCACATCACGCTATAAAGGATTGCTCACTCTCTCGTATAAGACACCACTCGAGCTTTGGCAATTCGACGTAACTGGTCAGCTTAATGGTGGTGGCGAGCTTTACGACCAAAGTAGCTATCCAGCCTACTTCCAGTTGCAGGCGCAAGTGACACGAGAGTTTCACAACTTTAGTCTATACTTAGGTGGCGAGAATCTCACCAACTATAAGATAGACAATCCTATTCTCCACTCACATCATCCATGGAGTGCGGCATTTGATGCTACTCAGGTGTGGGGACCTGTCACTGGAGCAATGGCTTATGTAGGCATTAGATTTAAATTAGAGAAGTTATAATTTTGAGAAGTTAGAGAAGTTAAAGAAGTTATCACTCCCTTCGGTCGTTAGAAATTCTTGCTAAGGCAAGCGGCAAAGCCGAGCGATAGCCATTACTCTTTTTTTGCTGAATATTCAGCTGTAAGGCATATGACTTTAAATTCTATAACTTCTGAACTTGCGAAAATTCAGTAACAAACATTATAAAACAAGGATTATTATGAAAAAGAATCTTTTAGTAGCATTTATGCTTGTAGTAGCTGGCAACACATTTGCCAAGACATCAGCCGACACATTGGTAGTAACCACTCAGCCGCAGATGCACTGCCAGAACTGTGAGAAGAAAATCAAGAGTAACATTCGCTTCGTAAAGGGCACAAAGAAAATAGACACCTCTGTAGAAGACCAGAAGGTTACTATTGTCTACGACTGCAAGAAAGCCAAATACGACGACTATGTTGAGGCTTTCAAGAAAATTGGGTATGAGATAAAGAAAAAGTAAAAGCTTATCTTATAAATAAATCGGACTATCTGTAGGAGGGTATGGCATCCCTGCCATACCCATTCTGCTATGATTGTCCAGCCGATTGAGTGGGTATGGCAGGGCTGCCATATCCTCCTATTGTTAGCCACTTTCAGTCTCTATCTATTTACCTTTTTAACAAACTTCACATATTCTCTTTTCGTCTTATATATAACGTATAAGTTTCTTTTGAAAGATTTCTCGGATTTTGTATTATATAGTTCCATTTTGCAGTGAAATCTTCAGCATTCCTTATTATCCTATCGAAAATACCATGTTGCCATAGTTTTCCAATACGATTCAACTTTTTGTTTATTATATTGGCAGTATAACTCTTCACCTTTCCAAGTGAGTCTACTATAGGCAAGATTCCGAGTGGCGACAATAAGACATGGACATGGTTTGGCATCACTACAAATGAATGTAATATATAAAGTTTTCCATCATAATAATGCATAGCATCCTCAACAATTTTACGTATTGTAGGATCTGACAAGCAGCAACTACCATATCCATTGTTTAGCCACTGTTCCATCTTTTGCATTATTCTCCAGTTATGATTCTCACGCGCTTCGATAATTCCTGTTCGTGTCATTTCTTCTCTCATTTTCAATAATTCATCCAATAGCTCATTTTTCTTTTCTTGAGGAAGCGAATCAGCAAGTCTAAAAGTAGCAAAGACAGTTTTATTTTCTTGAAACCAATGTGGTAGTTTGTCACCCCAAATATTTACATATTTTTTCTTATCAAGATATTGAATAGAGTCATGAGGTAAATATTTTTCTGTTTTATCATTCATAAATATAGCTTTTTAAGTAACAAATATAAATCAAATAATTTATTCATACAAGGAATTGTAAGTAACAGTTCAGAGTTATCTTTGCACATAGTAGGAGGGTATGGCATCCCTGCCATACCCACTATGCCATGATTGTCCAGCCGATCGAGTGGGTATGGCAGGGATGCCATACCCTCCTACAGATAGTCCGATTTTCATCTATTTCACCCATTTACCTATACTGTCAATGCCTTTGACAATACATATACGTTAAACATGCTCTCAAGTTACGCAAAGGTATTGTTTAAGATTCAAAACGCCTAAGATAATGAGATTTTTCTTCCGAGAAAGATGAATATAGTATAAAACCAAAAGGAGTCAGTAGTTCTTGTTTGCATGAACTACTGACTCCTTAATATTCTACAGTCTCTCGCAGAACTCTATCTTTTCCTTGTTAGGTCCCTCAATAGTGAAGAACTTTACACCATTCTCCCAAAATGGCAAACCATTGACTTGTGTGTCAAGCATTTTCAGTCCAGCACGTTGCACAACCTTAAACAGCTCGTCGATATTCTTCACGTCGATAGCAATATGGTCGATGGCTCCGTATGCCATAGCAGCCTGACGGTTCTGATAAGTCTCTATCACGAGATTGTGGAGCTGAAGAAATGCAACCTCCTCTGTGCCGTTGATGGTGCGCAAGGCTGTTGTGAAGCCGAGAGTAAGATAGAAGTTGATTGTCTCCTCGATGTTGTTGGTAGGCACGCCGATGTGCTGAACGCCTGTAGTGAAATCTTTGATATTCATAATGTTTTATGGATTTTATGGATTTTATATCGTTAAGTAAGTATTTATATTTATCTTTATATATGAACGGCAATCTGTAGGAGGGTATGGCATCCCTGCCA
>ERZ1034939.1305-NODE-1305-length-12000-cov-18.488238_pt1 | contig 12000 bp, 6 predicted proteins | sample MGYA00520626_ERZ1034939 | MGnify/ENA primary metagenome ERZ1034939 (study PRJEB33766, sample SAMN09781751) | gut metagenome | biome: gut microbiome | host: Homo sapiens | place: Madagascar | study: EMG produced TPA metagenomics assembly of the PRJNA485056 data... | reverse complement strand
CAGCATACATCCAGAACTTCAAGGCAGAAGACTTGGAGAGCTTCAAGGCATAAGATTATCATTACAAATATTATATAAAAAGTCCGTGGGAATTTGCTTTCCCACGGACTTTTTCATTTTATTTTTTCTTCTTTGTATTACTTCTCGCCATCGAGGGGTCAGCTACATACTTTTGCAGTGGATGATTAATCATCTCCGGAATTCAACAGAAAAGCTTATATGAATACAAGTGTTAGTTTCTGCTCTTTTTACTTACTATATTTTTAGGTATATTTAGCTTCTATTTTTTACTACTTCCATCTTTTTATGTTAAATTATGCATATTGTTTAGTTGATTTAACAAAATAATCGTATTTTTGCAAAATCAATTAAACAATAAGAGATTATGATACAAAAAGAAGTTATCAGAGAAATACTCTTGGAAAATAGAAAAGAGATAGAATTACAGCATATTGTCCCAAGAGACATCCAAATGGAAGAGTTTGCCAACTATGTCTTGATAGGCGTAAGACGAGCCGGCAAATCATTCATGCTTTATCAGCAAATTCAACAATATCTGAAACAAGGTATCAGTTGGAACTCTATGCTCTATCTCAATTTTGAGGATGAGCGATTGATGGGCATGACTGCGCAAGAACTAAACCTCATCCTTGAGGTTCATGGTATGATGTCAGACAAACGCCCAATTCTATTTCTTGATGAAATACAAAATATAGATGGTTGGGATAAATTTGCACGACGCTTAGCTGACAACAAGTACAGAGTCTATATAACAGGCAGCAACGCTAAAATGCTTAGCAGTGATGTGGCAACAACCTTAGGAGGTCGCTATATCACTAAACACATTATGCCATATAGTTTCTCTGAATTTCTGAATGCCAATGAGATTTCTTATGACACAGATACCATCGCAACCACATCAGGAAGAGCAAAAGTACAAAGATATTTTGAAAGCTATTTCCATTTTGGAGGTTTTCCTGAAGGTGCAAAACTGGCATCAAAAAGAGATTATATCAATAGTGTATATCAAAAGATTTACCTCGGCGACATAGCCTCTCGCAACAAAATAGAGAACCAGTTCTCACTTCGCATACTTTTCCGAAAACTTGCTGAGAGCGTGAAGCAACCAATTTCTTTCACACGACTCACCAATATAATAGCATCTACTGGTGCTAAACTCAGCAAACCAACTCTCATCAATTATATTGAATATTCTAAAGATGCTTTCTTAATTTATCCTATCAAGAATATCGCAGACAATCTCACACAACGTGAGACCAACCCTAAATACTATTTTGTAGATAACGGTATTATCAGTATCCTTGCCATGGATATAGACACATCATTATTAGAGAATATGGTTGCAATGGAACTATTACGAAGATATGGGTTAGACGAACAAGTTTTCTTCTATAATAAAAATATAGAAGTAGATTTTTATATACCTGATGCAGCAATGGCTATACAAGTAAGCTACAATCCCAAAAAATCTACAGAAACTTGGAAAAGAGAATCTACAGCTCTTATCAAACTTTCCAAGGTATTGGATTGCAAGCGTCTCATAATCCTAACTTACGAGTTGGAAGAAGAGATTGTTGTAAAAGACAAGAAAATAGAAGTGATACCTGTATGGAAATGGTTACTTGATTTATAACTATTATCCAGAACGTTAAGGCAGAAGCTTCAATAACAATATAATAAGAAAGTCCGTGGGGAAACAAATTTCCACGGACTTTTCTTATTAAAGACACCTCTCAACGCACATCAAATTTCGGGGGAATCGGATATTTCACCCCTAAAAAAATTCGGGGGAAATCGGATATTCTTCATTTATCACTCTCATTTTCAGATATTTTGTATCTTTTTGCGCCAAAATACAGAAAAGAAATATGGAACGAAGAATATTTAAATGCTCCCGGGTGAATCGTATCTATCCAGTTACAGAAACCCTTGTAGTCATTCTCTCCTATTAAATGCAAATCTACGGCTACTCTGAACACGGCAATCCAGTGGCGCTGAATCTTGAATATGTACTTGCCAGATTCATCAACAGACTCCATCAGCTGGTCGATGGCATAAGCAAACTGCTGCTCAGATATACGCTTGGGGGTCAATTCGCCATTCTTGGCTTTCATATACTTTCCAAACTCATCAATGTCCTGAGCATGTGCCATCACACGTTCTATCTGCTCTTCCAGATCAAGATGATGCTTGCGGCTGCATTCCATCAGTAAATGTTTGCAGAAAATCGCCTCTTTGTATTCATGGGTATCATTCATTACATCAACGATCAGGTTAACCATACCCATGGCACCTTTTTGATAGCCCGGCTGGTTGACAAAGTTCTTGGCTCCCTCATCATCAGGAGCCCAGTGATTGCTTTTTGGTTTTTGTTCTTCTTCTTTCATATTATTACGGTTTTTAAGTATATGCAAAAGCCCCGCCTAGCGAGAGCGTTGTACTCTGCTAGGCGGGGCTTGCGTTCCTTATTGTTATGTTGTTATTCTTTCGGGAAAGACTATTATAAAAGCCCTGCCGGCTTTCACAAGCTGGCAGGGATAATTATAAGTAAAAGATGTAATATGAAGGAGGCATATTCACATATACCTGCTATCAATAGGCTCTAATCCATCAAATATCTTGTGTGCAGCTATTCGCTATTCTGATTTCACTTAGAAAATCATCTTATAGTCCTTACTGCTACCATCTGTCAATTCTATGTGTATGATTTGAATGCCTGTGGCTATACTCGTCTTTAAACACCTTGAACCATTTCCCTGTACCCTGCTGATGATTCTGCCATTCAGGTCTATGACCTTGACACTCTTGAGCAGACCGCCGGCAGATTGCACGAGGACAGAAGAACCTTCCTGAACAATACTGATGCGCTGATCAGTATCGACAGATGTCACATCTGTACTTCCATAACGGCTTCTGATAACAAATCTGCCTAACGAGGTCTCGGCATCCGCAATAATGAGAGGAGAATCGAGTGAATAATCGGCACCCGAAAGCATATCATGGAGAACATATCCGCTCATATCAACACCCTGAATAGGTTTTACCTCGATACGGATGCTATCCTTTTGCGACAGATAGATTCCTAAAGATGTAGCGCCAGTCATCGGAAGGATATCGTAAGCCTGACTCTGCTGAATACCAAATACCTTCAAAGGTGACTTCACTTCACTATCCAGAAGAGTTGGAACCAATACAGAGTTCTTGAAAGAAGAACCGTCAGAAACATCATAAGCAGTTTCTGAATTCTCCATCACCAGCATAGCTGCTGATTTGCTTCGCGTCTTCAGGCTTTCCACATACACTTTCAGTCCCTTGGCTTCAGCAGGTTTACTTTCCTCAGTAGCCTTCTTGCTTCCACCAATCATTTCTGGGGTGAGCAGCAGGGTGATTTGCGTACTCGGCTTATCATTTGTGGTAACATAGAATGCCTGCATTGGGGCGATGGTGGTGGCGTTGCCCGTAGAAGCGACCTTGCTTACAGTTTGCTCTTCCATGCCTCCCGATTCATTCTCTACTTCCACCTTCACACTGCTCACGTTCTCATTCACCTCCAGGAACTTCTTGATATTCAGGCGGCTCATGAATGGGTTGCCCAGCACGAAGGTCTGCGTAGGAATATCCGATTTCAGCGTAATCGGATACTCGCTCTGCCCCACGAACACAGTGCGGTTCTCCGTCACTTCCTTGCCTTCCGACAGATACTTATATTCCATCGTCAAGTCGCCCTCCTGCGGAGAATCCGATTCATAGATGAAGCGGTTTATCTTATTTGCATCTTTCGTCACTGTTTCACTAGCCACTTTCTCCTGATCGTAATCCACGAAGTAACTATATTTTTTATGCGCCTTAGGCAGGCGGATACTGAACTTATTGGTAGCCGGCAGATTGCCGTTGTCTATCCACATAGAGAAGCCTTCACCCATGCCGTAAGCCTTAGCCACGGCATTGAAGTTGTGCGACCAGGTGGCCTCGTTCACGGCGAGCGTTTTATCCGTCAAAACCGGATTTCCATTGCTGTCTAGCGAATAAATCTTACCCGGATGCGCAGCCGCCCAGAGGCGCTGGTAGATGCTCGGGTTGAAGCGCTGTTCCTTCCAGTTTCCTTCGTTCAGCTCCTCGAAGTATTTCGCCTTCGTGGTGTCGGCAGGCATGAACATATCGCCCGTGTACATCTGCTTGAGCGGCGCACTCAGCAGATAGTAATGGTTCGGTTTCTGCTCCAGTTCTACCCATGCCTTGCGATAGTTGAGCGAAGGCACGTTATCCACCGCCGAACGGGGTTCGAAGAAGATGTCCTTGCAGCAGTAGTCGGCTGGCTTCACTGCCGTGCCCAGCACTGGGAAGTTATCGGCATCCGACGAGATGATGGCGTTGGTGCAGCAGTAAGGCGAACCGTCGCTCCAGTTGTCCCATTTGTTCCATTCATTGGTGGTGGCAGTGGCAAGCCAGCGTGTCTGCAGCGGATGAACCTGATATACCACCGATGTGAGTGGCGTCTTGCTGCCGTCGAAGAAGGTGAGCTGATATTCGCCCGGCTTCTTGGTTTCATAAGAATATTTAATGTTGTTCTTGGTGTCTGATGTTGACTCCACCAGAATCATCTGTCCGTTATTGCCTGCATTCTTGTCGTCGAAGGAAAGATAATAATTCGTTCCGGTCAATCCGGTAGCAGTTACGACAATCGTATCTCCTACGCATACATTGTTGACAACGATATCTTTTACACCATTTACGCACGAGTTGTCGTCCTTACAGTCAGGGATGCCGTCGTTGTCTATGTCGCCACGGGCCACCATTCCATAGAATTTGATTACATCCAGTGCTCCCACTACGTGTGCCACGGTGAATCTCACTTCGTCGTATGCATTCTTGGGCTGCATGAAGAGGATGTTCTTGTCGCCGAAGCCCGCCACATTGGCTCCCACCACGCTCCAGTCGGTATTCTTGTCGCCGGTAGGTTCGCCGTTTCTGTAGGTCTCTACCGTCAGCCAGCTGCCTACTTTCACGGATGCCAGATAGGTTCTGTTATCAATCACGATACCTAGCTGGTGGTGATAGTCCAGCGTCTTGCCCATCTTTACGGCGAAGGTCTGACCCGTACCTACGCTTACAGAGTTAGCTACTGTCATGCAGGTATTCAGATCGTTATCAATCAGATAGCTCAGGTTGTCGTTCACCACCGATACCTGTACAACTCCGCCAAACTTGGTGGCGTCGGCATTGAGGGTGGTGTGCGAATTCCTGTTAGATAATACCAGGCTTCCGCAGGCCAGCGGTGATGAGCATTCGTCGGCAGCCTCCTCGATAAAGGCATAGTAGATGCGCAGCACCGAGCCGCCCACATTGATGACGCCCGTATTCCATAGCTGGAACTCGTCCATCTGGGTTGGCTTTCCATTCTTGTCGATGGAAGGCACCTCGATGGAATATCTTACTTTCTGCACTTTCTCAGAACCTATCAGGTCGGCACTGATGGCATTGTTCTCGTCTATCAGATGGCGATATATTTCCTCGCCGTTATGATAGCATCTTATCTGCATGAACTGCAGCGCATGCAGGTTCAGCGCCGTTCCCGTGGCTTCTACCACGAATCCGATGCGCTTGGGCTTCGCTCGCTTCTTGGCATCTTCCGGTTTCTCGTTCGGATATCTGCCGGCAGCATCATATATCAGACTATCCTTTTCTATTCTTTTGATACCGATGATGCCAAGGTTGTCGAGCAGGTTGAGACCGCTGATGTATTCTGCATACGAAGTATCATCCTTGTTGAGAATATTCTGAGGATTTTTGAGGTCGGAAATGGAAATCAGCGAACCTGAGGAAGCGTGCTTGTCGGTGGAGAGGGCATAGACGGCTTTTCCAGGATCGTTGGCAAGCGGTTTGCCGCACAGCGTTTCACCCATTCCGAATCCGCCCACGGTGATGGTGGTCTCGTCGCTGCATCCGTCTTTAGCCGTAGCCCTGAAGGTATATTTGCCCGGCAGCATGCCGGTTACATGGCCATCGGCAGTCACCTTCACGGGGGTGGTGTCCAGGATGTCGTTGCCCTCCAAATCCCAGGCACCCGTCAGCTTCCAGCTTACGCTCACCTTGGGGTTGGAGCGGAGGTTGAAGGAAGTCTGCGATTGGCAGACATTGCTGCTGATAGTAGGATTGATGGGGCACCGGTGGGATACATCTGGAGCCATTCTTACGAATCCATAGTGGATGCCAATGGCGCCTGCGTCTACTCCGATAACCGTAAGGAATCTGATTTCGCATCCTGAAAACGGTACCTTTGCCTTGATGCTCACCGTTCCGTCGCCAATCTGCACCAGCGAGAGGTTGAGCACCTGGGCAGAAATCGTTTCTTCCTGCACCTTGTTTCCCTTGTGGTCGAAGAGCAGCACGTTGACCCATGTTCCTGCATTGAGGCTCAGCAGGGCATCCATCTTGTATTTGAAGCCAGCCTCCATGCCAGCCTCGAATGCTTCGCCTTGCGGGTTCTTGCCGTTCTGCATCATAAACTTGGCTCCGCCCTGGTAACCTATGTCAAGAAGAGGGATGATGGTGGCGAAATTGTCCGGATTATCATCTGTCATCTTCTTTATATCGTTGTCCAGGAAAGGCATGGGGATGCCGAGGATAGCAGGGCGCCAGCCTTTCATCTCTTTGAGCGACACCTGCTTGTCGCCCTCCGAATATTCATTGTATTTTTTGATGCCTCCATCGGTGATGGTAAACTCCGTAGATTCGCCCACGAAGGCATATTTGATTTTCAGAATATTCGCCACTTCTGCCTGAATGCCGCCCGAGCAGTCGAGAGAGATTTCATCGAAGAGCCAGTCGCTTTCTGCCGTCAGCATGGCGCAGATGTTGTTGGAACCAGGTATCTGGAGCAGCTTCAGCGTTACTCCCGAACCATTCTGTCCTTCTCTCACCACCTTTACGCCCTTCAGTTTGCCGTCGCGATAGAATCCGATGGAGAATGCCTTGATTACATCGAGGCTCAGCACGCTGCTACCCGAACCAGCCACGATGGTAAAGCCTGCCACCGTTCCCTTGGAATAGTAATTATCCATATCTTTTACACTTACTATCGGGTCTACGGTTACCCCTGCTCGTACCACGGAGTTCACCTGTGCATAGTTGTCGAGTGAATCGTCGGTAAGGGCACCCAGATTCTTGGTCCAGCTGCCTACGCCTACCACACCAATCAGTTTGTTAATGGTGCACGATTCGCCTGTAAGAGCACGGCGGTTGCGCAGTTCACGGAATGTCATGTTGCCATATTTGGGGTCATTGTTGAACTCCACAAAATGGTCTTGGTGCTTGTCGGCAGGCAGATCTTCCCAGTTGTTGGTCCAGATGGGTTTCTTGCAGTTCATGAACGAGTCTCTAACGGCAGCACTCTCGAAATAGGGACTGGTGTTGTCATCCTTGGGTTGTGCCGCCTGGATAGAGGTGGGCACAACCATCAGGAATGCCAACAAAAATGATATGAAAGTTTTGTATATAAAATGCAGTTTCATTGTCTGTTTGATTTTAAAACATAGCATAACGTCTTGATAATTCTCTTGATCTTAATTGAGCAAACGTTCGGAGTTTGTAAGTTTGCTTTGATCAGCGTATGTGAAGACATATTTATGGTTTCGCCTCAGATAGAAGAGGTTGCTGACTCCATCCACCACGATGACGCCCGTGGCTGCTTCAGAAGACATCATATCCTTCGCCTTCACCCGAGAGTTGAGGGCGTAAGGTTTGGCATCGAAGCCCATTCTCACGGCAAGATGGGTCTTGCCTGGCAGCACAAATGCCTTGAGCACCACTTCCTTGCCTACACCAGGAAAGGGGACATAGGCGATGGCTGTATAGGTGCCTCCCGTTGTTGGATATTCTTTGATAGGTTTACTGCCCTGCTTAAAACCGTCGTAGCTGGTAAGAGGTGTCTGGGTAAGCACGTTGTCGGCAAGTAGGCAATACCATTGCGTCTCCACTGCGGCAGAAGTGATATGAACCTCCACTTCTGCCATGCCTCTATAGAGTGTTCCTACAAGCGGCGTAGGGGTGTTGTTTCCCAGATTTTCCTTCTGGTAATCAGCAGAAGAGATGATTGGATTTTGGGTGGCATCTCCCTGCTGGTAGAGGGTGCCATAGAAGAGCTGCGGCACCGTGATAAGCTGGCGGCTCAAGCAATCTACATTATGCAGATGTGATTTACCTAGAAGACTGTATATTTTTTTTAGATAGCCAAGCCAGTTGTTGGGGGTGTCGGTTCTGTCCTTATCATTAACCAGGTAACTCGCAAACGTGGCCTTGAACTCCTGAAATGTTGTGCCTCTCTTGATATTGAGCATATCATTGGTTATCACTTTGTTTGCCTGATACTGCGGATAGGGCGATTTCTCCTGGCTATCGTAAGCGAGGGCAATGATGCGATATTCGTAGCCCCTGCTGATGCCGAAGGTGCCCTTTACCACATAGTGCTTGTGGGGCTTTCCCGAAAGATAATCGTCTTTCTTACCATCTTCTAACGTGGGCTTTCCGTTAATCACCCTGTCGTTGGTAGGGTCGTACTCGAAGCCCTGGATGTCGTTGACTGCGGCATCATAGGTTGCAGAATTTTCTCCATTGTTCTGAACTCTTCGGCGAAAAGCTATCAGCCTTACGGCATTGACGTTTTCGGTCTCGGCATATCCGTAGTCCTCACCTATTGTGCCCGACGAGGAAGAGGATCCTGCACCAGGAGGAGCTACACGGGTGTTTCTGCCCCCCTGCCCTGCATTGCCATCGCTGCCGCTTAATCCGCCCAGAGTGATGGTGATGGGAACAGTCGTAATCTCGTCGTCCTTTTCCGAAGGCTGATTCATGCCTGCATCTCCATTGCTGCCATCTGGATAGGGTGGCTGATCGGCATCGCTGCTGCATCCCGCGGCTAGTGCGAGGAGGAGGAAGCAAACCCCTACCGCCATGTCTGTCCTGATGGCGTTCATCCTGATGGCATTCATCTTGATGGAGCTTATCTTACAGATGCTAAATCTTGATTTCTGCATATTCTATTTCCGTTTTTATGCTGTTTTGTAACGTTTATTCTGTTTCAAATTCATGTTTTTTTTCGAAGGCTGGTTCTATCTCAACCTTCACGTCTGTCATCACCGGCTCGTAATACTCCTTCAGGTCGTATGGCTGGTTCACGGTCTTGCTCTTGGCTCCCAGGCAATACAGGTGGTTTGCCTCGATAGGGAACTTGAACTTGTCGCCAGTGGTTGTAGATTTCCTGATGTTGTCGTACCTGTGGTGCGTGCCATCCGTGTAATGCAGATAGAAGGTGGTTTCGTTCTCTGCCGAGTTCTTGCTTTTCTTCATTTTTTCCTCTGGTGTAGGCATCATGAAGTTGCTTATCATGTAGCTGTTTGCCTTCCATCCTTTCTGGGAGTCTGCAGCTCGCTTGAATATGTTCTCTGTAGCATCTACGGTCCATCCGTTTGAGGAGGTGAGGTCGATGGTGCCCAACGTCTGATAAGTCAACGGTTCAGCATCTGCTGGTGCCTGCTTCTGCCTTATCAGCGTTTCGGTGGTGATGCCGGTGGCTACAACGGATAGAGAGGTGGGCGTGAAGGTAACGGTTCTCACGTCGTCTGCTGCATTCGACTCCACCTGTGCCGGGATGTTTTCTACGTAAATCATCAGGCCAGCCACGTTACGGCTGGCGGTCAGCGTGCGGTGGAAGTATTTCGTCTCTTCCGTTACGAGCACGGGGGCTTCCTCTTGGGTATTCTCGTCTTGCAGAATGCCGCTAAACAGCTCTGTAGTATTGAGGATACCAAGTTTGGCGCTGTTTTTTGCCTCCTCGGTGAGGGCGATTCTTGCGTCCTCCAGTTTCGTTGCGTTTTCAGTGAATTGGGGTTCTGTAAGTACTTTCGTTGTTGCGTATTTGTCATCTCTTCCTATGGCTAGAAACTGGTAGTAGTAGCCGTTCTGCAGATAGGGTTCGATGGTGTATAGATGCTGCTCGGGCATGTTCTGGTGCTCGGCAGAATAGTAGGGTTCTCTATTGTTGAATGCGTCAACGGAATAGTAACCATTCTTGGCTGCTTCCGTTTCAACAGGGGCGCAATAGGTATATGCTTCTTCTGAGGTGCCCTTCTTGGCTTCGGGGCATCTGAAGACGTAGATTCTCATATCATTCACCTGCTGTGCTCCATCCCATGTATCAAGTTCTCGTGAGTCGGTAACAACGCCTGCGCTTACGCCCACTCTCATGCTCAACTTCACGGCATGCGAGCCATCGGCGAGGGTGTCAGGCGCATCATTGCTTGCGCTGCAGCTCATTAGGAGACTGGCGGAGAGGATTATATTTATACTGTTTTTTATAGATATTCTCGTCATATTCGTCTATATTTTTTAGAATGTGAGATTGGGTATAAAAATGAATGATAATAATGAATGATAATAATAAGTTTGTTATGCTTGATGGTAAGGGATGCGAGAGCCTATAGCGGAATCTGCGCATCCCCGTTCGTATATCTGTAAAATTCTATCTTTCAAAAATGAATGAATTGGAAATTAATCCAACTCCATCTGATGGATAGCTTCCCAGTTGTCGTTCACCTTCAAGATAAGGTTCTGTCCCTTAGACAAGTCTTCTGGTTTGTCTGGATTTGTTGGGTCTGGCTTTGGGTCTGGCTTTGGCTCTGGATTTGGCTTTCCTGGTTCTGGATCTACTGTTCCGCCATTATATAGCTTCACACCCAAGTTGTACATGTGGTTACGAACTACGTTGAAGATAGAGGTGCTTTCGTCTATTGCTCCCAACTGCTGGTTTTTGTTAACATCTGCGCTAGGGATAGAAACATTCCATGTCTTAATGATAGTGCCATTCCCATCCAGGAGCTGAAGCTCCATAGTGTTCTCGCCTTGTGTCAATCCAAATGGAATGATGAAGTTGCTTCCGAAAACTGAACCCTGAACAAGGGTAGTATTCTTAAAAATGTCAGCATGGGTCCAACCATCTTTTTCAGTCAATAAGCCGTCGTGATCTTTGTCACCATTTTTATACCAGTCATCCAAATTGATAGAGTAAAGCACGTAAGCCGGATCTCCACCAAGGAACGTAGCATCAGAAATGAATGCAAGGCCAGTTGTAGAACCATTAATATAGTACTTGATAGTACTGCCTGCTGTATTAGCAGCAGTGAATGAACTGTTAAATCCGTTGAAAGTCAAAGTGTTGTTCTTGCTTCTTGTTACAAGTCGAAGAGTTTTTGCCACCTTACCATCAACGCTTGCTGGGATATTCTTGAAATAACCAAAAGCACCTGCTACCTGACGGTGCAAAGTTACTGCTACGCCATTCTCGCCTGTTGTTTTCGTTACAATCTCCTTATTATCGTCGATATCGATAGCAGCGTCACCTGCGAATACTTCCTCTGCAGCATTCTTGCCAGACTTCAAAGTTGCTGTGATGTCTTTGTATGCCTTATCTTTAAGGCTAGGTGCATCTGTTACGACTGTTGCGTCCAATTTATAGTCATAGTCACTGTTCTTGCTGTAACCTACAGCCATAATAGTATACTTACCCTTTTCCAACTTGTCTTTACCCTTCAAGGAAATCGTAAGCTGGCGACCATGACCATTTGTGGTGTAAGTAACACTTGATGTCCAGTCGTAGTTCTTGTCAAAGACAATAGTCTTATCGCTACCTTCTTTGGTGTCGTTCTTGTAAATCAACACGCGAACATTCTCGATAATCTGCAAAGCCTGTGAAGAATACAATGGGCGGCCTGCACGTGTTGTCAAGCCATCACCGCTACTTGCTACCTGCAATACAATCTGCTGTACTGCCTCGTTCTGCGCAGTAGTGTTAACCACAGCGTCATCACTGCTACATGCGCCGAACAACAAACTGCTTGCTGCAAGCGCAAAAAACATACCTTTTTTCATAAAAACCTAAAATCCGCAAGCCATATCAATGGCAATCTCAATGGCAGTAAAGAGCTT
>ERZ1034939.1300-NODE-1300-length-12036-cov-15.927886_pt1 | contig 12036 bp, 6 predicted proteins | sample MGYA00520626_ERZ1034939 | MGnify/ENA primary metagenome ERZ1034939 (study PRJEB33766, sample SAMN09781751) | gut metagenome | biome: gut microbiome | host: Homo sapiens | place: Madagascar | study: EMG produced TPA metagenomics assembly of the PRJNA485056 data... | reverse complement strand
ACCAAGGTGTTGCTTCTGCCATTCCTGGCAGTAAAGCTTAATATTTACAGAACATAGCATTTTAACGAGAAAGGGTGGGTCATAAGTTTATGATTCACCCTCTTCTTGTTGTTGGAAGAGATAGGATATGTTGTTAGAAAAGATAGGATATGTTGTTGAGACAGTTAGTATCTCCGGTCGCACAACAGCTGTTGTGCGCTTGCATCACAGCTGATATGCGCATGCACAACACCTGTTGTGCATGCGGTGGTCAACTGTTATGCGCCAACAATTATCCAGACTTAATTGCACACCCTCTCTCTAGTTTAACCAGGAAATATTGCAACCTTGATGACTCCATCCTTGCGGTTTTCAAAGACATCGTACGCCTCTTCTATTCTTGAAAGCGGGAAACGATGGGTAATCAGAGGAGTGGTATCTATCTTTCCCTGGGCTATCAAATCCAGGATTTCCTCACAGTCGCATCCATCCACACCTCCCGTCTTGAAGATGAGGTTCTTGCCATACATATCAGGAAGCGGAAGCATCTGCGGCTTGTCATACATCGCAACAACAGTAACGATGGCATTAGGACGAGCACACTTCCAGGCAAGCTGGAAGGTATCAGGTCCACCTGCAACCTCCATCACCACATCAGCTCCCCCATGCTGACTATGCTCCTTGACGAAAGTCTCGCAATCCTCCGGTTCTACAACCATCACCTGCGGATAATGCTTCTGGATGAACTCTCGCCTAGCCTGTGATTTCTCACAGACGATGATGTTCTTCGGATTCTTGAGCAGGGTGCAAAGCAAACAGCAGACACCCGTAGGGCCAGCACCGATAATCAAGACAGTATCCTCTTCCGTAATTTCAGAAATTCTTGTAGCCCAGAATCCTGTGGCAAGGATGTCGCCAACGAAGAGCGCCTGCTCATCGCTTACCGAATCCGGTATCTTGTTCAAGCCGGTAGTTGCATAAGGAACCCTCACATATTCCGTCTGTCCGCCGTCAATTCTGCATCCCAGTGCCCATCCACCATGTGGGGAAGTACAGTTGTTCACATATCCATGCTGGCAGTAGAAGCATTCGCCGCAGAAAGTCTCTACATTCACAGTTACTCTATCTCCCGGCTTCACGTGGGTAACCTTCTCTCCTACTTCCTCTACAATTCCTACCATCTCATGGCCAACAGTAATCCCTGGTACTGCGCGGGGCACAGAACCATGCTTGATATGAAGGTCGCTGGTACAGATACTGCTCAGCGTTACTCTTACGATGGCATCATGCGCATCTATCATCGTAGGCTTCTCCTTCTCAGTGAAGCCAAATTCTCCTTGCTTGATATATGTAAATGCTTTCATTGGATATTAATTATTTTATCAATTTATTTACTACCATGCCTCCAGCTTATCGGCAATCTCCGGCATCTTATCTTTGCTGAATACAGGATTCTTGCCTTCCTTCTTCTGCTGTCGATAATCCTGCAGCAGGAAGACGGCCTGGCGGGAAAGCAGGACGATGGCCACCAGATTACAGAGCGTGAGAAGAGCCATCGTGATGTCGGCAAAACTCCATGCAAAATCAAGCGATACCACAGCTCCTACCATTACCATCGCAGCTACTGCAAGACGATAGATGAATACACCCAGCTTGGAATCCCTGATATATCTCACGTTGGTCTCGCCATAATAATAGTTGCCGATGATGCTGCTGAAGGCAAAGAGCCAGATCATCACAGCCACAAATGGATTGCCGATGCTTCCTATTTCGTGAGTCAAGGCATCCTGCGTCAGCTGAATACCATTGGATGCTGTAACATCTACCCCACTCACCAGTATGATGAAGGCGGTGCAGGAACATACCACCAAGGTATCAGTAAAGACACCCAAAGCCTGAATCAAGCCCTGCTTTACAGGATGACTTACCGTTGCCACGGCAGCTGCATTAGGGGCACTACCCTCACCAGCCTCATTACTGAACAGTCCTCGCTTGATGCCCTGTATCACCGTAACACCCAACACTCCGCCGGCAGCCTGATTGAAGCCGAAGGCATTCTCCACAATGGCAAGCAACACCTTAGGCAGACTGGTGATATTCCAAATCACGACTCCAACGGCTATCAGAAGATAGACGACAGCCATCACAGGAACCACAGTAGAAGAGAACTTTGCCACGCGCTGAATACCACCGAAGATGATGAGCAGGGTGAGCACCGTGAGCACAATTCCCATGGTAGCAGGTTCGATGCCGAACGCTTTCTGCCAGGCCAGACAGATGGTATTGCTCTGAACAGAATTATAGGCAAAGCCAAAGGTAATGATCATCAGGACGGCAAAGAGAATGCCCATCCATCCCTTTCCAAGACCATACTTCATATAGTAGGCAGGACCTCCAAAGAAGGATGTCTTTCCCCTGCGCTTGTAAAGTTGGGCTAGGGTTGATTCTATGAAAGCCGATGCAGAACCCAGCAAAGCCAGCATCCACATCCAGAATACGGATCCCGGGCCACCGATGCTGATAGCTGTAGCCACGCCAGCAAGATTTCCAGTACCGATACGACTGGCCAATGCCACCACGAAAGCCTGGAAGGAAGAGATATGTTTCATCTCGCCATCCACCTTTACCTCCATCGACAGTTCATCTTGTCCTATCTCCTCCGGTTGAACCTTGTCGGGATTCAGCAACAGCCTGACCATCTCCTTGATGAGTCGGAACTGTACGAACCTTGTACGCCAAGTGAAAAACAGGGCACAGCATATCAGAACTGTAATGATGATATACGACCAGAGAAAATCGCTAACCTGAACTAAAATGTTTTGTAATGAATCTATCATTTGTCTATCAAAATCTGAATATTATTTCTTTTCGACTGCAAAATTACGAATTTAATTTCAAAAATCAGCAAAATATCTGTCTATCTTACGTTTAACCGTCTTTTTGTCCTCTTTTTAAATATAAAACGGAGGTATTTTATCCATTTTTCCATGGTGAATATACTATCTTTTGTCCGTTTTCCCAAGATTTAACACTTTATTATGCACTATCATCGAAAAAAACTCCAAAAGAAGTAAGGATCTCAGATTTTATTTGTACTTTTGCCGTACTTCAGCAAAACTTCAATAAAAAACGACAACAATGAACATTAAAAACATTTTTCTTACAACAATCATCGGTTCAATGATGACCATGCCTACCATGGCACAACGAAAAGCTGCGACCATCAATGACAACTGGGAATTCAAACTTCCTACCAGTCAGAAATGGACATCAGTAAATATTCCCCATACTTATACTCTAGATGCCTACCAAGGCAGGAACTATTATAAAGGGAAGGCAGAATACCGCCGCATTCTTACCCTGGCAGAAATCAATCCAGACAGACGCTATTTCTTGAAGATAGATGCAGCAAATAAGGCTGCAGAAGTGAAGGTAAATGGCAAGGAAGTAGGTTGTCATGCCGGTGGATATTCGTCCTTTACCTTCGATATCACTGATTTTCTAAATACCAATCCTGCAAGACAAGGAGAAAAATCAGAAAATACCATAGAGATAACTGTAGACAACAGCCGTCAGGATGTCACTCCTATCATGGCAGATTTCACATTCTGGGGCGGTATCTATCGTGACGTCTGGCTCGTTTCTACACCCGATATTCATTTCAACATGCTCAACATGGGAAGTGACGGCATCTTCGTTTCTACTCCTATTGTGAATGAAAAACAAAGCATGGTAAAGGTGGTTAGCGAAGTGAGCAATGATGGCCAAAAAACATCGATGGTAGAACTGAGAAACGAGATTTTCTCGCCCGATGGAAAGCTACTTCAAACCATCAAGAAGAAGATAACCCTGAAAGCCGGCGAAACCCAACGCACGGCATTGCAGTCAAAACCCATTGCCAACCCACTTCTTTGGACTCCAGAACGTCCTACTTTATACAAGGTAAGAACCTCTATTATAGATACAAAATCAGGGAAAGTCATTGATGAGAAAAACCACAAGGTTGGATTCCGCTGGTTTTCTTTCGATGGAGAGAAGGGATTCTGTCTGAATGGAAAGACTTACAAGCTACGTGGATTCAACCGTCATCAGGATCAGGCACCTGTAGGAGTAGCCTTACCCGACGAGGCTCATCGCCGTGACATAAAACTGATGAAGGAACTGGGCAGCAATTATATCCGCATCTCCCATTATCCTCAAGATGACGCCCTCTTGGATGCCTGCGATGAACTCGGTTTGTTGGCATGGGAAGAAATTCCTATCATAGACCTTGTACCAGACACTCCCCACTATGCCGATAATTGTGAGCGTAATCTACGGGAAATGATCCGCCAACACTACAACCATCCAAGTATCATCAACTGGGGCTACATGAATGAAATCCTACTCTGCACTCCATGGCCAGGAACTAAGGAATGGCCAGCCTTTAAGGAACGTACCCTAGCCCTTGCCCATCGATTGGAAAAGGTTCTTAAGGATGAAGACCCAACCAGAAAAAGCGTAATGGCATTTAATATGACCAATACTTACAACGAAATAGGCCTGAACCTTGTTGATGTTGTGGGGTGGAACCTTTATCATGGCTGGTATCAGGGCGAACTGAACGGATTCAATCACTGGTGTGAAGACCAGCACCAACGCTATCCCAAAAAGCCGATGATAATTTCAGAATGGGGAGCAGGAAGCGATCAGCGTCTGCACTCAAACTCTGCCCATGCCTTCGATTTCAGCATAGAATATCAGCAAACTTATATAGAGCACTATCTGCCATTCATTGAAGAAAAGCCTTGGATTAGCGGTTGTACCTATTGGAACTTTATCGACTTTAACGTGGCAGAACGTCAGGAATCCATGCCGAGAGTAAACAACAAGGGAATTGCCTACAACGACCGTACCCTGAAGGACGTAGCTTATTACTTCAAGTCTATGTGGCGTAAGGACATACCTGTGGTTCATATTGCCAGTCGCGACTGGAGCATAAGAACTGGTCATATCAACGAGCCCCAGCGCATTAAGGTATATTCCAACATGCCAGAAGTGGAACTTATCGTAAATGGCAGGAGCTACGGGAAAAAGAGTGTACAGAATTGCTTAGCCGTCTTTGATGTTGTCCTGCCTTTCGGTAGTTCTACTTTAGAAGCAAAAGGTTTTAACGAAGTTCTGACAGATTATAAAAACAAGGTTGATGGGAACACAGGAGATGTAATGAAAATTCAGTACAATCCTCTGCCAAACTTGGCAAAAGGAGAAGAACTCGCCATCAACGTGGGCAGTAACTGCTATTTCATATCTTCCTTGAGCCAGCTCACATGGTTACCAGACCAAGCATACAAGCCTGGAGCATGGGGATATGTAGGAGCCGAAAGCAAGAGTACGACATCTGAAATCGAAAACACAATAGATGGCCCGATTTATCAGACATGGCGTGAAGGAGATTTGGAATACAGAATAGACGCACCTTGTGGCGAATACGAGGTAGAACTACTGATGGCTGATGTTACCAAGCCTGCAGTCCAACTGCCTAATCTCCTAGCCAAAAGCAATACAGAGTCTTCATCCAAAGATGTAAGATTTGATGTCAGCATCAATGACGAAAGGAAAGAATCGGATTTCACTCCTACTGATGGTCGCCATTACCGTACTGCCTTTAAGCGTAAATACATCGTTGAAAACAATCGTGGCAGCATCAACATCCAGTTGAAGTCCCTGCAAGGAAAGGCTTTCCTAAATGGCATCAAGATTAGAAAGTTGAATTGAAACCATGAGCAAATCAGTTCATCATTATGGTTATTTAAAACAGAACCAGGGAATGAATACAAAAAGTCAGTTGGTAGTACAATGTTACCAACTGGCTTTTTTGTTAAAATTGCTTTTGAAAAAACAGGAAAATAAGTTGTGGAACAAAAAAAACATAAACTACACCATAATATATGGCAGAAAAAAACAAAATCAAAAAATCATGTCTTAAAGTCAAATAATAAAGTTCTTGCATTCAATATAAAGCTAAATTTGCAGCAGCAATTAAGATTTTAAACCAATAAAAACAAAAACAGATGAAAACAAAACTATTAAAGAACAGCTACGTATTGCCTATGACTTTGTTTTGTTCTGCTTTGACATTTTCTACATTGGGAGTTGCCCAGGCACATGCAACAACAAATGTTGTACAACAGGCAAAGACTGTGAAAGGTACAGTTGTAGATGAGACTGGTGAACCTGTAATTGGTGCCAGTGTCATGGTAAAAGGTACTAGTGTGGGCTGCGCCACAGATTTGGATGGTAATTTTACGCTCCAGAATGTAAAGCCAGAACAGACACTTACCATTTCGTATATTGGCTATACAGCTCAAACGATAGCCATAGGTCAGAAAACAAACTTCAATGTGGTACTTAAACCAGACAACAAAGTTCTCAACGAAGTAGTTGTAGTAGGTTATGGAGCAATCACCAAACGCTCAGTGTCTACTTCCATGTCAACAGTAAAAGGCTCAAATATTGCCGAGATGCCAACATCCAACATCACCCAGAGCCTTTCTGGTTTATCCTCAGGTATTACCCTGCAGCAAACCAGTGGAGAACCGGGTGCAGCCCCTTCCATCCGCATCCGTGGTGCAGGTTCCATCAATAGTGGTAACGATCCACTTTACGTTATTGACGGTTATCCTACTACCGATTCAGAACTGTTCAACAATATCAACCCAAGTGATATTGAAGACATTCAAATTCTGAAGGATGCCGCATCATCTGCCATCTATGGTTCAAAAGCAGGTAACGGTGTCATCATCGTAACTACCAAGAAGGGCAAGGCAGGAAAACCGACGGTAAATTTCTCAACCCAAATTGGTGTAAGTCAGGCACAGACCCGTGTAGACGTACTTGATGCTAAAGACTATCTTGACATGATTATTGAGGCACGTACCAACAACGGTACTATCAGTAAATATCCAGAACTCACAAAACTCCGTGATTCCGGCAACTATTGCAATACCGATTGGCAAGACGCTATATTCCGCAATGCTCTCAACTATCGTGCCAACGCAACAGTCACCGGCGGTACAGATATGATAGCCTACAATTTCTCTGTAAATTACCAGAATGAAGATGGTATCCTGCTCAACTCTTTCTTTAAGAAGGTGAATGTCAAGGCTGGATTTGATGCCAAGTTGAGCAAATATGTAAAGATTGGTGCCAGTTTCTCTCCAAGCTATAACAAAAAGCGCAGTCAGCAGCCAACTGGCGGTAATACTGAAGATGTGAAAGGTGTCATCGCAGACGCACTCTCCTATCCACCTATTCTCCCAGTTTACCAAGCCAATGGTGACTATACGCAAATTTCACAGCATTATTCTGGCAAGAATGGAACACCAGACTATGGCTTGAATACACAGTTGCGAAACCCGGTCTGCAACCTGTTGGAGAACAACAATGACAGTTGGTCATTAAGAACGCTGACCAATGCATACATAGAGATAACTCCTATCAAGAACCTCACAATCCGTTCTACAGTAGATTTCTCTACCAATTCCACAAAGCTTGACTATTACCAGTCAGCTTATCTGCTCGGTTCTTCATACACAGGAAACAAATCTACACCTTTTCTCAAGTCAGTAGATGCTTATCGTGCTTCAGGTTTTGGCTATAATACATACTGGTCAACTACAGCCTCTTACAATTGGGACATCACAGATAAGATGAACCTCAATGCCGTAGCAGGTTATGATTTTGAATACAACAGTGCCTTCAACGTTCGCCAGGATGACCGTACTGATGCCGACAACCCAATCGCCTATCTGGGTACAAGCATCAAGAACGTAATGGGTGCAAATCTGTGGACTGGTTCTTCAAGTAACACAAATTATGTGTTCGATGCCATGTTCACACGACTCATATTCAATTATGACAGCAAGTACGTACTTTCTGGGTCCCTGCGTCGTGACCGTTCCAGCAAATTCGGTCCAGACAACCGTGCCGGACTCTTTTACTCAGCATCAGGAGCCTGGAACATCACTGAGGAATCATGGATGAAACCAATAACCTGGCTCAGCCTGGCTAAGGTGCGCGCAAGCTATGGTGTAACAGGAAATGACCAGATAGGAAGCAACTACGCATGGATTTCTACTATCAAGACCGACCACAACGTAGTATTCGGAACAAGTTCCATTCCTTCATATTATCCTGGAGGATATTCAAATCGTGAACTTGGATGGGAAAAGAACAAGCAGTACGACCTCGGTATCGACCTGGCGTTCTTCAACCGCATCAATCTGAATGTAGACCTCTATAAACGTACGAGTGACATTGTAATGCCTGCCAATATTCCAAACTTCAATGGTATAGCAAGTTCTGTTTATATGAACTCCGGTCAGGTAGAGAACAAGGGTATTGAACTTTCTCTTAACGCAAAAGTATTACAAGGCGCATTCAACTGGGAAACTACCCTCAACTGGTCAATGAACAAGAACAAGATCCTTTCACTTGCCAATAACCAAACACAATTGGCAAACGGCAAGGCTGGTACAAAATGGGGCAATGTCATCAGAAACATCGTTGGTCGTCCTATGGGCGATATGTATATGCTCAAAGTGATTGGCACATACAACACAGAAGAAGATTTGCAGAAATATCCTAAGTTTGGAACAGAAGGAATCGGTGATCTCATCTTCGAAGATACTAATGGTGACAAGGTTGTCAATGCCAATGATTATCAGCATGTAGGTAATTATCAGCCTGATTTCACATATGGTTGGAACAATAAGTTCAGCTACAAGAACTTCGACTTGGCTGTAACAATCGATGGTCAGGTAGGTGGTAAGGTTATCTATGCCGCAGCACGTGCTTTCTCTCTTAACCGTTGGGATGACAACGTACTTAAGGAATCAGGTCTCGGCCGTTGGCAAAGTCCTGAAAATCCTGGTAATGGCAAATCACACAAGGCAGGTACTAACAACCTTGGTTCAAACATCCAGCCTTCAACCCGCTATCTTTATGATGCCGATTTCCTGCGCATCCGCAATGTGGCTCTGGGTTATACTCTGCCAACACAAATCTGCCGCTACATCGGTTTGCAGCGAGTTCGCTTCAGTGCAAACGTTCAGAACCTCGTTACATTCGACAAGTACCCAGGCTATTCTGTTGAGGCAAACTACAATGGTAATTCTGCTACCAACAATGGTGTAGACTTTGGTGGTTATCCTATCGCACGAGTAATGACATTTGGTATTAATGCAACATTCTAATAAGGAAATAAAATTATGAAAACAAAATATATAAATAACGTAATTCTCTCAGCATTGCTGGGAGGTTCGGCTATGGGATTCTCTGCTTGTAGCGATAGTTTCTTCGATCGCTATAATTCTGATGCCATGCAGATGGAGACCTATCTTACCAATGACAGCGAAATAGAAAACATCCTCTTGGATGCTTACTATTATCTGCGTACAGTACAGGAAGATGTGATCATGGTCAACGGACTTTGTACAGACGAAGCCTATGACTACAAGAAGAACAACCAGTCTGACTATATCAGCCTGAACGAGGGAACATGGGATGCTACCTCTGCCACCATCAATGATATCTGGAGTAACTGTTACAGCATGATTAACAGATGCAATAATGCTTTAGACAAGATTGATAAAGTCAGCGAAAGCAATCGCAAACAGTTTGAGGGTGAAGCATGCTTTTTCAGAGCATACGCTTACTTTACACTTGTAAGACTCTACGGTCCTGTACCATTGACACAGCATGTCATCTCCAACTATAATGAATTGTACAGCTACAATCGCAGTCCGAAGGAAGATATTTATGCCCTCATCAAAGAGGATCTTGCCAAAGCTACAGCCAATTTGCCACAGAGCTACAAAGAGGCCAGCAAGGCAGGTCGCGCTACCAGCATTGCAGCCAAGGTGATGCTCGCTGATGTATATATGACATTGAAAGACTTCAACAGTGCAAAGACACAACTTAAGGAAGTCATTGACTATGCCAATCAGAATCCTGACAACCTTGGATTGCTTGATGACTATGCCAGCATATATGACTCAGAAAATCCAGTAAACAAGGAAATTATTCTGGCAGCACAGTTCAACAACGGTTCCACCCAGATTACCAACTATCTGATGCGCCGCTGCATCCCTGCTGTCACACCAAACAATCAACCTGCCTACGTTTACCCTGACGGAACAAAATCTACAATTCTTTGTTCTCAGGGAGTAAGTTGTCTGTTGATGACATGGGAGTTATATAATGCCTTGAGAAAGAATCCACAGGATAAGCGCTACACCCAGATGGTTTACGACAAGCTTTACGACACATCACAGACTAAGTCTAAACAATCCGACGAAGTGAATGTGACAGAAAATGGAGAGGCTTATACTCCAGCTACTCTCAAGTACTTCGACACTCACAATCAGGGCTTGAAAGCTTGTACCAGTGGCTGTGATGATATCATCTACCGTTATGCCGATGTATTACTCATGTATGCAGAGTGTATGAACGAAACATCTTCTACCGATGAAGCTAAGACCTACCTCAACCAGGTTCGTAACCGAGCAGGAATCGATGGCACAACCGCAACAACTCAAGAAGAAATGCGACTCGCCATTGAAAACGAACGATATGTGGAGCTCTGCTTTGAAGGTCATCGCTGGTTCGACCTGGTTCGCACAGGACGTATAAATAAGGTTATGGAAGCTCATTTCAATCATCGTACACAAGGATTGTCTGCCACACAACAAGCCAATAACAACGGTATGGCAGTGAAAGATTGCGATGCAACAACAGGTACACCACTGGAGTGGCGCTGGAGTAAAATTACAGACGATATTCTCTTCCCGATTCCTTTTGATCAGCATCAGCTGACACAGAATTGGGAACAGAACAAAGGCTATTAATATCAAACCATTATGAAGAATAAAGCATTTATCGGAGCCATTGCTGCCTCGCTCGTGCCGGGGCAGGCAGCAATGGCACAAAACAAGGCTGTAAAGGCTACGGCCGACAGACCCAATATCATTTTCATCCTTGCCGATGATCTGGGATATGGCGATCTCTCCTGCTACGGCAGCAAGACTATCAAGACACCTAACATTGACAAACTGGCTGCTACGGGTACTCGATTCAACCAGAGCTATGCCGGGTCAGGAATCAGTTCACCATCACGTTGTGCACTGATGACGGGTAAGAATACCGGCAATAGCCGTATACGTGATAATATGTGCACAGCTGGAGGCATGACAGGTCTGAAAATAACCCCTGAAGGTGACACGACCATCGTTCGCAGAACAAGTCTGCAGCCGCAGGATACGACCATCGCTACGGTATTGCACGCTGCCGGCTACAAAACCTGTCTTGTCAACAAATGGCATCTGGATGGCTATGATCCAAAATCATCACCAATCTATCGTGGTTTTGACGAGTTCCACGGATGGCTGATCAGTACGGTAGAATCCAATTCACCTTACTATTATCCATACAATCGTTTCGACAATGACAAGCTCATCCACATCAAGGCAAATGAGCACGATAAGCACATCAAACACAATACGGATATTTCGACCGATGATGCCATCAATTTCATCAAGCGAAACAAGAAGAATCCTTTCTTCCTCTATCTGGCTTTTGATGCGCCTCATGAACCCTATATCATCGACAACACCACATGGTATGATGATGAATCGTGGAGCATGAACGACAAGCGCTACGCTTCGCTCGTAACCCACATGGATGCTGCAATAGGCAGACTGCTTACCTATCTGGAAAAGAATAACTTACGCGAGAATACGCTCGTCATCTTTGCTTCAGATAACGGTGCAGCCGTTCAGGCACCATTGAAACTCTTCAACTGCAACGCAGGATTCCGCGGTCGCAAGGCACAACTCTACGAAGGAGGAATCCGAGTACCGTTCATCGTGAACCAGCCAGGAAAGGTGCCGGTACAGTCGCTGAACAACATCATCTATTTCCCAGATGTAATGCCTACGCTGGCTGCTCTTACGGGAGGAACTCAATATCTGCCTCAGAACATCAACGGCATGAATATTCTGCCATTGTTCTATGGTA
>ERZ1034939.1295-NODE-1295-length-12106-cov-15.757530_pt1 | contig 12106 bp, 10 predicted proteins | sample MGYA00520626_ERZ1034939 | MGnify/ENA primary metagenome ERZ1034939 (study PRJEB33766, sample SAMN09781751) | gut metagenome | biome: gut microbiome | host: Homo sapiens | place: Madagascar | study: EMG produced TPA metagenomics assembly of the PRJNA485056 data... | reverse complement strand
ATATATAAATATATAATATAATTTTATTATTTACAATTTGTAGTTACCATATAGGCGGAGAGAAAAACTGAAATAACTGAAATAACTGAAATGGGGAATAAAATTTATTGTAACTTTTCGATCTCTGAAAAAGGTGTGTTGGCTTCTCTCACCTCTGATAAATTGGGTATCTTGCGTAATTCTTGCCTACCTACCTCGGGGCTACCCGTGGCACATGGACAGGGCTACCCCGTGGCAGGTAAGTTTCAAAAACTCTTAGTACCTTTGTTCCCTAATCAGATGCACAGTCGTCTGGTTGCGGGGACTTTGCGTATTGCGGGTCCTCAATCTATAAACATTAAAGAATCCACTTTTTCAAGTGGACTCATAATTTATAATTAAGCATGAACCACTTTATAGCAATGAATCCTCAGCGAGGGGGCAATAAGGGCAGCGCTAGCTGCCTGCCCTTGGCTGAATATGACAAGCTGATAGCTCAGCCTTGGCTCCACACGATGGTGGAGCAGATACGTGGGGCAATGACAAGCTGAAGGGGCTGATGCCCTTCCGTTGCGGTCACCACAGTAGATTCCTCAAGAACCATCGTTCGCAGAAGGATGCTGACCCTACGAGCTTCCTCTTCCATACTACCATCGACATCGATGACAAGGAGCTGGTGGACATCGCCATCGAAATGGCAAGGCAGCTGAACTGCCAGGATGAGTTAGGAGTTAGGAGTTAGGAGTTCAGATGAGCCCCAATCCTTGGAAGGGCATGCTCCTGCATCTGGAATACTCGGCGAGAAAGAAGTTCCACATCGATATCCGTATGCCGATAGATATGACCATCGAGGAGACGCAGAGAGGCTTATCTCAAAAGGGGGCTCACGATAGATGGCAGATTGTCGCTGGGAGGGCAGGTAACAAACCTGCCCTCCCAGCATTTCCTACTTCACCTTATTTATATATGGTACTTGTTCTGATAGTGCCTCTTTGACTTCACGGGGGCGCCATGGAAGCTTCCGCCGCCAAATGCGCCGCTGCCCCTTGCGCCTCCACGATAGCTCTCATGGAAGCTGGCACCGCCACAGTACTCGCTCCAGCGGGCACGAATGCGGTCCACATAGTCGGCAGTCTCGGTGCCTCGCATGTAGCCATACTTCACGGCTGGGTCGTGGTAGTAGGCAGGCTGGGAGAGGCGCAATACGTATTCCCTCACGCTGCCCCAATTGTAGGGGTTGCCGCCGTGCTTCCTGGTCAGTGCCATGGCATCGCGGATGTGGAAGTAGCCGCCATTGTAGGAGGCTAGGGCGAAGAGCACTCGCTGGCTCGGGTCGCCCACGTCCTGGAAGTGGCCCTGCAGCTCTGCCATGTATCGGGCTGAGGCGGCTATATTAGCCTCGGCATCGTGGATGGCACTCATCGGCAGTCCCAGATGGGCGGCGGTGGATGGCATGATCTGCATCAGTCCGCAGGCTCCTGCCCACGACTTGGCGTTAGGGTCGAAACAGCTCTCCTGGTAGCACTGCGCAGCCATCAGACGCCAGTCCATACGAGCCGTGCCGCTATAGCGCTGGAAGAGGTGGTCGAAGCGAGAGATGACACCCTTGTTCCTGTTGAGGAAAGGCGAATATACATGGCGGGTGATGCTGGCAGATGACAAGAGCCACGTCTCCTCACGCTTTACCTGCGCCAGCATCTCGGGCTTAAACCATCGGTTCAGCGTGTCGGCAAGGCTCTTGTTGCCGCCCACCACAGCCCACTGCGTGTGGGTGCTGTCGGGGGTGACGCCACAGAAGAGCAGGTTGCCCCGCGTCTGCTTGCGGGGTAGGGGCACGGCTATCACGTCGCCCTCGCCTCGTTGCAGTTTCTGTATCATCTCGGTGGTGTCCTTGCATTCCTCCACGCGCAGCGATACGCCTATCTGCTGGGCAAACTTCTCGCAGAGCAGGTATTGCTGTCCCATGCCGTGGTTGTGATAATCATAATAGGTGGTAGGACCGTTCACGGTGAGCATGATGAGTTCGCCATTCTCCTGGATGTCGTCGAGCGAGAGCCCGTGCTTGGACTTCTGCTGGCTCTTTGCATCCTCCGTCTGGCCATCCTCGCCTCCGTCCATACCCTCCACTTCCCCCACAGGAGTGCCCCAGGGGGTGAGCTCTTGCTGCGGTTTCTTGTCTGCGCAGCTTATGAGCAAAAACATTGCATATAATGCGTATAAATATACTTTATTCTTCATTCTGGGTGCAAAAGTACAAAATAATTTGCATATAAGTGCTAAAATATTTGTATAATCTAACATTTTTATGTACTTTTGCAAGAAATTTCAAACAAAAAGTAGAAATATGTTACGAATTGCAGTACAATCAAAGGGTCGTCTTTTCGATGACACCATGAATCTTTTAGCGGAGGCTGACATCAAGGTGAGTGCCTCTAAGCGCACCCTCTTGGTGCAGGCTAGTAATTTCCCTCTCGAAGTGCTCTATCTGCGCGATGATGATATCCCTCAGAGCGTGGCTTCGGGCGTAGCCGACATCGGTATCGTGGGCGAGAACGAGTTTGTGGAGCGTGGTGAGAACGCGCAGGTAATCGACCGATTGGGCTTCAGCAAGTGCCGCTTGAGCCTTGCCATCCCTAAGAAGATAGATTATCCAGGCTTGAAGTGGTTTGATGGCAAGAAGATTGCCACCTCTTATCCTAACATTCTGCGCAACTTTATGAAGAAGAATGGCATCAACGCCGATATCCACGTCATCACCGGTTCGGTAGAGATTAGCCCTGGCATCGGCTTGGCTGATGGCATCTTCGATATCGTAAGCTCTGGCTCAACGTTGGTAAGCAACAATCTTGCCGAGGTAGAGGTAGTGATGAAGAGCGAGGCTCTGCTCATTGGCAACTGGAACATGGACGATGAGAAGCACAACATCCTCAATGAGATGCTTTTCCGCTTCGAGGCTGTGCGCTCTGCCCAGGACAAGAAGTATGTGATGATGAACGCACCTAAGGACAAGGTGGAGGCCATCACCCAGGTATTGCCAGGCATCAAGAGCCCTACGGTCATCCCATTGGCCGACGAGCAGTGGTGCTCTATCCACACCGTGCTCGACGAGAAGAGATTCTGGGAAATCATCGGCAAGCTGAAGGAGCTGGGTGCTCAGGGCATCCTGGTAACTCCTATCGAGAAGATGATATTGTAATAATTAGGAATTAATAATTAAGAATTAATAATTAAGGAATGAAGGTAATTAAGTATCCTGCAAAGGAAGAATGGAGCGAGATTGTGAAACGCCCACACCTCGATGTGTCGCAGCTCAATGCGACCGTGGAAGGTGTACTCGACGATGTGAAGAACCATGGCGACGAAGCCGTGAAGCGCTACGAGGAGAAGTTTGATCATGCCCATCTCGATACTTTGGCTGTAACGGAGGCTGAAATCGAAGAGGCTGAAAGACTGGTGTCCCCAGAACTCAAAGACGCTTTGCACCTCGCCCATCATAACATTGCCGCATTCCATCAGAGCCAGAAGTTTGAGGGCGAGAAGGTGGAGACCTGCCCTGGAGTGACCTGCTGGCAGAAGAGCGTGGCGATAGAAAAAGTGGGTCTCTATATCCCTGGAGGCACCGCGCCATTGTTCTCTACCGTGCTGATGCTAGCCACTCCTGCCAAGATAGCTGGTTGCAAGGAGATTGTGCTCTGCACCCCTCCTAACCGTGAGGGCAAGGTGAACCCTGCCATCCTCATGGCTGCCAAGATAGCGGGCGTGAGCAAGATATTCAAGGCGGGCGGCGTGCAGGCCATTGGCGCCATGGCTTACGGTACGGAGAGCGTGCCTAAGGTGTACAAGATCTTTGGTCCGGGCAATCAGTATGTGATGGCTGCCAAGCAGCATGTGTCGCTCCATGACGCTGCCATCGATATGCCTGCCGGCCCATCGGAGGTGTGCGTCATCGCCGACGAAAGTGCCAACCCAGTGTTTGTGGCTGCCGACTTGCTGTCGCAGGCTGAGCACGGATTCGACTCGCAGGTATTCTTCATCACCACCTCAGAGAAGGTGCTGGACGAGGTGAAGAATGAGGTTGAAGCACAACTTGAGCGATTGCCACGTAAGGAGATGGCACAGACCTCATTGGACAACTCTAAGTTTATCCTCGTTGAGGACTATGATGCTGCCATCGACCTGAGCAATACCTATGCCCCTGAACATCTCATCATTGCCACCCAAAACTATGAGGAGTTGGCAGAGAAGGTGGTGAATGCGGGCAGCGTGTTCCTGGGCAACTATGCCTGTGAGAGTGCGGGCGACTATGCCAGCGGCACCAACCACACCCTGCCTACCCACGGCTATGCCTTGGCTTACAACGGCGTAAACCTGGACAGCTACAACAGAAAGATAACCTTCCAGCATCTCACACAGGATGGCATTCGTAACATAGGAGATGCGGTGGTTACCATGGCTGAGAACGAACAGCTGGAGGCGCACGCCAACGCCATGAGACTGAGAGTGAAAGAGGTAAACAAATAAAAAATTATGAAAGACTTGAAAGAACTGTGCCGAGAGAACATCTGGAACTTGGCACCTTACAGTTGCGCTCGCACGGAGTTTGCTGGCAGAAATGCCCGCGTATTCCTCGATGCCAACGAGAATCCATATAATGACCCTTACAACCGCTACCCAGACCCTCTGCAAGTGGAGGTGAAGGTGCAGGTGAGCAAGGTGAAGGGCGTGCCCCAGGAGAATATCTTCCTGGGCAATGGCTCTGACGAGGCCATCGACCTGGTGTATCGTGTGTTCTGCCGTCCAGGCGTGGACAATGTGGTGGCTATTGCGCCTACCTACGGTATGTATGAGGTGTGTGCCGACATCAATGACGTGGAGTATCGCTCCGTATTGCTCGATGAGCAGTATCAGATTACCTCGCAGAAGCTCTTGGAGGCTTGCGATGATAAGACCAAGGTGATCTGGATATGCAGCCCTAACAACCCTACGGGCAATCACATCAACCGTGAGGCCATCTTGGAGGTACTGCAGCAGTTCCAGGGCATCGTCATCGTGGACGAGGCATATAGCGACTTCTCTGCCGAGCGCACCTTCCGCAGTGTGCTGAGCCATTTTCCTAACCTCGTCGTGCTCAATACGATGAGCAAGGCATGGGGCTGCGCTGCCCTTCGCATGGGTATGGCTTTTGCCAGCAAGCAGATTATTGATATATTCAATAAGGTGAAGTATCCTTACAACATCAACCTGCTCACCCAGCAGCATGCCCTTGAGGTGCTGAAGAATCCGCTGAAGGTGGACGAGTGGGTGAAGAACATCCTGCAGGAGCGAAGTAAGGTGATGGCGGCATTCATGGACCTGCCTATCTGCGAGAAGGTGTATCCTACGGATGCCAACTTCTTCCTGGCTAAGATGACGGATGCCAATGCCATCTACGAGTATCTCGTGGCGCAGGGCATCATCGTGAGAAATCGCAACAAGGTGCAGCTCTGTGGCAACTGCCTCAGAATCACTATTGGAAATAAGACTGAGAATGCCGAATTGCTCGGTGCGCTCAGACAGTACTAAAAATAAAAAACGTCCTCGTTTTAATGAAACGGGGACGTTTTATTTTTATCTTCTTCCGCCTCGACGACTGCGATTGTTGTCATCGAAGTTAGGATTGAAGCTCTTTTTCTTCTTATCCTTAAAGAATCCTGAGCCTTGCTCCTTGGCAGCTCTCAGCTCTGCCCTGGCAGCAGCTACAGCATCTCGGATATTGGCATTGGCATTATTGGCTCTGCCATTGTTAGCCCTGTTATTTGCAGGATTGCCTTTGCCATTTGTTGCCTTGCCTCTGCCTGGCTTTCCGTTATGCAGCGGACGACCATTGTTGAGGTATTTCTCCTCATCGTAGCAGCCCACATTGCCGTAACCCTTTGGGGCGAAGCGCTCAGCATTTCTGCCAGCTCCTCGCTTGCCCTTGGCTCCTCTTCCCACGCCCGGATTGTTGTAGGTAGAGCCTATGGCCTTGTCGTCGAAGCGAACTTTTCCCTTATGGAATCCGCCGCCAGGAGCCTTGCGGTCATAGAGTTTGTCGATGAGGTCGGCTCTGCCTATTCTTCTCAACTCGCTCTCGATGGCGCGGCGCTCTTCGGGCTTATACCAGAAGAAGAACATGCGCTGGGCTAGTTTCTCCTTCGGGGTCTTGGCGCTAAACACGGGCTCCAGGGTGTATGGGTCATAGCCCGTATACCAGGTCTCGGTGCTGATGGTCATCGGAGTAGGGGTGAAGTCCTGCACCTGCTCCAGATGGAAGTCCAAGCCCTTGGTGATGACGGCAAGCTCTGCCATATCCTCTTCATGACAGCCCGGATGGGAACTGATGAAGTATGGGATGATCTGCTGGTTCAATCCCTCCTCCTTGTTGATCTTATCAAAGATGCGCTTGAACTCGTAGAAGAGGTCGAATGATGGCTTGCGCATAAACTTCAGTACCTCGGGGCTGGTATGCTCTGGGGCTACCTTCAGTCGGCCGCTCACATGCTTGGTTATCAGCTCTCGGGTGTATTGGCGTGCTGCCTCATTGATCTTCTCGTCCTTGCTCTTGTGCAGGAGCAGGTCATAGCGCACACCACTTCCTATAAAGCTCTTCTTGATACCCGGCAGGGCATCCACGGCATGGTATATGTCCAAGAGTTTGCTATGGTCGGTATTGAGGTTCGGACAGATCTGTGGATGCACACACGATGGGCGCTTGCATCTCTCACAAGCCTTCGGGTTGTTGCCATGCATGCCATACATGTTGGCTGATGGACCGCCCAAGTCGCTCAGATAGCCCTTGAAGTCAGGCATCTCGATGATTTTCTTCACCTCTTTCAGAATGCTCTCCTTGCTTCGGCAAACCACGAACTTACCCTGATGTGCCGAAATGGTACAGAACGAGCAACCACCGAAGCAGCCACGATGCAGGTTCACAGAGAACTTGATCATCTCGTATGCCGGAATGGTCTTGCCCTTGTACTTAGGGTGAGGCAGTCGGGTGTATGGCAGGTCGAAGGAGGCATCCAGTTCCTCGGTGGTCATCACGGGGAAGGGTGGGTTCACCACAGCCATCTTGTTGTCCACTGGTTGTATCATGCGCTGGGCATGCACCTTGTTGCATTCCTCCTCCAAGTGGCGCACGTTCTCAGCCTGCCCTTTCTTATTGTGCAGGCATTCCTCGTGGCTATGCAGTAGGATGTCGTCCTCTCGGATGCCGCCCGGTATCTCGTCCTCCTTGCAGAGGAATACGGTCTGCGGGATGTCACGTATCTCCTGAATCTTCCTGCCGCTCTCCAGTGCCTCGGCTAGGGCGATGATGGATTTCTCGCCCATACCATAGAGTATGATGTCGGCTCCCGAATCGCAGAGGATACACTTCTTCAGTTTGTCCTGCCAGTAGTCATAGTGGCTGATGCGTCGGAGCGATGCCTCGATGCCACCGAGTGCTACGGGTACGTCGGGATATAGTTTCTTTAATATTTGGGTGTACACGATGGAAGGGTAGTCGGGGCGCATGTCGTGGCGGGAATCGGGGCTGAAGGCATCCTCGCTACGCATGCGTCGGTTGGCGGTGTAGCGATTCACCATCGAGTCCATGGCGCCTGGCGAGATGCCGAAGAAGAGGCGAGGACGCCCCAACTTCTTGAAGTCGCGGAAGTCGCCATGCCAGTCGGGTTGCGGCACGATGGCTATCTTGTAGCCATGCGCCTCCAGGGTTCTGCCTATCACGGCAGGACCAAAGGCGGGATGGTCTATGTAGGCATCGCCCGAGAAGAGGATGATGTCTAGCTGGTCCCAGCCTCTCAGTTCGCACTCCTTCTTGGTCGTGGGGAGAAAGTCTGTTAACTTATAATCCATTAAAAAACTTATTTAGTCATTAACTGCGTCTGGCTCTGCATCTGCTGCTGCCTCTGCGCCACGCTTTTCCTTCCAGTCTACGTAGAGCAATACGAGGTTGTGGAGCCCCAAGGCCTTCATATTCTGATTGTAGATCACGTCGAGGCAGAGGTCGAGCAAGTCCTTGTCCTTGATGTCTGAACTTTCCAGGAGGGAGCGAACATTGAACTTCAATTTGTCGAGCACTTCCTCGTCGATGATGCCATTGCTGTCTACGAGGTTGCGGAGCAACTGATACTTGTCGATAGTCTCGAGATGCTGGTCGCTCACTTCGATGGAGCGTGTGCCAGACGGGTTTGCTTGAATCTTATACATAGTCTTAATATTTAGTTTATAATTTATTCCGTGAGAAATTTCAGGATGCCTAGCATGATGCTATTGCGAGTCTTCTCGTCCACGATGCATTCCAGCGGGAATCCCATCACAAAGCTGCGCTGGCTGTTGTCCTTATAGGCTACTGCAGCACTTGTACCTGTGGTGTAACGCATCGCCGTAAACGCACCATTCATAGATGGTTGCAGTATCTCGGGATGAGTGGCAGCGTAGTGCTTGTCGTTGAGCTCGTTGTAGTAGCTGAAGAGCAGTCCCAAGCCCGATACGCTAGCCGCTGTGGTCACGATGCTGTCTCGCTGGGTGACGGTGGAATCCTCTGGGTTCATCTCTTCGATGATGAAGCGAGTGCCCGTTGGCTCATAGTTCACCTTGAGCGTGTTGCCCAGAAAGGCTTGCTCTTGCTCGGTCTGCATGTCGCAGCCCGTGTAAGAACCGCTCACCAGCAGTCTTCCGCCACCTGCCATATAGCCCTTGATGCGATTTTGCAGGGTGGGGGTAAACGACTTGTAGTACTCGTGGGTGTAGCCATCGTGGCGCTCCAATCCATTGATCAGGTCTACGGCTTGATAGTTTTCCATCCTTACCTTGCCTTCGTTGATGGCCTGGCTGGAGCAGCTGGCTATGTTGTATTTGTAGCCCGAGGCTATGCTGCGGGCATGGTTCACCACATTGCCGAAGTCATTGCCAGCCACAAACTTGCCCACCATCTCATTGCCGCAATATCCCAAGCCTCGGCTCGTCTCATTGCCCATCTTCGAGCGGTCGAATACTCGCTGCTTGCCACTCCATCCGGCTGTGAGACCATAGCTTACGCCTGGGTCTTGGTCGAAGTCGAAGCCCTGTATAGAGTCGTTGTCTACCACCTGTGGGGAGGCAAGTCGATGGAAGTTGTTGACTATCAGAATGCTCTTGGTGGCGGCTGGGTCGTAGAGGGCGCAGAGCGTCTCCGAGGCGAAACTTTCGCCACCCTGGTTCAGTGCTGCTACCTTGAAGCTATACAGTTTGCCTGGCTCCATCTGGAGCTGGTACTCATGAGTCTTCACGATGGTGCCATTGTCAAATCCGCCTCTTCCTTCCGCCTTGTAAACGATGTAAGAGGTGGCTCTGGCTAATGGCTCCAACTTGTCTTGTTGTGGCATCCACTTGAGGTGAGCCATTCCGCCCTCTATCTCCACGCTGAAGTCTTGTGGCGGTAGCGGCTGCACTACGTAGCGTGCCCCATGATTGCTGCTCACATAGCGCAAGATGGTCTTGTAGATGGAGCGGGCTATCTGGAATTTGCCCATTGGGTCTTGGGCGATGCGCATATCGGGAAAACTCTGATGGGAGAGCATCTCGATGATGGCTGATGGCACCTCGGGCAGACGGGTCTCTGAGTAGTTGCGGTCCCATAGGTATCGCTTGCCAAAGTCGCCATATAGGGCGGTCATGTCTTGCACCAGGTTATCGCGCAAGGCACGGGCGAAATCCTTGGATGCCATGCGGGAGATGCCGCTATTGAGCATGCCGTCGTTGAAGTCGGTGGTGCAGATGGAGAGGGCTCCCCATGTGGTCTTGCCATCCTTGTTGTAGCCTGCGTCGCTGTGCAGGGCTAGGGATAGCTCGATGGGTACGTGCTTGCCGTCCAGGGCTGGCATGAAGACGCTGCCTCCGCCCAGCCAATTGGTCATCAGCGAACGGGTGTTGATGTCGTCGGCATAGTCGTTCTTGCCTTGTCTGCCACCATATACTTGATAGGGTGCACCTGCCCACTGGGCGTAATATCTTGCTCCTTCCAGGCAGCGGGGCAGTCCGCTAGGATATCCGCCTCGCTCTATGTTGCCCATTCCACCACCAAAGCGCACGGCATCGGTAGTAACGATGCCCTTGCTGGAGGCATGGTTGGTACACACCACTCGGTTGAACTCATTGCAGCCACGGTCAAAGTCGAAGGTGCCCAGGTATACCCAGGTGCCTCCGCCCATCTTCTGATTTACCGTAAACTCGGTGGCCTCGCCCTTGTGGTAAACGATGTATTTGGCATCGCTCACGCTCTTGGGCAGCGATTGGTAACTGACGTATACGGCATACTTTCCCTCCTCAGGGAACTTAGGCTGATAGCTCACCTCGCTATATTTCTTGCGCTTCGTGGCCTTCGCCTGTCTCACAGTGCCCATGCGGAATGGGTTTTCGCCATCGCTGTAGAGGGCACGGTTGGCGGCAAAGCCCACCGAGTCGCAACTCTTCCATTTCTTGCCATTCTCTATCTCTCGGTAGAAGACAGACTTGATGGCATCGTCATTGTCTATGATCACCTCGTGCGTTTGCCAGTCGCGCTCACGGGGAGTGAAGACGATGGCTCCCGCATTCTGGAGCATCGGTATGAGGTAAGGCACCACGATGGTCTGCGTAAAGAGATCTTCGGTGGTGCAGAATAGGTTGGGGCGCTGCCATTTCCAGCGGTGCTGGTCGTTGGCATAGTATCTGCCATGCGATGCCCATAGTGAGAGATGTCGGTTTTGCAGACCCGCAGTGATGAAGTAGGGGCGTGAAGCATTAAACACCCACGGGTCGCCATCATATTCGATGCCTTCCCATGCGTGGCTATTGCCCTCGTCGTAAGCTGGAGCCGAAACCTGATTCTTGGCTTGAATGGAAGCAGGAATCGATGCTTGTACTGAAGCTTGAGCCGATAGCAACAAACTGCTTATCAGATAAAACCTTATACTCTTGTTATGTTTCACTATTCTTTCTCTAGTTACTTATACTCTATTTGAGTTACTTATTTTCTTTCTGAGTTACTTATTCGATATTTCCTACCGTAAACTTCTCCGGCTTTTTTCCCTTGAAGTCCTTGAAGTAAAGCTTGATTTCTCGCATATCCTTCTCCACATCGCCCGAAGGCTCGATGACCTTGGTACACTGGATGAGTTTCTTCTCATAGTCCAGGGCATAGAGATGGATAGGGATGCCAGCCTTGAGGGCTATAAAATAAAAGCCCTTCTTCCAGTCGGGGTTGAGCGAGCGTGTGCCCTCGGGCGTAATGCAGAGCCCGAAGGTATCGCGCTTCTGCGCCTCGGCAGCCAGGTTGTCGGTCATGCTGGTGTGTTTGCTGCGCCATACAGGTATGCCGCCCATCTTGCGGAAGATAGGCCCCAACGGCCAGAAAAACCATTCCTTCTTCATGAGGAAGTTGCACTTCATGCCCTCGGCATGCTCAAAGAGCTGCCCCAAGAAGAGGTCCCAGTTGCTGGTATGCGGAGCTAGGCAGATGATATACTTCTTGGGGAGGTCAAAGGTAACCTCCTTCTTCCACCCCAAGTGCTTGTACAGCATCCACTGACAAAAGTTTCGTATCATTACTATATATATATAATAAGGTGTAAATGTTACTAGTCTATATTATAAGGAAGTAAATACTCCAGCTCTTGTCTTTATCCCAAATTAGAAATCTGGTCCACTACTTCGCTCACCTGCTTATTGAAGTCCACGATGAGATCCTTGTAGTAAGTGCTCGCCTTCACGCCTGGCTCTGGATGAGATACTCGACTGATGAAGTCGTTATTGATCATCACGATGGATGAGAGAATGCCATCCACGTCCTCCTGGGTAGGAGTGACATTATACAAAGATGCTGCTACAGTCTCAGCGAAGAGCTCGCTTGTGATGTAGTTGATAGTGCGCTTTAAATCTCTTTTGTTAGCCATATTTTTTATCTTTTAGTTAATAATTGATTCGAATTAATGTTCAAAGATAATCATTTTCTCTGTAAATCCATTATATTTTCAGAAAAAATCTTCTAATTAACGCATTTTTAGCATTTTTCTTTCCGTATTTCAGAGAAAAACACTAAATTTGCAGTGTTTTTGAAGTTTCAACTAATAAAAATATAAAAAGTAAT
>ERZ1034939.1294-NODE-1294-length-12113-cov-9.321446_pt1 | contig 12113 bp, 8 predicted proteins | sample MGYA00520626_ERZ1034939 | MGnify/ENA primary metagenome ERZ1034939 (study PRJEB33766, sample SAMN09781751) | gut metagenome | biome: gut microbiome | host: Homo sapiens | place: Madagascar | study: EMG produced TPA metagenomics assembly of the PRJNA485056 data... | reverse complement strand
GGACGCCGCCCTCTCAAGGCGGAGATCACCAGTTCGAATCTGGTACGGGCTACCACTTCTTTTCTGCTGAAGCTTATGGCCCGTTCGTCTAGCGGTTTAGGACGCCGCCCTCTCAAGGCGGAGATCACCAGTTCGAATCTGGTACGGGCTACCACTTCTTTTCTGCTGAAGCTTATGGCCCGTTCGTCTAGCGGTTTAGGACGCCGCCCTCTCAAGGCGGAGATCACCAGTTCGAATCTGGTACGGGCTACCATGTTTTTGATACCCGGTCTTTCGTAAGAAGGCCGGGTTTTTTATTGCTCGTGGTCTGGTCTGTTAATCCCATTTGCCTCATAGCTTTACGTTTTGCTCATCTCCCATACGGGTACAATAGGCCAGATACTTTGACGGTCAGAAGGAGCCTCATGACGGAGTCCTCTCAGCATAGCCCAAAGCCCCAGGTCGAGGTTTCTGGCGGCGATGACAACAAGAGCGCGCGTCGCGGCGCCATCTTCATCGGCGTTGTGCTGATCGGCTATATCGTCTATCTGGTTGTGACCGGGCAGATGGGACAGTTTTGGGCCGCTATGTCCAGCGTTCAGATGCCCTGGCTCTTCGCTGCATGCTTTTGCATGTTTTTGTATCTTGTTTTTGGCATCGTGGCGTACGCGATCGCCGTTTGGCTCGACCCCGATTCGCCCGTCGGCATCCGCGACCTCATTTCGGTCGAGGCGAGCGGCATCTTCTTTGGCAACCTGACGCCCATGATGATGGGCTCTACGCCTGCCCAGATTTACCGCCTGACCAAAGCCGGTCAAAACGTGGGCGAAGCGGGTGCCACGCAGTTCACGCGCTTTATCGTGTACCAATTTGGTTTGGTGGCATGGGGTGCCATTTTGCTGCTCGCCCGTATGCCGTTTTTCGCTGAGCGTTATGGCGACATGACGCTGCTGTGCGTCTTTAGTTTTGGCGGCCACTGTTGCATCCTGCTCGGCATCTTTGCCGTGGCGTTGATGCCCAAGACCGTTACGCGCGTTGCTCATTGCATCATCAATTGGCTCGAGCGTGTGGGCGTCTCGGCCACAAAGATCGAGGGCTGGCGTACCTTTGTCGATGGTGAGATCTATTCGTTCTCTGAGAAATTCAAACTCTCTGCCGGCCATTTTTCATCCATGCTGCTCACGGTCGTCATCACTATGCTTCAGCTGGCGTTTTTCTACCTGGTTCCCTACTTTTTGATGCTTGCCTTCGGTCAACACGATGTCGACTTTTTCTCGGTCATGGCCGCAAGTGCCTTTGTTCAGCTGCTGAGCTCCGCCGTTCCGCTGCCCGGTGGCACTGGTGGTGCCGAGGGCGGCTTCGCACTGTTCCTGGGACACTTTTTTGGCACGGCATCGACTGCCGGCTATCTGCTGTGGCGTCTGATCACCTTTATCGCGCCGACCATTTTGGCCGCGCCTTTGCTGGGCCTTAAGAGCGCTCACAACGAGAGTATCCATGCGCGCTGGGACCGTGTGATGCGCAAGCTCGGACGCACGCCTCAGACGCCCTCTACACCCGTTAAGGCTCATCCTGCGTACCAGGTTACCGTGGACCCCAATCAGCGTGCCCAAAAGGCTGCTGTGGTCTCTAAACCGGCACGGAAGACCTATGTACGTCAGACTGGCGACGGTATCCGCGTTTCCCCGGCGGCGCTCAATAAAAAGAAGCGGCCCTAGAGCTCTGTCGGCGAGACGTGCGTTCTTAATGATGCTCGTCATTGTTATGCGAGATGTAGGATAATCCTCTTACGTTGATTATCTCCCACTTGTACATGAGTGATAGGTGGGCAGTTGATATGAAGGGGACACGTCTATGGCTACCATCAAACCGCGCCTTGACCGCCGTATCGTCCGCAGTCGTAATGCGATTCTTTCGGCGTTTGAGCGACTGCTCATGGATAAGCCCCTGGCCGATATTACGGTGAGCGCCATCGCGCGCGAGGCAAACGTCGACCGCAAGACCTTCTATGTGCACTTTGGCACGGTCGATGGCTTGCTCGACGCTATTGCCGTCGATGTGGTCGAGATGATCGTCGATTCGGTCGAGAAGACGCTTTCCTCCATGGGTGGCGACACCAACGAGCGTGCACTTGGCGCTGCGGCGTCCTTTTTCAAGACCGTTAACGAGGCACTGTGTAATAACCTGGTGCTCAATCGCCAGTTGATTGAAAACATTCCGCTCGACGACTTTATGGCTCGCCTGCGCGTGCCGCTCGAACACGAGATCGCTGAGCGCGATCTGCTGCCCGAGGGTCTAAAGGACGAGATGTTCGATTACTACCTGGCGTTTTTGCTGTCCGGCATTATCGGTATCTATCGCACGTGGGCATTGTCCGACGGCTCGGTTCCCATCGAGCGCGTCTCGGCGGTCGCCAACGATCTGACACTCAACGGCCTGTCGAGCCTGGAGCCTCGCTTGGAATAGACCAACTGTTGGCAACTTTCCCCAATCGCCCCTAAATGACTTGCGGTGAAATAGTGTCTGTTTTTGCTGGTAGAAGACATAGTCAGTCCCTATCTCACCGCAACTTAGGGGATATATGTCATGGATGGCGCGGGCGCCCCAAATTACCTTGGGGCGCCCGCGCCTTTGTATTCTATCGATGATGGGGCACTAACAGTTTGATTTAAGCTTGCGGCCCTGCTTTTCAAACTTGTGCATATCGCTATCGGCCATGCCCTGTGCCATATCGTCATGGCGCTTGGTGTAGAGCGGATCTTTTGGGTCGTTCCAAATGCGCTCTGCCACGGATGACCAGGCTTTGGCGGCGACACGGGTTTTCTCGCGCAGTTGTTCGGGAGACTCCTTCTCTACCAGGTCGGTGCTCATAGCGCCTGCCGCGGCGACCATTTTGGGCAGTACATCGGGGTTCTCGAGCATGGGGCAAGGTTTGAGGTAGTTGTCGTTAAAAGGCTGGCCTTCGTAATACTCCATAAAGAGGGGAGAGCGAAGTGCGTCGAGCAGGCTTACGTCGTGGATATTGGCATTGGAGTAGTGAATGAAAACGCACGGCTCGACGTCTCCCGCCGCGTTGATATGTAGGTAGCGTCGCCCGCCGGCGATGCAGCCGCCCACGAACTCACCGTCATTTTGGAAGTCGAGGGTAAAGAGCGGCTTTTTCTCGCGCATCTCGCGAATAAAACGGTACATGCGTTCGCGCTGCTCAGGCGTGGGCATAAGCTCGTTGGTGGCACTGCGGCCGACCGGCATAAAGTAGAAATACCAGCAGAAGAGGGCTCCCTCGCGTATCATCCAGTCCATATTTTCCTCGGTGGCGACAGTATCGGCGTTGGCGCTGGTCCAGCAGGTCGAGATACCAAACGGCAGATTTCGCTCACGCAGGAGTTTCATGGCGTGTTCGATCTTTTCGTACGTGCCCTTGCCGCGGCGGGCATCGGTGGTGTGCTCGTTGCCCTCGGCGCTGATGGCAGGGACAAAGTTTGCAACGCGGATCATATCGTCACAGAACGCCTCGTCGATAAGCGTGGAGTTAGTGAAGCAGAGAAACACGCAGTCCTGATGCTTTTCGCAAATTCTGATCAGATCGTGCTTGCGGACGAGTGGCTCGCCACCGGTATAGATGTAGATGTGCGTGCCGAGTTCTTTGCCCTGCGTGACGATGGAGTCGATGTCTTCGAAGGATAGATTTTGCTTATAGCCATACTCGGCGGCCCAGCAGCCCGTGCAATGCAGGTTGCAGGCACTTGTAGGGTCGAGCAGGATGGCCCACGGAATATTGCACTGGTATTTCTCGCGGTTCTTTTCTTGCTGTGGCCAGGCGAGCAGGTTACCGTCGACAATGAGCGCTTTGAGCAACTTGGTGCGCATTTTGGGATTGAGGCTAAAGATGCGCATGATCAAGTCATACCAATTGCCGCGGCTCTTGATGACATTGGTGAACGCCTCGCGTTGCACGGGAAATACGCGGTCGGGGACCAGCTTGTTCACGAGGTCCATGATTTTGTCGATGTTTTCTTGCGGGTTGTCGTCGAGATAATCGATAAGTTTGTTGAGCGCTGCACGCTCCGCTGACTGTGTAAGCGACATGGGCATATCCTTTCACGTGTGCTTTGTGTGTGATAATACCCATATGTGGAATTAAAAGCGTGTAAAGAATCCCTATTGTGTCTATTCAACGAATCAATTTGATTTGGGGTGAAGCGTTATAACAGACGCTCTTTAAGTTGCGGTGAAATAGGGTCAGATATAGCCTATTAACAGCATAAACAGTCCCTATTTCACCGCAACTTATTGGTGTTGACTTACTGGTAGCGGAGGCACTCGACTGGATCGAGCTTTGCGGCGCGGCGGGCGGGGTAGAAGCCAAAGATCACGCCGATGCCGACCGATACTGCAAACGCGATCAGCACGGTCGTAATGGAGAAGCTCGGCGTAATCGTCCCAGTGGCCCCAAATTCGCTCATAATGCCCGAGTTGGCGGCGAAGAACGTGAGCCCCCAGGCCAGCAGATAGCCAATAACGACACCTAAAATGCCGCCGGTGATGCACAGCGCCGAGGATTCGGCCAAAAACTGGGCGGTGATGTCGCGTCGGCTTGCGCCCAAGGCTCGACGAATCCCGATCTCGCGGATACGCTCGGTCACATTGGTGAGCATCATATTCATGATGCCGATTCCGCCCACAAGCAGCGATATGCCGGCAACCGCGCCCATGATGAGCGAGAAGGCGCCCATAAAGGAGTTGAGGGCATCGATAGCGCTCTTCATGGAGCTTGCCGACACGCTGTCGTACTCGTCGTCCTCCGAGATGCCCTTCATGCTGCGCACCTTGGACTCGATCGTCTTGCAGAGCTTGTCCATATCGGTGCCCTCGGCGGCGAGTGCCGTCACGCTGGGAAACGACGGATTGTCATCGCCGTAGAGCTCGGAGATCGTTGCTCGGGGCATGTACAGGCTCAGCGAGCCCATGGAGTCGTTGCCGCCGTCGATGACGCCAATGATCTGCACGTCTCCGCTCGAGACCTTGATGGTCTTGCCGATCGCGTCCTGCTCGTTGCCGTACAGCTGCTCGGCCCCGCCGCGGCCGATGAGCGCCACCCGAGCGCCGGATTTGGACTCGATGTCGCTATAGGTGCGACCGGCAACGATCTTGCTGGCGCCCACGGCATCGAGCATGTCACTATCGACACCTTGGGCCATGACGGTATAGCTTTTATCCCCAACTTTGTACTCGGAATAGGCGCTGTCGACGATGCCGATCTGTTCAATTTGCGGCACCATCTTGCGCAGCTTCTCGACGTCCGAATCAGTGAGCTCTTGGGACGAGTAGATCTGCACCATGCGAGCTGCGTTGAGGCCCAGACTGTTGACCAGGCTGTTTTGAATGCCGCCGATGAGCGAGGTCATGGCTATGACCGAGGCGATGCCAATGACGATACCCAGGATGGTGAGCAGGCTGCGCCCCTTGTTGGCCTCGAGCGAGTGCAGGGCTTCTTGAACAAGATCGCGGGTGCTCATGCCTTCTCTCCTTTCGGCGCTGTAGAAGGTGCAGAAATCGTGGGTAGGTTGTTGACGGCCCCGCGTAGCGTATTCGATGCATGTGCGATATACGCGCCGTCATGGATGTGCCCGTCGCGAATGGTTACGGCTCGGTCTGCCTCGGCGGCAATGCCCGGGTCGTGCGTGATGAGCACGATGGTCTTGCCGCGCTCTTGGAGCTTGTGGAAGGTTTCCATGACGAGCGCCCCGGTTGCCGAGTCCAGGTTTCCCGTGGGCTCGTCGGCCAGGATGATGGGCGGATCGTTGACGAGGGCGCGCGCGATGGCGACGCGCTGCATCTGTCCGCCCGAGAGTTCTGATATGCGGTGATCCCAATGGTCGACCGGTAGCGTGACGGCCTGCAGTGCGTGCACGGCACGCATCTCGCGCTGGTTGCGCGGCACATTGGTGTAGGACAGCGGCAGCATCACGTTTTCGATAACCGACAGGCGCGGAAGCAGGTTGAAGCTTTGAAAGACAAAGCCGATGCTCAGTGCGCGCACCTCGGTGAGCTCATCATCGTCGAGTTCGGCGACATTGAGCCCCTGCAGGTAATAGTCACCCGCCGTCGGTTTGTCCAGGCAACCCAGGATGTTCATGAGCGTCGACTTGCCCGAGCCCGAGGGGCCGGTGATAGCTACGAATTCGCCGGGGTGTACCGCCAGGCTCACGTTGTGCAGGATGTGAGCGCAACCGGCGTCGCTCTCAAAGATGCGATGCACGTTGCGGATATCGATGACGGGGCGCATTACATACCCTCGTCGGCGGGCATGCCGTCGTTGCCGTCTGCCGTCATGCCCGCGCCGGTATCCATAACGATAGTGTCGCCATCGCGCAGCTTGGTAACCGGCACGTCGGGGTTGATCTCATTGCCCTGGTCGTCGCGCTTGACCTGCGTCTTGCCGACCACAGCGTCGTTGTCGTTTTGCGTCACGACGGTCACCTTCACGCGGCGCGTTTCCTTGCCTTCGTCATCGGTGGCCAGATTGACGTAATAGTGCTCGCCGTCTTCGGTCATCAGTGCCATGGTCGGCACCATCACCACGTCGTCGAGCTGCTCGGTCACCACCGAGACCTCAGCAGTCATTCCGGGCTTAAGGCGGCTATCGGGTGCTTCGATGAGGATGTCGACGTTAAAGGTCACGCTGCCGCCGCCACCGTAGGTGGAGTCGGAGTTTGCCACCGACGCGATAGCCGTGACGGTGCCCTGGCTTACGATATCGGGAAACGCGGGATAGGTCACGTTGGCGCTTTGGCCCACGGCAATCTTGGCGATGTCCTTTTCGCCCACCTGAACCGTCACCTTCATCTTTGAGAGGTCGGCGATCTGCATGCACTGCTTGCCGCCGCTCACGTCGCCTTCGCCCATAATCATGCCTCCGGCTACCGTGGCTCCAACTTTGGCATTGAGTTCGACGATGCTTCCCGAGCTGGGGGCCTTTACGGTACGCTCGGCCGCCTTCGCATTTGCCTGTTCGAGCGTTGCCTGAGCTGAGGCAAGGTTGCGCTGGGCGCTAGAAACGGCGCCGGCGTCGGCGGTTACATCCGTTGGGGCAGTCGCCTCGTCGACATCCGTCTCCGGTGCTGTCTGTGCGGCGGCGAGTGCTGCCTGTGCGTTTTTCAAGTCTTCCTGAGCGGCCGTGACCGCACGCTGCGCCTCGGCAACGGCGTTGTCGAGCTCATCGTTTTTGATCGTCATGAGTACGTCGCCCTCGTTGACGCTCTGTCCGGACTGAACGTTGATCTGTGCCACCGTACCGTCGACAGAAGGGGAGACGACCGATGCCGAGATGGGCTTAAGCTGCCCCTTGGCTTCGACTGTGGTGGTAAACGTGCCTTCGGTGACCATGTCGGTCACCGGTCCGTTGGTGCCTGCGGGTTGCGCGTTGATGACCAGCGTTGCGATGATGGCAATGAGCGCGATGGCAACAACGACGCCGACGGCGATACCGCGTCGGATGAGCTTTTTGCGCCGACGCTCGGCACGCTTTGCCTTGAGCTTTGCATAGGCTTCTTCATCGGAGATATCGGTCGAATCGTCGAGACTCTTTTGGGGCTGCTTGGTGTCTGCAGCGCTGATAATCGGCAGGGTCTCGGTGGCATCTTGGGGCATGCGATCGGAATCGTCAGGACCCGGATTGATCGTGGGGACCTTGGACATAGCGTCTCCTTTATCGATATGGCTCCAATAAGTATATACGCCCGTCGCGATAGGCGGGCGTATAGAAGCTGCGGATGACAGTACTGTAAGTTTGATCGCCGTGTTGTCTACCTGTTGTAGACGTTTCCTGCCTTACGAGTGCACGACCACGCAGAGGCCGACTTTGATGCGCTCGTGGAGCGACTTGGCATCGGCCAGACGCAGGTTGATACAACCGTGGCTACCGCACCACTTGTACGATTCGGCGTTATCGAAACTCGAATCGTTTTGCCAGGTGGCGTCGTGGAATCCGACCATATTGCCCTCGAACGGCATCCAGTAGCTTACCGGGCTCTCGTATTTGGGCTTGCCGGTCTCGGGGTCCTTGGCACCGATAAGCTTGCTGGCGCCATTGTTGCTGTTGATCTTCCATACGCCCTCGGGGGTGGCGTCCTCTCCCGGCTTGCCGGAGATAAAGTTGGCCTCCCACACGATGTTGCCGTTGGCATCGTAATAACGTGCGTGCTGCTCGGACAGGTCTACATCGATATAGGCCTTCCAGTCTGGTTTGCCCTTGGCGGTAAAGGTGTCGGCCTTCTGCGAATAGTCGATCTCTATGTCGCCGGTCTGCTTATTGTTGATGGCGTCCTCGACTTGCTTGGCAAGCGCGTCGCTATTGATGGACCAGCCAAAGTCACCACCCTCGACAGCGCATTCCTTGCCGTCGGCACGCGTCCACCAGCGGGTGGTGCCCACGGTGTTAAAGCTATTGGCGAGCTCTGCTGCCCAGCTGCTGATCTGTGAGGTATCAAGCGTGGGATTGGCGGGGTCGGCAAAGCTAATCCACTGCAAAACCGAGCTGCCGTCGACCTTGCCAGCCTCTTCGCCGTTAAGTTTGAGGCTTACGTTGACGCCCAGGAATTTGTTGGCGGCATCGCATGCTGCCTGAATTTGGTCGTCAGTAAGAGTCCCGTTGAGCGGATCGTAGGCGTCGTTGCCGAGCTTGGTGAGGTCTACGTTTTCGGCCAGGGAGGCTAACTCTATCTCGGCAAACTTTATGACGTTCTCGCGGTTGAGTTTCTCGTTCGAACGTGCTTTTTTGACGGTAAATTTATCTGCCTGCTCGTCATAGGAGCTGCTTGCCTCAAACGTTCCAGTACGGCCTTCGTTGAAAGCGTCGATGGCGTTACCCAGTTCATCCTCGAACTGCTGTTGATCGAAAGCATTCGATAGCATGGACAGGTCGACCTTTTGATCTAGATCGATCGTATCGTTTGCGGTTATGCTGTCAGTTTTACCGGTGATTGAAGTAGCTAAGCGCGAAGGCCAAAGCAACGGTTCGTTGTTGCCGATGATTTCTTTTGCCGCGGCCTCGCCGTTGACTATCGGTTCGTCGGATTGGGGCTCATAGGTCCAGCTAAAGTCTTCGCAGGATACCGTAAGCTTGTAATGCTTCCAAGCCGAGTTGATCTTGGCTGCGGCGGATGAGGCGTTGGAGAGCGAGACATCGACGCCCGCGATGGTCGTATTGGGGTATGCGACCTGTGAAAAAGCGACAACGCCAACAATGTAAACGACGACAAAGAGGCCCAGAGCAACGAAAAGGGTCATTTTGGCCCCGGATTTTCCACCGCTGGCGTGGTTCACTGATCCACGTGGGTCTTTGTGATGGTTCTGCTTGTGTGAAGGCGCCTGCTTAGTCGCTTTATCACTCTGACGCTGCTGATTTACATGAGAATTCTGGCGCTGGGAAGCGTTTCCCGAACTATGTCTTGGGCTACGCGTTGTTGTAATGGGGTGCGGCGATTGAACGCTGTCGGTAGGCCTGTATGGCTGTTGCGGATCGGGAATCAGTTGGGTGCGGTCGTTTTGCGGCATCGTATGCGTATCCTTCGAGTTTCGCCTTGCGGCTCATCGTGTTTTTACTGGGCTTGCATTATAGCGATTACCCTGTTGTTTGTGGTATGAAACCGTGGCATTGTGAATAGGTTGGACATTTGTCTCACCTATCGTGTCGTACTGTTCTTTATCCGCACGCGCCGCATTTGGCGCAAGCCGAAAGTGCTGCGGGAGCTTGTGCGATGCCGCCCTTGGCCGTCTCTCGCAGCGTTGCCGGCAGCGCATGTCCAACAGAGAGCATCACGTGTGCCATCTGGTCGAAGGGCACAAGGCTTTTGATGCCTGCAAGGGCGAGCTGTGCTGAGCTAAACGCGGCGGCCACGCCGATGGCATTGCGGTTTTGGCACGGTACCTCGACAAGGCCGCCTACGGGATCGCATACGAGTCCCAATAGGTTGCTTAACGCGATGGAACTGGCGTCGAGTGCCTGCTCGGGCGTGCCTCCGAGCATCTGCACCAGCGCGGCGGCGGCCATGGCGGCCGCGCTTCCCACCTCGGCTTGGCATCCGCCCTCGGCGCCGGCGACGCAGGCGCTCGTGGTGAGGTTGAGGCCGATGGCGGCGGCACAGTAGAGGGCGTCCATGACCTGCTCGTCATCGAGCTGCAGGTGGTCGGCCAGCGCCAGCACGCAGCCGGGGACGACGCCCGCGGAGCCTGCCGTGGGGGCGGCGACGATCACGCCCATGGTGGCGGAGCGCTCGAGCACGGCCATGGCGCGGGCTACGGCTTCGGTCTGGACGGCACCCATTAAGCTGGTGCTCAGGTCGTTGTGGCCGGTGGCGTCGACAAGCTTGGCCTCGCCGCCAATGAGGCCGCCGAGCGATCGCTGCGGATTGGCGATGGGGGCCGTGGTCTCGTCTTTCATGACTTCGAGTACGCGACGCATGGAAGCGACGGCATGCTGCTCGCCGGTCAGGCGTGCCTCGCGCACGGCCATGACGGCGCCGATGTTGAGGCCCAGTTCGACGCATGCGTCAAGCAACTGCTCGCCATCGTCGAAGATTTCCTTGGCCGAGACGCCGGGGGAGAGCGATGAGGCCGACCCGGGAAGTTCAATGAAGGTGGCGTAATCGACATTGTCGAGCTTGCGCAGCATGGGAATGACGGTATCGTCGGGCGTGCCATCGGTTTCAAACACGGAGTAGGCCTGTCCGCCCATCTCGGTACGGTAGGTGCGGCAGAAGGCGATGTTCACATGCGCGTAGGCGAGCAGGTTCGTGAGCGCGGCGAGCACGCCGGGGACGTCTTGATGCGCTACGAAGAGCGTGGAATACATACCCGAGATGTCGACGCCGACGCCGTTGATGCGGCTGATGCGCATCTTGCCGCCACCCAGGCTCTCGCCGCGGACCTGTGCCGTGGCGCCCGCATCGTCTTGCATGTCGATGTCCACGGTGTTGGGGTGGATGGAGGCGTCGTCGCCCTTAATGTCAAAGTGATACTCGAGGCCCTGTTCGCGTGCGAGATCGAAGGCCTGCTTGATGTTCTCATCGTCGGTGTCGAGGCCCAGGATGCCCGCGACGAGCGCGCGGTCGGTGCCGTGGCCGCGGTAGGTGTGTGCGAAGGAGTTCCACAGGCCAAAGGTAACCTTGGTGATGCGGCCTTCCAGCAGGCTTGCGGCAACCTGTGCACAGCGCAGGGCGCCAGCGGTGTGCGATGAGCTGGGGCCCACCATGACGGGGCCCAAGATCTCGAATGCCGAGGTCGTAGCTAGTGTTTGCGGCTTGCCTGCCATATGCGCTCCTGTTCTATCCCGTCGTCCCGAGGGGCGGGGCATAAGGTCGCCTGCTCGGACAGTCCTGCTCGCACGGAGAGCACATTAAGTGCTCTCCGGCTCGTGCGGAACTCGCGATCGACCTTATGCCCCGCCCCTCGGGACTAAGGATACATGGTTGGAGTTGCTAGATGGCAAAATTCATTAGCTAGGGACGTGTCTTATCTTTTATATTGAAACGTCTTCGCCACCGGGTAATAAAAAAGAGGTACCGGTTGTTCCGGTACCTCTTTTTGGTACGTCTCTATTTGGCTGTGGCTATTCTCGTTGGCTTACAGGCCGCAGGCTGCTTTGAGTTCTTCGACTCTATCGGTCTTCTCCCAGGTGAAGTCGGCGTCTTCGCGGCCAAAGTGGCCGTAGGCTGCCGTCTTTTCGTAGATGGGGCGACGCAGGTCCAGGTCGCGGATGATGGCGCCTGGGCGCAGGTCGAAGGTCTTCTCGACGGCCTCGACGATCTTGTCCTCGGCGACATGTGCGGTTCCAAAGGTGTCGACCATGATCGACAGCGGCTTGGACACGCCGATGGCGTAGGCCAGCTCGACTTCGCAGCGATCGGCCAGGCCGGCGGCGACTACGTTCTTGGCGACCCAGCGCGCGGCATACGCGGCAGAGCGGTCGACCTTGGTGCAGTCCTTGCCGCTAAAGGCGCCACCACCGTGACGGCCGTAGCCGCCATAGGTGTCGACGATGATCTTGCGGCCGGTCAGGCCCGTGTCGCCCATGGGGCCGCCCACGACAAAGCGTCCGGTGGGGTTCACGTAGATGTCGGCGTTGTCCCACG
>ERZ1034939.1288-NODE-1288-length-12180-cov-16.718598_pt1 | contig 12180 bp, 10 predicted proteins | sample MGYA00520626_ERZ1034939 | MGnify/ENA primary metagenome ERZ1034939 (study PRJEB33766, sample SAMN09781751) | gut metagenome | biome: gut microbiome | host: Homo sapiens | place: Madagascar | study: EMG produced TPA metagenomics assembly of the PRJNA485056 data... | reverse complement strand
ACTACATAGATAGTAAGGAGGTAGCTATGGACAATAATAATATCGGGGGCATGAATCCCCAACAGTTTTCACAGAACACGCCACAGACTTCACAGCCACATATGGGGATGTCGGGTATCGAACTGCAGAATATGCAGCAGGAGGCGGAGCAAAGACGGCGTGAACAAAGCAGGAGAAATGCGGATTTCTTTGGCAGGCTATGTATACCTACGATAATATATGCGCTGCTGTACACTATTTTCCTGTATGAGAATACAGGTGGAATACTTGTTACGTTGTTTGCAATTGTCACAGGAGTATACAGCCTGTATTGTATGAAGATACTTCATATAGAGGCAAAGCCACTCACTGTATGGTACAGTGTGATGATGATACTCACAGGCCTATCATCAGGCTTGACCGGCAATAAAATTATACAGGGATTTAATTTTTGCTGGATTCTTGTGTTTCTTGTTTTTATGCTGCTTCACAATTTCTGCAATGACAGACAGTGGGGGCTCATAAAGTATATCGCTGCGGCATTTCAGGCAGTGTTTGGAGCGATTGGGTGTATAGCTGAGCCGTTTATGGATATTGCCGACTATATGAGAAACGAGCGCATGGATAGTGACAATATGGGCAGTGAAAGTGTGGTTGGTGACAGTGCAAATACAACTGTCGGAGAGCGGCATGTGAAAAAACATAGAATGCTTTATGTGTTTATCGGAATAGCAATTGCCTTTCCTCTGGTTGTGCTGATAGTGGTGCTGCTGTGCTCTGCGGATGCGGTTTTTGCCTCAGTAATAAAGAAAATATTTGCTGATATCAATTTCTTTACAGTGAGCAAGGTTGTATTTCTTTTTGTATTCGCGCTTTTCTCATCTTACTGTGGTATAAAGTATCTGAGCAAGAAGCGTATATCGGATGCACCGGTTGAGACTCCGGCATTTCCGGCTGCAATTGGTATCACTGTAGCTGCAACTATATCAGTGGTATATGTATTTTTCTGTTTTATACAGATTGTGTATCTGTTCGGGGGACTTATGCAGCTTCCAAGCGGCTATACCTACGCCAGGTACGCGAGAGAAGGCTTTTTCCAGCTGCTTTTCGTGTGTATACTTAATGTGATTATCGTATTGCTCGGAAGTGGATTGTTCAGAAAAAATAAAATATTAAATGCATTTTTAATTTTAATAACTTTATGCACATATATCATGATTGCATCAAGTGCATACCGTATGGGACTGTATGTGTCAGAGTACGGGCTGACAGCCACCAGGCTTTGTGTGTTCTGGGCACTTGGAGTGATAGCGCTGTTTATGCTCGGAGTGATTTTATCTATATGTAAGTCTGCTTTTTCGCTATTTCGGTACGGAATAATAGTAATCGGGGTATGTTATCTTGTGCTTGCATTTGCAAGGCCTGATTATCTGGTCGCAAGGTACAATACAGTATGTATGGAGGATACAGACTACAAATATCTGATGTCACTTTCCACGGATGCATCCACGGCGCTTGCGGCAGATGCAGACTTTATGGAAAATAAGGGTATGGTCACCATGTATGCAAGACAGCTTGCAGGTGAGACGAATGACAGCTTAAGACAGCTCAATGTGTCTCATATAAAGGCTGCACATTTATTCAGAGATAGCATAGATGAGGTAAAGAGCTCACAGCTTATCCTTTTATATGTATATTCGCCTTACGATTCGGGCAGCTATAACAACAATGATACCGGTCTTGATGGCGTGGACAGCATACAGATGGGCTATCATGTGTTAAAGGATACAGAAGATGATGACACAGCCTACTATGATTACGACAGTTATAGCATGGATGATACAAGAGTGGCGGCACCAGTATTTTTCAAATGGGTGGATGCAGTCGAGGTGAAGAAGATTTCCGACAGTGAGCGTATCTTCCTTGCAAAGATTCCAAGAAAGGCATTAAAAGGCAAAGATGGAGTGAATATTGAATACAGATTTAATAAAAATGGAGATGTTATATATTCATCCCAGTACAATGTGATTCTTGACAAGAAAAAAGGACTCAACGAGGTGGAGATGTCATACTATGCCGGAACAGATGGTGTGGATGTGCCTGAGTACAATATTTATGGAAAGTAATAGTTTAAATTGTATATAATTCAAAGTTGATATGGTGAAGTTGATTAAAAACTGCTATACTTAACATGTAGTATAGGTTGTTAAATTATTTCATTAAGGTAGGAAAATTCATGGGAAGATTTTTAAATCCGGGAAATAAAGCTTTTCAAAAGACATTGAAATCGGAAATATATGTGGATAAAACTATGCTTTTGGCATACACCAATAAGGTTATAGGTTCTGATATGGCATGCATATGCAATAGCAGACCGAGGCGCTTTGGAAAGTCCATCACGGCGAATATGCTTGCTGCTTATTATAGCAGAGGATGTGATTCCCTTGATATGTTTTCCACTCTAAAGGTAGGCAGGCTTGATTCCTTTGAGACAAACCTTAATAAATATGATGTTATTCATATTGATGTCCAGTGGTGCATGATGGATGCGGGCGAAGTGCAAAACACCGTGAAATACATCAACAACGGTATTCTTGATGAGCTTATAATAGCATATGGTGATGTGATACCGGACACTGTTAAAACAGCCTATGGAGCCATGTCTTATATAAACGCAGCCACAGGAAATACCTTTGTTATCATAATAGATGAGTGGGATGTGTTGATAAGAGATGAGGCTAATAATAAGGAACTGCAGGAGGAATATATTAATTTCCTCAGAGGAATGTTTAAAGGGACAGAGCCGACAAAGTATATTGCGTTAGCTTATCTTACCGGCATACTTCCTATTAAAAAGCTAAAAACTTAGTCAGCACTTAACAATTTTGAAGAGTTCACAATGCTTGATGCAGGAGCGCTTGCATCATATATTGGCTTTACAGATGATGAGGTTAAGCAGTTATGCAAAAAGTATGACAGGGATTATGAAGCAGTAAAAAACTGGTATGATGGCTATATGCTTTCGGGTAAACATGTGTATAATCCAAAAGCGGTAGTGAGCGTGATGATGAGAGGCAGCTTCCAAAGCTATTGGTCACAGACCGGCACATATGAATCTCTGATTCCGCTTATTGACATGGATTTTGATGGATTAAGAGCCGCTATTATTTCAATGATTTCGGGAAATGAGATAAAAGTTAGAACAACCACGTTTCAGAATGATATGGTATCATTTAAAAACAAAGATGATGTGCTGACATTGCTTATACATCTTGGATATCTGGCTTTTAATCAGAAAAATCAGATGGCATATATTCCGAATGAAGAGCTTCGCAATGAGCTTATGGATGCGGTTCGGGAAAACAAATGGGATGAAATCATACAGTTTGAGAGGCAGTCAATAGATTTGTTTAATGCAACAATAAACAAAGATGTAAATACTGTGGCAGCAAAAATTGAGCAGATTCATATGGAGTATACCTCGGTGATTCAATATAATGACGAGAACTCACTTAGCAGTGTGTTGGCCATTGCTTATCTTGGAACAATGAACTATTATTTTAAGCCGGTCAGGGAATTACCGACAGGGCGTGGCTTTGCTGATTTTGTTTATATTCCGAAGCCTGAGTATATAAATGATTATCCGGCGCTTGTTGTGGAGCTGAAATGGAATAAGAATGCGGATACAGCCATGCAGCAGATTCGTGAGAGACAGTATCCGAATTCATTATTGCAATATACGGGAAACATCCTGCTTGTGGCAATCAACTATGATGAAAAAACAAAAGAGCATGTATGTAAAATTGAGGAATATGCTAAAATACAGAATTAATGATTGAGATATACAAATACAAAAACAAATACAAAAACGGACATGGCAGTTTTGCATGTCCGTTTTTTGTTTTTGTATAATAAGTATCGGGTATTATGAACCGGGTAGTTTTACAAAAAGCAGAGTAAAATTCAATCAAGCTTTAATATTAATCCTAATATACGCTTTACAGAGGTCTCCATCTCACTACGAGAGATGGCACCCTTATCATAAGCCTTCTTTACACGATCAGGATATCCATTTCCCATCTTAAGGTCATTTCCGGCTTTTGTCTCCTTGTAATGCTCGCCACAGGTCCACCAGTCGGTTGTGACCATTCCTTCATAGCCCCACTCATCACGCAGTATTCCTGTCAAAAGGTCCTCGCTTTCAGAGGCTCTGTAGCCGTTTATCATATTGTAAGAGGACATAATAGCCCATGGATTATCATTCTTTACAATCATCTCAAATGCCTTCAGATAAATTTCTCTGGCAGCTCTTTCTGAAACGCGTGAATCGCTGTTTTTGCGGTTGGTTTCCTTGTTGTTCAAGGCAAAGTGCTTGAGTGTGGCACCGACATTGTTGGACTGGATTCCGCGTACCATGGCACCTGCAAGCTTTCCGGTGACGAATGGATCCTCTGAGTAGTACTCAAAGTTACGTCCGCAGAGAGGACTTCTGTGAATACAGATGGCAGGGGTGAGCCACAGTGCAAGGTTGTTTTCCTTTAATTCTTCACCGCCGGCGCGTCCTACAGCCTCTAAAACATCCGGGTTCCATGTGCATGCGAGCAGTGTGGAGCATGGAAACGCAGTGGTGCATATACCGACCTCAGGTGCTATGCGCACTCCTGCAGGACCATCTGCTGTCATGACAGAAGGAATACCGTATTCAGGCATATTTCCGATACCGAAGGTATTCGCAACACCTGTATTTGGCTGACCGCCGAGCAGATGAATGAGATCGTCAATTGACAGCTCTGATACAAATTCATCGAGTGTCAGTTTTCCATCGACCACATCCATGATGTCGTGACTGCCGTTTTTAGCCATGCCATCGGCGAAACGGTAGTATGGAATGGCTCTCTGACCGGGACCAACACCCTCGGTCAGGGCAGGGTCAATATTATCAATAGCTGAGTAGTCGGTGTCCACAGGCTCACTTTGAGGCAGAGCTTCATAGCTTCCGTCAGCGAGCATTCTCTTTGGCAGACTTGTAGGAACCAGCTTTGCTGAAAGCTGCTCGGTAATTACATAATGATTTAATATATATGAGTAATCAGCTTTTGTCACGTCACGGACGCTCGTTCCAACGTATATATCATATGAACCGGCCTCAAGCACATATGCAGATTTTTTAACCTTTCCAAGGTCATCATATGATGCCATATCGTTTATTTTCCATGTGAGGATCATAAGCTGTGATTCACCCGGCAGCAGATCTCTTGTCTTTTCAAAGGCTACGAGCTCCTTTGCAGGCTTGCCAAGCTTTCCTTGTGGTTTTGCAATGTATACCTGAACAACCTCTTTTCCTGAGAATTTGCCTGTATTTGTCACACGGACTTTTGCATAAAGCTTATTGGCCTCAGACGTGCAGTTGGAATTTACAACGCCGGCAGAAACAGTCTCCACATCAAATGTGGTGTATGAGAGACCATAGCCGAATGGGTAAACAACCTTCTCCGCTGCTCCCGGAATTGTCTCAAAATAGCGGTATCCGACATATATATCATCGGTGTAGTCCACATAGTCTCTTGACTCATGGAAATTGTAAGTAGACGGATAGTCGTCGAGCGATTTGGCAAATGTATCGACAGTTTTTCCGGAAGGATTGCCATCTCCTACTAAAAGCTCAGCGGCAGCGAGTCCGCCTTCCATGCCACCCTGTAAGGCAAGCAGTGCTGACTGAATCTGATCATCATAAGCAAACCATGATGTATCAACCATTCCACCGACATTTAAAATCACGATTACATTTTTGAAACCGGCTTTTACAGTGTCAACCATCTCCTTTTCTTTTACGGAAAGACAGAAATCACCATCCTTAAAAAGCTCTGCCGACTTCTCCGTCATCTCGCGTTCGTAGTCCCAGAGAGCCTTGTTGTTTGGGTCAATAACACTCTTTCTGTCCCAGCCTTCTCCGGAGTAGCGGCAGATTGAGATGATAGCAGTGTCGGTATATGCCTGTGCCTTGCTTAAAAGCTCAGCCGGTACATCAGGCTCTATGGTCATGCCGGGTACAGCACCGGCTGCATACTGCTTTTTAATGTCGTTGCGGTAGTAATCGCACAGCTCCTCAAATACGCTTATTTTATCTTTTTGAAGCTTAAGTCCTTCGTAGAGGCTGCGGATATATGCAACAGTTACATCACCGCTTCCGCCGCCTCCCTTTACATAGTCGAAGGTGCCCTTTCCGAAAAGGGCTACCCTTGTTCCGGCTGCAAGAGGCAGTACGTTATTGTCATTTTTTAAGAGAACCATGCCCTCCTTGGCTGCGTTCTTTGAAAGCTCAATGTGTGCCTTGCTTCCGGTGACTCTCTCCCCATTTGCTCCAAGTGGAAGATTAGGAGTGAATTTGATTCGTGACCATTTGTTCATAGCAGATACCTTCCTTATATTGTGTTTATAGAGTTAATTTTGTGTCTGTATGGCATTTTATTTATAAAATTACCATAATTTTTCATGTATTATAAAAGAATTTTAAGCCAAAATAGAATGATTTTCAATCATGATAATGACTTTATTTTATGTCGATATTGACTTTTTGCTTTGACATTATATTATATAATTAAGTCTTCAAATCTGTAAATTCTAGTATATGATAGCTTACGCATATGGAGGTTCACATGCAGCAATACACGCACGAATATATAAAATCAATACCACATCTACCGGTATACTGTCTCCTATATGAGACATACCGCCAGATGTCACCGAGTCACTGGCATGATCATCTGGAGATAATCTATGTACTTGAGGGAGAATTACAGATATCAAGTAATGAAAACACTGATATATATGCTAATGATGGACATATTCTTCATAAAGATGAGTTCTATATCATAAATTCAAGTAAAATCCACAGCACAAATAGTAAGGGGATGGTTAAAGCCTTTCTTATACAGGTACCATATATGTATTTGGATAATTATATAGAGGATTATGGGCACGTCAGATTTCTGGAATGCTATGATGGAGAAAAGAATACAAAAAAATATGATCGGATGAAAGCTCTTCTAAAAGCAATAACACGAATTTACTGCAAAAAGGATAAAGGCTATGAGCTTCGTCTGATGGCTAAGATGAATGAATTTCTCTATATTTTGTATACGAGCTATTCACACAGTGATGCTAATATGGAAAAAGAGTCAAAACAGATAGCCCGTCTTAAAGGTGTACTGCAGTACGTCGCACAGTCCTATCAGGAACCGATTTCATTAAAAACAGCGGCTGATATAGCATCGCTGAATCAGGAGTATTTCTGCCGTATGTTCAAAAAATGTATGGGTGTGACTTTTCTGGAGTACATCAATCTGGTACGGATTGACCATATTCATGATGAGCTTCTTGTAACAGATGATTCGATAACAGATATTCTGGAGCGCAATGGATTCACGAATTACAAGGTTTTTAGCAGGATGTTTAAGGTGCAGTTTGGCATGACACCGAGGGAATTGCGCAGACTCAGAAATTAATCGTGACAGATACACAGAAAATATCTATAATTTACATATTCTTGTAGTGAAATTAATTTAGGTTTTACACAATTATATTATACTTAGTATGTATTATAATCTGAAAGCGCATGTGAAAGGAAGGATGGACTTATGAGAAAATATTTATTATCGATTCTTATTGTATGTATTTGTATTAGCGCAGTTATGACCTGTGCACCTAATGTAGTACATGCAAGTGGTGTAAATGGAGAAAATGGTGCACAAGAATATTCGGAATGTTTTAAAGACGAAAATGGAGTAGATTATTATTTTACTTTTAGACACTGTGATAATAGTAATATTGTCTGCTTGTATCAAAATAATAGAATTGTTCAGAGAGCTATAGCTGATTTTAGTACGGGGATAATACAATATATACAATATAATGATTTAGATGAAAGAGTATTAAATAATGATGTTGAATACTATAATATTTCAGATTTGATCAAAGATAATGTAGAAGTTCTACAAAAACAGGATGATGATATTTCGTTAACCTCATTTGATACTAGTGGTTGGGCATTGTATGGTAGCTATCCTAAAGCTGGAATTTACCCAAATTCGCGTCCGTGTAAATTGTATTATAGAAATTTCGATGAAAATCCATATGATAATAAATATTCTGGAAAAAGTATTTCTTTTGGCGCAGGTACAGCTGTGAGTATTATAATAGCAGCAGTAGGAGTTTTTCTAGGAGGAGAAATTACAATAGCGACATTTGTAAAAGCCTTTGGAACTGTAATTGTAGAAGGGGCTATTGTAGATATGATAACTGGGGAAGTATGATTTTCTACACAAAAGGTTAGATATGCGCCGGTAATTAACGGTAAAAATATATTTACCGATGCATATATTACTAAAAGATATACTATTACTTACGACAAAATTACTGGTAGAATGTCATGTAGTATAAATAATGCATCTTATAAATCTAATAGAGGAGATAGTCCGAGCATGATTGTATTGAATGCACAGGTAGCAGAGATGGGAAGTAGATAGTAATGATAGTTATAACGCTTCAGCAGTTTTTTGTATTATTATGGATTTTTTGCATAACCAAAGTGATATTACATGGTTTTAGAATTAATATTATAGGAATATCCGTAAATAGATATTTTTATGAGTATAACGTAGATGATAAAAATGCGATTAAAGAATATCATAGAGGAAGGGCTGTTAGATCCATTATTATTTTAATTCTTGATTCAATAACATTAGTAATATCATATAAGTATAGTATAGAGATGGCTACTGGATTTATGATAATATCAACTATAGCATCTATAATAATTAAATATATTAAAGATAAAGAATAGTGGTTGTGAGATTATAATACATAACTTAAGTGATTAAATAATAGAGCGTATGCTATATGATATAGCGTACGCTTTAATTATGATGATAAATCGTAAGAAATTAAATAATTCTAAAATGATAGATTATAGAATTGACTCATGGTATAATATAACGAACGTAAAGATATGTGCGTCAAAAGAGATATCATATAGATAAGATTGGAGAAAATACATGAACCCAGCAAGCATAATGAAAATGATGAAAGCAAAAAATACATTTACAGCAAACCACCCAAAGTTTGTATCCTTTTTACAGTATGCATTCGGCAGCGGCATTCCGGCAGACTCTGTTATTGAAATAACAGTTACAAAGCCGGGACAGGAGCCGGTTACGTCCAATATCAGGGTTTTACAGTCGGATCTCGAACTTTTGGACAGCTTGAAGGATATTAATTAGATATGTTATACCAGATTAAGGATGGGACAGTTTCGGCAGGAGGTCAGACGATTCTGTCCCATATTGATTTTTATATAAAGGAAAAAGAAAAAATAGCTGTTGTCGGCAAAAACGGAGCAGGAAAGACCACATTGCTTCGGCTTCTTGCAGGAGAGATGACACCGGACAGGGATGACAGCAGGGGCAGCTACGGCAGAAGCAATGATATGGTCACGGGAGCTGCCACTGCAGGCAGTGATTTAGATGGTAAGGCAAAAAGAACTCAAAGAGCAAAAAAGAAGAAACCGTCGGGAAACCCGGAAACCGGAATCACCATGTCCAGAAATATCACAATTGATATGCTTAGACAGGCGGATAAATCAAATCAGGATTTGACAATAGAACAGATACTGCTTGAGAGCTGCCCGGATAAAGATACCTTTTCAAAAGAGAGGTTTGACTACGAGATGGAGTACGACCGGCTTTTTACAGGCTTTGGCTTTGAAAAGAGTGACAAGACGAGGCTTTTTAGGAGCTTTTCAGGAGGAGAACAGACGAAGATTTCCCTGATAAAGCTGCTCTTAAAGAAGCCTGATCTTTTGCTCTTGGATGAGCCGACTAACCATCTGGACATGAAAACGGTGGAGTGGCTGGAGGATTATCTGATTAACTATCCAAAGGCTGTTGTCATTGTGTCGCATGACAGGGCATTTCTTGATGCGGTTGCGACTGGTGTATATGAGCTTGAAAACGGAGCATTGCACAGATATGCCGGCAATTACACGCAGTACAGGCAGCAGAAGCTTAAAAATCTGCAGATACAGCGCAAAGCCTACGAGCGCCAGCAGGCGGAGATTGCGCACAATAATGAGCTTATCGACAAATTCAAGCATAAGCCGAAGAAAGCTGCGTTTGCACGCTCGCGCAAGACCATGCTGGCACGCATGAAGCTGATAGAAAAGCCGGTTGAAGACGAAGCTCATATTTTTACAGGCAATATCGAGCCACAGTTTCCGGGCGGTAAATGGGTTTACGAGGCGAAGGAATTAAAAATTGGCTACGACGGCAGGGCACTGCTTGAGCTGTCGCTTCGTATAAGGCGTGGTCAGAAGATTGCCGTAATTGGTGACAATGGCATAGGAAAATCAACATTTCTAAAGACTGTGGCAGGACTTATTCCACCAATAAAGGGCACAAGCCAGCTCGGAAGCAATCTGCTGGTGGGATATTTTGACCAGCAGTCGGCACTTATAGACAGCGATAAGACCGTGAGAGATCATTTTCACGAGCTTTTTCCGGCACTTGTGGAGAAGGACTTAAGAAAGACGCTTGGCATGTATCTGTTTGGAGGGGCAAATGCCTCAAAGCGCATCAGCTCGCTCTCAGGTGGTGAGAAGTCCAGACTTGTGCTTGCAGAGCTTCTGACAGGCCGTCCGAACCTTATGATACTCGATGAGCCGACCAATCACATGGATATTCCGGCAAAGGAGACACTCGAATCAGCATTTAAGGCATATACCGGTACCATGCTCTTTGTATCGCATGACAGGTATTTCATAAAGCAGGTGGCCGATGCCATACTGGTCTTTGAAAAGGACCGGGTGATGTACTATCCGTTTGGCTATGACCATTATATTTCAAGGCTTAAGGCATCAAAGGATGGCAATCTGCCGGCACTCATGCAGGCAAAGGATGCTGCGATGGTCGAGGCACTTGCGGCTGTACCAAAGAGGGAGAGACATGAGACCAGACAGCTTTCAACAGAAGAGGCGTACCTAGAGTGGAAGCTTACGCTTGCAGCGGAGCCGGTGGCGAAGGCGGCTGAAGAAGCAGAAAAATTAAATCAAAACATAATAAACGCGGATTGGACTAAGGAAAATGTCGATAAGCTGCGACTGCAATATGAAAATGCTGTTGACTCATGGACAAATGAGTGTACAAAATGGTATGATATATACTTAGATGAGATGTATCCGGAGAGTGATTTTTAATTTGCAGACATAAGGGAATCAATGTCATTTGCTGCATATCATAAATTATCCGGGGAGAAAGGATTATATATGTGGTTATCAAGATATTTTGTGTATTTTATTATATTTAGCTGTATGGGCTGGATATATGAGAGCATCTACTGTACCATCAGGGCAAAAAAATGGGAGAACAGAGGCTTTCTCTATGGTCCGCTCTGTCCTATTTACGGAGCCGGAGGTGTCGCGATCACTGCGATAGCAGATCTTATTTCTGCTCATACTGATGCGACGTTTACATGGTGGCAGATATTTCTTGTGGCATTTTTTGGAAGCATTGTCTTAGAATATGGCACATCGTGGGCGCTTGAGAAGCTGTTTCATGCATACTGGTGGGATTACAGCAGCATGCCGCTCAATATAAACGGCAGGGTGTGTTTTCCATATTCTGTAGGCTTTGGGGTGGCAGGACTTATAGTGGTATATTTTATTGCACCGTTTACGAAGCTCATCACAGGCTGGATGTCACCTATATGGTATGAGTTTTTCTCACTGCTTCTCATGGGCTTTTTAGCTGTAGACACTGCAATCACCGTGTCAGCGCTTACAGATTTCAGTAGAACGATCGTTAATCTGCAGAACAATTTCAACACCTATATGGATGAGGTGGTGGAAGAGGTTAAAGAGCGTAAGAAGGCGGCAGATGAAAGATCGCAGGAGAGGTCACAGGAGATTGTGGAGGCTGTCGAGGAGCGCAGAAAGAGAAAACGTATCAGAGCCAGTGCGGACCGCGTCATCGATTCAATGGGTGCTTTAAAGAAATCTGCGCTTAACAGGGCACAGGGATTCAGAAATCCAAAGGTGGAGAACAGGTATCTCGATACCTTTACAGAGAGTCTCAGGGAACGCTTTAAAGGTGAACGTATAAAGAAAGCAAAGAAGGAAAAAAAGGCAGATAAATAATAAATAAAAATTTT
>ERZ1034939.1283-NODE-1283-length-12239-cov-7.465529_pt1 | contig 12239 bp, 7 predicted proteins | sample MGYA00520626_ERZ1034939 | MGnify/ENA primary metagenome ERZ1034939 (study PRJEB33766, sample SAMN09781751) | gut metagenome | biome: gut microbiome | host: Homo sapiens | place: Madagascar | study: EMG produced TPA metagenomics assembly of the PRJNA485056 data... | reverse complement strand
GTATATATGTGTATACAGAATGGGGGTATAATGGTGTATGTTCATACTATGGAAACACCACAGGATATGATAGATAAAGGGAAGATGCACATAAATGTATATGATAAACAGCAGGGAGCACCGCTTGCAAATGCAAGAATCACTCTGTCATACACAGGTAATCCGGATTCGATAATAAATGAACTTGTAACGGATTCAGAGGGGGCGGTTAATCTTGATGAACTTTTAGCACCACCGATAGAGTACAGCATGGAGCCAGGGGAAAAACAGCCATTTGCAGAATATACGATTGATGTCAGTGCCAACGGATATGAGGAGACTAACATATCCGGAATAGATGTCTTTTCAGGGGAAACGAGTATACAGGATGTATATCTTAATGAAAATGAGTATGCAGTTGCGGAAGATAACATAGTTATTCCGGTTAATACCCTGTATGGAAACTATCCAGCCAAGATACCAGAGAGTGAGATAAAGCCACTTAACCAGTCTGGTGAGATAGTACTAAGCCGTGTTGTTATTCCTGAAACTATAGTTGTGCATGATGGTGTTCCTACTGATTCAACGGCGCTTGATTATTATGTCAGGTATAAGGATTATATTAAAAATGTTGCAAGCAGCGAGATATATTCAACATGGCCAAGGCAGACGTTAGAGGCTAATATACTTGCAATCATGTCATTTACATTGAACAGGGTGTATACAGAATGGTATAGAAACCAGAGTTATAATTTTACTATAACATCTTCAACAGCATTTGATCATAAATGGGTGAATGGCAGAAATATATTTGAGAGTATATCAAATGTAGTAGATGAAATATTTGATAATTATCTTTCACGTCCGAATGTTAAGCAGCCAATACTTACACAGTACTGTGATGGAAAAAAATCAAGCTGTCCGAACTGGATGACACAGTGGGGAAGTAAGTATCTTGGTGACCAGGGATATTCATCAATCGATATATTAAGATATTATTATGGCGATGATATGTATATAAATACAGCAGAGCAGATACAGGGTATTCCTTCATCATGGCCTGGTGCCAATCTTGATATAGGGTCATCGGGTCAGAAAGTAAGACAGCTTCAGGAGCAGCTGAATCTCATAGGAGATTATTACAAGGCTATACCACCATTGTCAGTTGATGGAATATATGGAGAGCAGACAGCAGAAGCGGTAAGACAGTTTCAGAGGATTAACAATATGTCACAGACAGGAGTCGTTGATTTTCCGACATGGTACCGTATATCAGACAGATATGTGAGACTGTCAGGCATAGCTGAGCTTATGTAAGCGGGCATGATATAGTCTGCATTATGGAAATGTTGTCTTTAAACAGTATTGAAATAGTATTATAGTACTGATATTATGATGATATAAAGTAATGTGTACAAAAGAAAGAGGCAAAAAATATATGAGGTACAAGATATATGAGGTATAAGATAAGTGATCTTGCAAAGCTTCTTGGCGTATCTACAAATACGGTGAGAAGATATGAGGATATGGGTTATATATCTGCTGTGAGGGATGAGAACAGTGGATACAGGTATTACGATGATGATGGAGTTTTTGGCGTGCTCAATGCTAAAATGCATATAAAGTATGGTTTTACGCATGAGCAGATAAGTAAAATGCAGAATTATACGCTTGATGAAACTATAGAGGCGTGTCAGGAACACATGCAGCAGATGGATAGGCAGATAGCCTATATGACGTATTTAAGACACAGGCTTAAGGATGACTGTGTGCTTATGAATAAGGCGGCAGCTAATACAGATATATATGAAAAACAAAGTCTTCCTATGTATTATGTTTTATATAAGAATGGTGGAAAGCTGCTTCAGGAGCCAGAAAGACTGGAGCAGCTAAGCGAGTTTTTATACAATTCACCAGAAATACAGCATATATACATAATTCCTGAGAGTGAGATGAAAGCAGGACGTTTTACTGTAAGCTGTGGTTATTCGATTAAGGAAGAGCATCTTGAAAAGTATCATCTTCATATTAACCAATATGCACAGAAGTATATTCCTAAGCCGTCAGTTATGGGTATATCAAAGGTGCCGGCAAGGTTAAGCAGTATATATGATTATTCACAGGATGAGATTAAGGAGATTATGATAGGGCGTCATCTTGCGTATATGAAAGAGCATAATCTTGTCCTTGATGGTGATATAACAGGTATAGTTATAACAAAGGTTAAGGATGATGATAGTGATGATCATGTGATGTATATTCTTATGAGTGTTCCTGTACGGCATGAAAACAGTGAATTATGAGATATTATGTTCGCATATAAAAACAATTCTTTATTAAATATGTAAAAGATATTGACCTTGACATTGGTTCATACTTTATAGTTTGTATTATGGATATCAAAAAGGTTTTATAAACAGACCATGGCAGTATCCATGCAGATATATAATGTTATAATGCCTTTAAAGGCAGAAAGGGAGGTCAATATGCGCAAAACAACTAAAAGACGTCTTAGCAGTCTTTTGTGTGCAGTACTTATGCTTGTTACAAGCATAGATGTAACTGCATTTGCAGCAGAATCAAAAGCGTCAACAAGAAAGATTGACGTATGGGACATGGGCACAGTACAGGAAGCAGATACAGATAAGTATAATAATCATATTACTGCTGCTGACTGGGAGAATTGTGACAATGTTTCAAAGGATGGTAAATTCGTTGCCGGAGAAACAACATTTGGTGATCTTACAATCAATCATAATGCCAATGACAGATTGTTCTCGGCATCAGGCAAAAACTATGGAAGCAATGCGTTAGCAACAACAGCATATGATGATGGATATACAGCATCCGGTATGTACTACTGTAATGGTACAGGAGGAGAAGGAAGAAGATACATTGCTATTAACAATGTAGAAGCCGGAGATAAGATAGTTGTATACATGGCATCAAGCAATGCTGCTAATGGAACACTTCTTTTTAAGTATCTTGGTGAAGATAATGAACAGGTAGAAAAAGCAAGCTTTACTAACAAGGGAGCTAAGTATGAATTCGTAGCTAAGTATAGTGGTTCATATAAGGTATATACAGATGCAGCAGGAAAACCTATATATAACAGGGTGGTAAGAATTCCGGGAGTAAAAGTCAATGGAACAATAGAAGGCGTACAGGTAAGCGGTCTGAAGGTTTTATTTAAGGATGATGTTAACGATATCACATATGATGCAGATGTAAAAGGCAATACATTTACAGCTACACTTGCAGCAGGTTGTGATTATACAGCAGTTTTATCCGGAGCAGCAGGATATGGATTTTCTGCTGATACAAAGAATGTTACAACAACTGTAGATGAAGCTCTGACAGGCAAGACAGGAGTTACATTAAAGGTAGAAGAAAAGAAAGTATATACATATACAGGAAAGGTTACAGGATTTGCAGCAGATTATGATACATCGGGATTATCAGTTAAGCTCGTAGCAGACCCATCTTCATTAGCAGATGATGTGGTTCTTAAGCTTGATGATAACAAAGCTTTCAAAGCAACACTTGAGCCTGATGTTAAGTATACAGTTGAGCTTAGTGGAGTTAATGATTATGAAGTAGCTGATGGCAAAGAGGTTACAGGCCAGACAGATTACTCTAAAGATATAAGTGTTTCTGCTAAGAAGTTATATAAGGTAACAGGTAGATTTACAGATATTGATGCTAAAGCAGCAGTTACAGATATTAAGTTTATCAATGTTGATGACAAGTATGTGTATACAGGAAAGGTTACATCAGATGGATATGAGGTTTCTTTAAGAAATGGTTCATATGAAGTTGAAGCAGCAGTTGATGGATATAGAACAACAACACATATAGTAGTCAATGATGCGGATGTAACTAAAGACATCTTAATGGTGTCAACCAAAGATAAGGAACAGATTGAAAGAGTATCTGATATATATGTCGGATATAAAGAAAAAGGAAATGCAAACTATAATACAGTAAAAGAAGCAGTATCAGCAGTATCATTAATGACACCTGCTCCTGATGAGAATAATGGAGTTACTATTCATATTGCTCCTGGTACATATAGAGAACAGGTTATTATATCAACTCCATATGTAAGACTTGTTAATGATGAAAAGTCATCAGGCAAAGAAGTGCTTCTTACATGGTATTATGGAATAGGATATAAGTATTACAGCATAGATTCTAAAGGTTATTATAATGCTGAAAATGCATATGATAAGTACGAGAAGGCAGCTGCAGCAAAATGGGGCTGTTCAGTACTGCTTAAAAATACAGCAACAGGATTTAGTGCTGATGGAATCACATTTGAAGCTTCGTTTAACCGTTATTTAACAGATGAAGAAATAGAAGATGGTGTGACACCTACAGAAAATAAGAATCCAGACAGAAACTACGCAACAGATGTTACATCAAAGGCAGCAACAGAAAGAGCAACAGCCATGGCTATAGAAGCTGATAAGGTTGAATTCACAGACTGTGCATTTCTTGGAAGCCAGGATACATTATATACTGGCAATTCAGCAACTAATATGTACTTTAAGAACTGTCATATAGAGGGTAATACAGATTACATATTTGGTGATGGAAACGCAGTGTTTGATGGATGTGAGCTTAGATTCGCAGGTTACAGTGCTGGCTCTACAGGTGGTTATATTACAGCACATAAGCCAGCCTCTGCTGCAGCAACTAAGATTGGCTATGTATTTAGAAACTGTACAATAACAGGCAGTGATAAACTTGAGGTAAGTGCAGGATATCTTGGAAGACCTTGGGGTCAGGATGCAAAAGTAACCTTCCTTAATACTAAGATAAATGGTAGTTACATTAAGGATGAAGGCTGGTTTGAAATGTCTGGCAATAAGCCGGAGAAGGCTGGTTATACAGAATATAATTCGGTTTATACAGATGGAACAGCAGTAGATGTTTCTAAGAGAGTAACAGGAGTTACAACAGATGAAAGTGTTGCAAAGAAAGATGTTGTGAATGATTATCTTTCAGGCTGGACACCTGATGCTTATGTGGCTGGTGAGAGCACAGCAGCATTTGTAAAGAAACCATATCTTGTGGATAATGGAGATATCAATGCACCATATCCAGGACATACTCTTACTGTTATATACTCTCTTGGAGAGAAGAATGATAAAAATGATGCATCAGTGATCCGCTGGTATATTGTTAATGAGGATGGCAGCAGAACACTTGCAAAATCGTCAACTGCCAATGCTGATAATACATATAAGATTTCTAAGGATGCTATTGGAAAGCATATTGAAGTTGAAGTTGTACCTGAGAACTTAAGTGGTGTTAAGTCAGAAGCAGTAAAATATAAGGCAGAGGCATATGTAAGAGATGGATATGAAGATCCTACAGGTTCAACAGATATAGAACTTGGTGATGGAGTAAATGTATTTTTAGCAGGTGATTCTACTGTTAAGGATTATTCAGCATCAGGTATGTATATGAGCGGTAAGGCTCAGGCTGAAGGCTCATGGGGCGAATATTTACAGGCGTTCTTTGATTCTTCAAAGGTTAAGGTGCAGAACTATGCCAATGGAGGACGAAGCAGCCGAAACTTTATCAATGAGGGCTCATTAGATAAGATAAAAGCCAATATCAAAGCAGGCGATTATCTGTTTATACAGTTTGGACACAATGACTGTGCCAATGGAAAAGGATACATTGAAGATAGATATGTACCACTTGGACAGCCAGATGCCAACGGAATATATCCTGTAACAGCAGGAACTAAAGTGGCAACACCATCATCACTTACTTCAAAGTATGGAGATACATTCTATTCATATGATTGTGGTGGTACTTATAAATGGTATCTTAAACAATATATTGATGCGGCAAAGCAAGCAGGGGCAATACCGGTTCTTGTAACACCAGTATCAAGACTTTATTATACTAGTGAGGGTACTATCAAACCACATCATGATTCAACAGATAAAGAAACAGGAACACTTGTAACTGAAAATAATGCATATGTTGAAGCAGTTAAACAGCTTGCAAAGGAACAGGATGTATTATTTATTGATGGTTTTGAGATAACAAAGAATATGTATGAGGAAGCATACAAAGCAGACGAAAAGGCAGCTAATGGCAAGTCTGTTAATGGTACACAGGTTATGTCAGCAGGAGACAGCACACATAGCAATAAGCTTGGTGGTTTCATAACAGCAGAACTCTTTGCGCAGCAGATCCAGAATATGAATATATCACTTTCAAAGGCTGTTAAAGCACCATCCAGAGTAGCAGGTGTTAATCCGGATGGACAGCAGGTGTTTGTTGTTGATAAGAACGGAGTGCTTACTGCTAAAGCAGCAGATGCAAATGGCAGCTTCACAGAAGATGCAGTGTACTGGACAACAAAAGGCCAGAGCCTTTTAGGTGTAATAAGTGCTAAGAATGAAGAACTTAATAAGAGTGAGAAACCAGCGCCGGATCCAACACCATCGCCAGACCCAACGCCAGCACCAGATCCAACACCAGCACCAGACCCAACACCATCGCCAGACCCAACGCCAGCACCAGACCCAACTCCGGCACCAGATCCAACGCCAGCACCAGAACAGGGTGGCAGCGATAAGAAAGATGATGGAGCTACGTCAGGTAGTGACAGTAAGAAAGATGACAATGCTATATCATCTGACGATAAAAATCCAGATGCTTCTAAAGATGATGTAAAAACAGCAGATGTATATCACGTGATGGGATATAGTGTGGCATTTACAATGGCATTAGCTGGAATAGTACTTCTTGTGTATGAAGATAGAAAAAAGAAAAGGCTGATTAATAAATAATATAATAGTTATAGATACTAGTTTTAGTGATGATTAGAATTGATTAGTATTGATTGGCATTGAATAAAGCCAGATACACAATGACTTAGGTTGTTGTGTGTCTGGTTTTTGAATACTTGAATATTGTTTGTTCGAATATTATTTGCTTGAATATTATTTGCCTGAATGTTTTTTTAAATATAATAATGTATGGATTTATGTACAATACATTATTAAATGTGCAAAAAGATATTGACCTTGACATTGGTTCATACTTTATAATTCCATAAAAAGGACAGATTGTCCAGAAAAGAAAGGGAAGGTTATTTATGATGAAGAAAAGAAACAGAAAACGTATAAGTTGTCTGCTTAGCGCTTTGCTTCTACTTGTTATGAGCATAGGCTGGAGCGTTATGGCTATGGCTGATGATGCAGTTAATAAAGACAGCAGCAAGCCTACAGTATGGATAATAGGTGATTCTACAGTAAGTTCTTTTGCTGATAATTATTATTATCCAAGATATGGATGGGGTACACAGATTGATAAGTATCTTGATGGAACATATGAAGTGAAGAATATAGCTTTATCAGGAAGAAGTTCTAAGAGCTATGTTAATGATAAGGAGTATAAAGAACTTACAGCCGGTATGAAGCAGGGTGATTATCTTCTTATAGGCTTTGGTCATAATGATGAAAAGGCAGAAGCAGACAGATATACAGACCCTAATGGTGATTATAAGACAGCTGGTTCATTTGCTAACTCATTATATGAAAACTATATTAAGCCTGCGCAGGCAGCTGGTACAACAGTTATTCTCTGTACACCTATAGTAAGAAGAACTGCTACAGCAGAATGGTCTGACAGTAATCTTCATATCACAAAGGATAGTGGTGATTTCAAGGGTGGAGATTATGCCCAGTCTATAAGGAATCTTGGTAAGGAACTTAATATACCAGTTGTTGATATGACTAAGATGACAAAAGAGTTGTATGATACATTAGGACCAGATGAGACAGTCAACCTCCATGCATGGACATCATCTAAGGCTACAAGCGTTGATAATACACATACAAACATTTATGGTGGAACATATAATGCTTATCTTGTAACTAAGACAATTAAGGAACTTGGGGTAGCTGGAATATCAGAACATATAACAGCTAAGGAAGCACCTGTTAAGGCTGATGTACTTAAGTCTAATCCTGATTATAAGGAAGCTGAATATTCAGGAGAACTTAAGCAGAGTGAATTATGGAAAGATGCAGGAGTTTTCAAGGGTTCAATATTTGGAGATATAGGCGGAGACCCAAATCTTATTAAAGATAAGTTCATACTTGAGGGCAATGAAGATGGAAGCATTCACATTGCTGTTAATGGTAAGGGAAAGATATCATCAACAACAGATGGAATGGCAATGTATTATTATAAAGTACCAGCAGATAGTAACTTTGTAATAACAGCTAATGCAACAGTAAACAGCATTAATAAACACAATCAGGTGGCATTTGGTCTTATGGCAAGAGATGCTATGTATATTGATGTTAATGATAAGTCAGCTCTTGGAGATTATGTTGCAGCAGGAAGTATCCAGCAGGGAACAGCTAACTGCTTTAAGAGAAAAGATGGCGCATTAGGCTATGGTGGTAAATTAGAGAATCCGGTAGAGGCTGGTAAGACATATGCACTTAAGATTGAGAGCAACAGTGATGGATACGCATGTACATTTGGCGATAATGCTGCTATATCAGGTGGTTTTGATTTCAAGCTTACATCAATAGATGCAGATTATGTATATGTAGGTTTATTTGTGGCAAGACAGGCAGATGTAACATTCTCAGATATAAAGCTTGTTGTAGATGGTAAGGTGATAACTGGTTCAGATGTTAATCCAGATGATAATAAACCGGGAGATAATAAGCCGGGAGATAATAAGCCAGGAGATAATAAGCCAGGAGATAACACACCAAGCACACCAAGCGATACACCAAACACACCAAGCGATACACCAAGCACACCAAGTGATACACCAAGCACACCAGATTCAGATAAGGTAAATGCAGTAATTAAGGCTGATGCTGGCATCAATATAAAAGCCGAAGTACCAGTGAGCGGAATCACATTCACAGAAGAGGAAAAGAAAGAAATAGAAAACGGAAGTACAGTTTCGGTATCTATGGAGGTCAAAGATGTAACAGCTACAGTATCAGAAAGCGATAAGAAGCTTGTGGAGGATAAGGTTAAGGAAGTTCTTAACAATGGTGTAGTTGGAGCATATCTTGATCTTACATTATTAAAGAAAGTTGGAAGTCTCAAAGAAGTATCAGTAACAGAAACAGCTGCTGGAGTTGTTGTTAAGCTTGATATTCCTGAAAGTCTTAAGAATACAGATTCATCTGTAGAAAGAAAATATACAGTTGTAAGAATTCATGATGGTGTAGCAGAGGCACTTGAAACAAGCTGCGAAAACGGAGTTATTACATTTACAACAGATAAGTTCTCTACATACGCTATATGCTATGAAGATGTAGCAGCAACAGGAAACGGACAGTCATCAGATAACACAATAAATACAGGTGATGTGTATAATATAGCACTCTATGTATTATTCGCAGTTGTATCATGTGCAGGTCTTGCATTCGTAGTATTAAGAAGAAAGTCAGTTGTAAGATAAAAAATAAAATAATGTATCATTTTTGTATTGCAGAAATTTGAAATATTTGAAATGTTTAAAAATATAGTTGACAGCTATAACTATTAGTGTTAAACTCTAATAGTTGTTAAACGAAGCAGAGTATCCACTCTCACCTTAGCGCATGAAGGCGACTTGGGTTTATATTTTTAAGAATATGCATGATAAACAGCAATTAAGATGCATTATGATTAAAAAGTGGATAGTCTGACTATCCACTTTTTTTGATTTTGGAGGTGCACTACTATTAGCGAATTAATGATTAACGAGCAGATCCGCGATAAGGAAGTTCGTGTTATTGGACAAGAAGGACAGCAGCTTGGAGTTATGTCTCCTAAGGATGCTATGAAGTTAGCAAGAGAGGCAGAGGTTGATCTTGTAAAGATAGCTCCATCCGCAAAGCCACCTGTATGTAAGCTTGTGGATTATGGCAAGTATAAGTATGAGCTTGTCAGAAAAGAAAAGGAAGCTAAGAAAAAACAGAGAACAATAGAAGTCAAAGAAGTTCGTTTATCACCTAACATAGATGTGAATGACCTTAACACTAAGTGTAACGCAGCAAGGAAGTTCATAGAGAAAGGCGATAAGGTTAAAGTATCACTCAGATTCAGAGGACGTGAGATGGCTCATGTTGATTCAAGTAAGCATATACTTGAAGATTTTGCAGAGAAGTTAAGTGATATAGCAGTAGTAGATAAGGCTCCAAAGTTAGAAGGCAGGAGCATGACTATGTTTTTAACTGAAAAACGTTAAAATATTATTCCATATGAGAATTAAATTAGGAGGATTATTATGCCAAAGGTAAAGACAAAAAGAGCAGCTGCAAAGCGTTTTAAAGTAACTGGAACAGGTAAATTAAAGAGAATGAAAGCTTACAAGAGCCATATTCTTACAAAGAAGACTACTAAGAGAAAGAGAAATCTTAGACATGCAGCTATGACAGATGCAACTAATGTAAAGACAATGAAGAAGATTATGCCATATTTATAAGATATGGGTGTCTGTGATTGATTATTTTAGGAGGAAATTAAGAAATGGCAAGAATTAAAGGCGGTATGAACGCAAAGAAGAAGCATAATAGAGTATTAAAGCTCGCTAAGGGTTATAGAGGAGCTAGATCTAAGCAGTACAGAGTTGCTAAGCAGTCTGTAATGAGAGCTCTTACAGAGAGCTACAAGGGTAGAAAGCAGAAGAAGAGACAGTTCAGACAGTTATGGATCGCAAGAATCAATGCTGCTGCAAGAATGAATGGTCTTTCATACAGCAAGTTCATGTATGGTTTAAAGTTAGCTAACATCGACCTTAACAGAAAGGTATTAGCTGAGATGGCTGTTAATGATGCAGAAGGATTTGCTAAGTTAGCAGAAGTTGCTAAGTCTAAGATTGCTTAATCATTAGATTAATTAGTGTAAAGATAAATATAATGTTATATATCAGATTTATATCTGTCAGATTCTGGATATCTTCTGATTAGTAGCATTTAAGCCGCTATATAGGATGAGATAACTCTTTATATCCTGTATGGCGGCTTTTGTGATAATATTGTGAAACATTTATGTAATACTGGCTTTAGAGGCTGTATTATGGTATAGTTTATAAGTCGGCAATCCGGCATAATATATATTTATGGAGACAGGTTATGAGAAAAGTATTAAAAGGAAAGTGCGTTAAATATGCAGTAGCAGCAGCTATGGTTGTTTCTATGCTTATGACTACAGCATGTAATAGTAAAATAAAGGTTGATTATGGATATAGTCCTACAGATTATGTTGAGCTTGGAAACTACAAGGGAATAGTAGCCGATGTTGATGTCACATCCATAACTAACAAGGTTATAGATGACAAGATAGCTGAGCAGATGAATGATGTAACTACATATACAGATGTTAACCGTGGGGCTCAGAAGTCAGATAAGGTAACATTTAGTTACTCAGGAACATCAGGTGGACTTGCAATAGATGATTTCACGGGTTCTGATTATAGTATGGTTCTTGGAAAGGAAGCTTTTCCAGTTGCAGGAACGAGTCTTGCAGATGAATTATATGGTATGGCAGCAGGTCAGACAAAGGTTATAACAGTAACTATGCCAGATAACTCTAAATATACTGATTATGCAGGTAAGAGAGTGGTGTTTGAACTAACCATGAGCTACGTACAGCAGCCAAATGTTCCTATGCTCACAGATTCGTTTGTAAAAGAGAACTTTGGTCTTGAATCAGTAGATTCATATAAGGAATATGTTAAGAACGATGTTAAATCAACTATAGATACAAAGGTGAGTGAAGCAAAGAATGAGGCTATTCTTACACAGCTTCTTGATGTATGTAAGGTAACAGGATACCCTGAAGAATTCCTTGCACAGCAGACATCAAAGCTTGAAGAATCAATCAGTTTTTATAGTACTCTTCAGGGAAAGACTAATGATGAATACTGCCAGAACCTTTATGGTAAAACCTTTGATGAGTTCGTAAAGGCATCAGCAGGCCAGCAGCTTATATATCAGGCAATAGCAGAAAAAGAAGGACTTGCTATAACAGAATATGAATATAAAGATGACCTTGAACAGTTTGCAAAGGACAGTGGTTATTCACAGGTAACAACATTCACAGATAAGTTTGACAAGAATACAATAGTAAAGGCAATGCTTGTAAAGAAAGCACAGAATATAGTTATGGATAATGCGGTTGTGAATGAGAAGTAGTATGGTTGTTTAGCACGCATTCTTAACGTACGGACGACAGCATATATGAGAAAAGCAGGTGTGCATACATCA
>ERZ1034939.1272-NODE-1272-length-12352-cov-5.237782_pt1 | contig 12352 bp, 18 predicted proteins | sample MGYA00520626_ERZ1034939 | MGnify/ENA primary metagenome ERZ1034939 (study PRJEB33766, sample SAMN09781751) | gut metagenome | biome: gut microbiome | host: Homo sapiens | place: Madagascar | study: EMG produced TPA metagenomics assembly of the PRJNA485056 data... | reverse complement strand
GTCATGGCGTGGGCGTTCCGCCGCGCCCTGGGGGTCACGGCGGCGTCCCGCCGCCGACCGGGGGGTGCCGGGGGCGTGCGCCTGGAGGCGCTGCGCTACGGGGGCATCGAGGCGTGCATGTCCAATTGGGGGCGCTCCCCGGTGGAGTGGTAGGGGATGGGCAACCCGCGCAAGGCCAACGGCGCCCGCCGCCGCCATGTCGTGCGGTGGCTCCGTTCGCAGGGCAGGCCCTGCTGGATATGTGGGCTACCCATAGACTACGGGGTGCCTGCGGGCGACCCCCGGGCCTTCGAGTGCGATGAGCTCGTCCCGGTCAGTCGCGGCGGATCGCCCTTCGACCGCGACAACGTCGCCGCCGCGCACCGCTGCTGCAACAACTGGCGCCGCGCCCGCAGCGTCGCCGAGGTCTCGGCCGTCCGCCGCGCCCTCCGCGAGCATCTTGCCGCGTGGAACTCTCCTGAGTCCTTCGTCGAGCTGTGCAAGGCGCTCAAGTCCGAACGTATTCCCTTTATTAGTCCCCCGTCCGCGCCCGAGAAACAGCCTCGGCAAACGACCTCATGGTAGGGGATGCGACCCGGCGCTCGACCCCACGGGGGTCTTTTGCCGGAGGGTGGCAGGCCACCATACCGCGCCAGGGCCGCAATACCCCCGAATACGCTTTTTTAGAGAAGTCAAGCCAAAACCGCAGCTAAACCGAGAAAAACTAGGAGGGTGTGTACGTGAAGATACACGACATCGTCCCATATGAACGAAACGCCCGGCACAACGCCTCTGCCGTCCCTGTGGTCGCCGACTCCATCAAGGAGTTCGGGCTGCGCGGGACCATCGGCCTGGAGAGCCGCGAGCGCCCGGTTATTGTATGGGGGCACACGCGCGTCGAGGCGTGCAGGAGCCTGGGGTGGGAAGAGATTCCCGACTCCAAGATCGAGTACTGCGACGACCTGACGGACGAGCAGATCAAGGCCTTCCGCATCGCCGACAACAAGACCGGCGAGGTGGCGACCTGGAACAAGTCGATGCTGCGCGAGGAGGTCCGCAGCCTCAAGGACTTCGACATGTCGAGGTTCGGGCTGGACTTCAAGAGCAAGCGCCTCGACTACGGCCACGAGCGCCTGAGGACGGACGACGCGTACAACCTGCGCCTCGTCAGCCGGTCCGACTGCGGCCGAGACGGCATGCCGCGCATGAGGCGGTGCATGGCCAGGCCGGCGGACATGATCGGGTTCAACTACGCCAAGAGCACGCCCGAGGCCGACAAGGCCGGCCGCTGCTGCCACTTCTTCATCGATGACTACCAGTTCGAGCGCGTGTGGGCCCGCCCCGCTGCCTACCTCGAGTGCCTGCGCGGCTTCGACTGCGTCCTCACGCCCGACTTCTCGCTCTACCTCGACATGCCCGACGCCATGCAGCGGTGGAACCGCTACCGCTCCCAAGCGCTCGGGCACTGGTGGCAGGAGCAGGGCCTCCGTGTAGTCCCGACCCTGTCGTGGGCGCAGCGCCGGAGCTTCCGGTTCGCGTTCGACGGCGTCCCGCGCCGCTCGACCGTCGCCGTGTCGACCGTCGGTGTGAAGCAGGACGAGGGCGCCCGCGCCGTCTGGCGCGAGGGCATGGCGGAGGCGATGAGCCGCCTGGAACCCGCGCGCGTGCTGCTCTACGGCGGCGACATTGGATTCGATTTCGGCGGCTGCGAGGTCGTCGAGTACAGGGCGGGTGGTTTCCATGGGCGGTAGAGGTAAAAGTTCCATGAGCGGGTCTGCAAGAAAAACGCAGGTCTCTAGCGTCGCCGGTGGTCCCGTTGCGAAGATGAGCGACAGGCAGCTCGATAGCCAGCTTAGGAGCGTCAAGGCCGACATGGAGAGGGTTTCAGACGTCATGCTGAAGACCGCAGACGGCCATACGGGCTATCTTCAGGGAACGCTGCTTGGCAGCAAAGCCGACCATGAGGCCTATGTCAAGGCATCCAAAGAGTACGGCTCGCTTAGAGAGCGAAGGGACGCGATTTTAGACGAGCAAGCTAGACGCATTCATGAGAGAACGGTGGCCGAGCCTTTGAAGCCCAGGACGTTTGTAAACTCCTACGGCGAGGCGACAAAGCGAAGCGTCACGACCTCTGGTTACGAACGGGCGCAGAAACGCCAAGAGAAGGCGGTCCTGAGAAACATGGGGTACTGATGTGGGTGGCAGGGGCGCAACGAGTGCGACCTATCTATTGAACGGCAAGGCTCACAAGTACGGCGATGAATACAGAGCCGTCGGGCAGGTCGGCGAAGTGAAGTTTGTCGTCATGCTGGAACAGGAGAGGGCAATTGGGGGCGATTCCAGGGTTCCCGGGGTTAAGGCTCCGACAGACTCGATGACGCCCGGGCGAATCTACGCAACGATCAGCCTAAAGACGAACGAGCTCCATTCTCTATCATTCATCGGTGCCGACGGAAAGCAGACCAAGCGCCTCGATTACCGTGAGCATAGGGGGATGAAGATCCACGTGCACGAAGGCTATAATGGCAGAGGTAACATCCGTGAACCAAATGAAGATGAGCTGCGGATGGCGCACGCCATGCTTGGCATTTTCAACTCCGAGTACAAGAGGTGACGCAGATGGCGCGCAAGCTAAACAAATGGTACAACGGCCGCGTTGACTGGCTCACGTGGATAGATAGCTATGTCGTCCAGGGTGAGGAAAGCTTTACGTACGACGGCAAGGACTACATCATCATCTGCCAGGTCAGCAAGGACGATCCCTGCTACGGGCTCGGCATCAACATCGAGAAGTGTGGCGACCCCTACACCGTTTTTGACTGGTTCATCACGGACCCCGTGGAATACACCGGCGGCGTGGGCGAGCCGCCCCGTCTGTTCGGGACTTTCAGGACGGTCGAGGAGCTGGTCACGGCTTCGATACTCGACGGCAAATCTATCAAGGAGCTCTACGATCAGCTCGAGTTTTTCGAGTACGACGGCTTCCTTGATGATTAAACGTTCGTCTTATAAGTGCAGATAAGCCAACGAGAATTGCAGGCATGCGCTTGCCAACAGCCGTCCCCCGGCGGCTTTTTCATGCCGATACGAGGGAGGCGGTATCCGTGGGAGGCAGGGGCGCCAGCAGTGGGTGGAGTGTGGATAAGCATGGAAACCCGAAGAACCCGTACGGCAGCCAGTACCATTCGGTGCTGACCGTCGGGAACATCAAGTTCGTATCGAAGAACGGGCGCGGCAGCGAGACCCTCATGGAGACAATGACACGCGGTCGCGTTTACGCCCATGTCGAGGGCGATGACTTGAAAGCAATCGTGTATTTCGACAACAAGAATAAAAGGTCGAAGCAAATTGACATGGACCATGCACACCTGGGGATTTCCCCGCATGCCCATGACGGGTATTTCCATAGCAAGTTTCGCAAGAACCTGACCACAGAGGAGCGAGCGATGGTTGACCGAGTTGTTTCGGAATGGGAAAATTACAAGAAAGGCAAGTAGTAGCACACAACTGGAAGTGCCCTTGATGGAGGAGACCCCGGTTCAAATCCGGGCGCTTGCCAACAGCCGTCCTTCGGGGCGGCTTTTTTATGCCGATTGGAGGTGGCGGATGCCCCTCGAGAAGCCCACCGCGGTCGCCGGCGACCCCGTGAAGAGCGCCAAGTGGGACGAGCTCACCGCCGGCCGCTCGTTCACCCAGGCCGACGCGCCTACGCTCGCGCTGCTGTGCCAGTGGTACAAGATCGTCGAGCTCGCCCAGGACGAGCTGGACAGCTTCGGCGAGCAGACCGCCTACCAGAACGACATGGGGGACCTGAAGTCCTTCCCGCAGATAGCGACCCTGAAGACCGCGTCGGCGGAGATCAGGCAGCTCAACAAGCAGCTCGGCATAACCGACGGCCACGAGGGGGCGCCAGATGTCCGGAACGTCCAGACCAAGCTCTTCTCGATCGCCGAGCGCCACGAGGCGCGGAAGGCAAGAGCCGCGGTATAGGGTCGCCGTGGGCGAGGCCGCCTACTCCGAGGGCGAGGACGCCGCCGAGCTGGGCGGGGACCTGGGCATGGAGCCCATCGAGTGGCAGTCGCTCGTGCTGTCCGACTGGTGCGCGTGCGACGCCGAGGGCCGCCCCGCCTACGTCACGTGCGGCCTGGACGTGCCGCGCCAGAACGGCAAGAACGCCGTCATCGAGATATACGAGGTGTTCCGCCTGGCGGTCTGCGGCTGGCACATCCTCCACACCGCGCACCGCGTGAAGACCGCCAAGAAGGCGTTCAACCGACTCGTCCGCTACTTCACGGACAAGGAGCACCCCGAGCTCTCGTGCCTCGTCGAGAGGATCCGCCGCACGAACGGCGAGGAGGCCATCTACCTCGCCAACGGCGGCTCCATCAAGTTCTCGGCGCGCACCAACGGAAGCGCCCGAGGCTTCGATGACATCCAGCTCGTCGTGTTCGACGAGGCGCAGGAGCTCACCGACTCCCAGTACGACGCCATCATGTACACGCTCGCCGCGTCCGCGACCGGCGAGCGCCAGATCATCTACACGGGCACGCCGCCCAACGAGGACTGCCCCGGCACCGTGTTCGCGCGCACGCGCGCGGCCATCCTCGCCGGCGACATCCCGAGCACCGAGTGGTGCTCTTGGGCCACGGACGAGTGCCCGCGCCAGGACGCCACGTTCGACGACGTGGTGGACCTCATCTACGAATCGAACCCGAGCATGGGCATCATCCTGTCGCTCGACTTCACCCGCACGGAGTTCGCCGGCGGCTCGATCACCGGCTTCGCCCACGAGCGCCTGGGTTGGTTCAGCCCGGCCGCCATGCTCACGAGGGCCATCCCGCGGGAATCGTGGGGCGCCGCCCTCATCGACGCCATCGGCGACCGGTACCGCGGCAAGAAGGCCTTCGGGGTGAAGTTCTCGAGGGACGGGTCGACCTACGCGCTGTCGGGCTGCAAGCTCGGCCAGCGCGCGCTCAAGGGCAAGGCCGCCGTCGAGCTCATCAGGGTCGGAACGACGGCGGGCGGCGCCCGCGAGCTCGCCGAGTGGCTCTACGACCGCCGCGCGACCGCGTCGGTCGTCGTCATCGACGGTATGTCGGGCGCCGACGCGCTCATCGACCGCCTCGCGGAGATGAAGCCGCCGCGCGGTTACGTCGTGAGGCCGCAGACGCGCGACGTGGTCGCCGCCGCGGTCGGCTTCGTGGACGCCCTCAACGACGGCACGCTCGCGCACACCTACGACCCGACCCTCGAGGAGTCGGCGAGGAAGTGCGTACGCAGGAAGATCGGGTCCCGCGGCGGGTGGGGCTTCGGCTCCCCCGAGGACGCGACTGTGCCGCCCGAGCCGCTCGAATCATGCTCGCTCGCGCTGTGGGGCGCGAGGAACACCAAGCGCAACCCGCGCAGGAAGCAGAGGACACTGTGATCCAGAGAATTGGGCGCGGGACCTCCGTCGAGACTCCGAACCTCGACGCCGTCCCCGGGCCGTACCGATCCGCCGTGGAGGACATGTTCGACACCTGGGGCGACGTGTCGGCGCGAAACACCGTCCTCAAGCGCTACTACGAGATGAAGAACGAGATGAGGAGCCTCGGCATCTCCATCCCGCCCATGCTCGAGAAGGTCGACTGCGTCACCGGGTGGTGCGCCAAGGCCGTCAAGGCGCACTCCGTGCGCTCCGTCTTCGACGGCTTCGTCTTCGACGGCGCGGAGGACCAGGACCTCAAGCGCCTCGTGCGCAAAAACCGCCTGAGGTCGCTCTACCGGCAGGCGTGCTCGAGCGCCCTCACCTACGGCGTGTCGGCCATGACCGTCATGAAGGGCGGGCCGGGCCAGCCCGCGGCGATGGTGCGCGTGTTCAGCGCGAACCAGTTCTGCTGCCTGTGGGACAAGGACGAGGGCCGCATCCGCTGCGGCGTCGTCCTCGCCGACGTCGACCGGTCGGGCAACGCCTCCCGCTACGTGTGCCACTTCCGGGACGCGGTGCTCACTCTGGTGCGCACCGGATCGGGCAGCGGCCCCTACGAGTGGGACTGCGAGGTGGAGCCGAACCCCATGGGGCGGCCGCTCATGGAGGTGCTCACCTACGACCCCGACCCCGACCGCCCGCTCGGCCACTCGATGCTCACGCCCGAGGTCCGCGGCATCGTCGACAAGGCCATGCGCGACGTGCTGCGCATGGAGGTCGGCGCGGAGTTCTTCACGTTCCCGCAGCGATACATCCTCGGCGCCAAGGACGACCTCTTCTCGGTGAAGGACGGGAACGGGGACGAAGGCGAGGACGAGGGCGAGGACGAGGGCGGCGGCGGCAGCGTGCCGTCGCCCATCGCCAAGTTCAACGCATACGTCGGGTCGTTCCTCGCCATCACCAAGGACGAGGACGGCGACGTCCCGACCGTGGGGCAGTTCGCCGCCCCGACCGCCGACAACTTCACGCGCGTGTTCGAGAACGACGCGCAGCGGTTCTCCGGCGCGACCAACGTGCCGCTGGCGCAGCTGGGCGTGCTGTCGAACACCTACACGTCCTCGGACGCCCTGGGCGCGGCGAACGACCCGCTCATCCTCGAAGTGGAGCAGATCAACGAGCACAACGCCGAGGCGCTCGAGACGATCGCGCAGATGATGATGGCGGTCAAGGACGGCGTCCCGATAACCAAACTCACCGACGAGCAGTGCGCCGTCCAGGCGTGCTTCAAGGACCCCTCGATGCCCACCATCGCCGCGCGCGCCGACGCCTGGACGAAGCTCGGCGCCGCGGACGAAAGCATGGTTGGCACCCGCGTCTACTACGAGGGCGTGGGCCTGTCCCAGCCGACCATCGACCGCCTGGAGCGCGAGAAGCAGCAGGGCGGCGCCATCGCGTCGCTCAACGCCATGGCCGACACGATGGCCATCGAGGCCGCGAAGGCCGCGGCCCTGCCGCCAGCCGGCGGTGAGGCGGAGTGATACCGCGCGAGGGCTTCGACCGCTACGCCCGCGCGCTCGGCATCAACGCCGACCTGCTGCAGGCGGCGGTCGCACAGGCGATAGACGAGTGCGCGGGCCTCTACGGCGAGGAGCTCTACCGGGCGCTGGCGCGCACCTACGCCGCGCTCGTGGCCAAGTTCGGCTCGTTCGCGGCCGCCGCGGCCGTCGAGTTCTACGCCGCCATGCGCTCGGGCGCCGGACCGGCGCAGGGATACGAGCCGCGTCAGTTCGACCCCGGCCACGGCGGGCTCCTCGCGAGCGACGTCGACGAGGCGCTGCGGACTTCCGCGCCCGCCACGGCGCTCGCGGCGAGGGCCGTGCAGCGCGTCATGGGCTACGCGGACGCCACGATCCAGGGCAACGCCATGGCCGACCCGGCGCACCCGCGCTGGGCGCTGGTGCCGCACGCCGGCGCGTGCGACTGGTGCCGGATGATCGGTTCGCTCGGCTTCGTGTTCAAGAGCTCGGCGACCGCCGGCGCCGAGCGCCACCCGAGCTGCAGGTGCATACCGGTCGCCGACTTCTCCGACAGCCCCGCGCTCGACGGATACGACCCGGCGGCGCTCTACGACGAGTACCGCGAGAAGCACCCCGAATGGGGGTCCAGGCGCTCGGGGTCCCGCGGCCACCGCAGGAGCGGCAAGGTGGCCGCCGCGTTCGTGGACGGCAAGAGGTTCGACAGCATCGGCGACATCCAGAGGTACATGGAGGGGGCGTCGTCCCCTGATGACCTCAAGGCCCGCATGGCCACCGCGAACAGGGCGGGGCTGGCAATGGGCTTCAAACCGGGGAGCCCCTACGCCAAGTCGCTCGCGCAGACCGCGGCGGGCGTGAGCAAGAGGCTCTCGGCCAAGTGAGGACGCCCCGTGGGAGGGCGGGCGCGACGCGCCATCAAGCGTCGCCGGCGAAGACACGCAACGCGCCGGCAGGAACACGAGGCCGCAGCCCGCACGGGAGGCGGCCTTTTCCATGCCAAAACACCGCCAGCGCTACCGCACGGGGCGCGAGACGAGCCCCGCACGGGGCGGAAGGAGTGCAAGATGCCGACCCAACAGCAAGCCAACAACGTGACCGATCCCGTCGAGCCCCCGCAGCCTGCCGCGCCGGCGGAACCCGGCGCCGGCCAAGAGCCCGGCGCGCCGCAGGAGCCGCCCGCGATCGACTGGAAGGCCGAGGCCGAGCGATTCAAGAAGGAGTCCCGCAAGTGGGAGGCCCGGGCCAAGGAGAACAAGGGCAAGGCCGACCTGTGGGACGCCCAGGGCGCGCAGGCGCCCACCGTCGAGTCCCTCAACGACGAGCTCAACGACCTGAAGGGACGCCTCGCCGCGTCCGAGGCCGAGCGCGAGCGCGAGCGCACCCTGGCCCGCGTGTCGCAGGCCACCGGCGTGCCGGCGGCGCTCATCCACGGCGACGACGAGGAGTCGATGACGGCTTCGGCAAAGGCCGTCGCCGACTTCGCCGACTCGCGCCAGCCGGGCTACCCGCTCGACAAGGGCGGATCCGGCGGCGGCAAGAAAGTGAACAGGGAGTCCATCGAGTCCATCAAGGACCCCGCCAAGCGCATCATGGCCCGCGCCGCGCACATGGACCTCTACAAGTAGAAAGGGGCAAGCATGCCCGTACCCGCAAACATCTCCGACTCCAAGGCCATCAACGCCTCGATGGACCAGGAGTTCATCCGCAACTTCGAGGGCGACCTCGACCGCCTGCTCGAGGTCCTCGGCATCTTCGGCGCCGAGACCATCGCCGCCGGAACCACGCTCAAGATGCTCAATGTGACCGGCGAGCTCAACAACTCCAAGACCGAGGGCTCCAAGGAATCCGCCACCGGCGATACCGCAGTCCAGCTGGGGTCCAGCTCGGGCACGTCCTACGTCGAGGGCGACGAGGTCGCGCTGTCCAAGTTCACCGCCACCTACGAGCCCGTGGGCGAGGCCGAGGCCTTCCCGTACCGCCGCATGACCACGCACAAGGCGATCCAGCAGTCCGGCTACGTCAACGCCGTGCTCAAGACCGACAAGCACATGGCCTCTCTCGTGCGCCGCAGCATCGTCTCGCAGTTCTTCTCCTTCCTGCTCAAGGGAACGGGCACGGCGACCGGCAAGGGCCTGCAGGCATGCGCCGCGGCCGTCGACGCCAAGCTCGGCAACACCCTCGAGACCAACGGCGACGCCGCCGAGCGCGTCGTCCACTTCATCAACCGAGACGACGCCGCCGACTACCTCGGCACCGCGACCATCACCGACCAGAACCTGTTCGGCCTCACCTACCTCGAGAACTTCCTGGGCCTCTCGGGGGTCTTCCTGACCAACCAGGTCGCCAAGGGAACCTTGATCGCCACCCCCGCCGACAACATCCGCATCTTCGGCGTCGACTTCGGCGAGCTCGCGACCTCCGGCCTCACGTACACGGTCTCCGACTCCGGCCTGATCGGCGTCGCGCACGCCCCGGCGTACGACCACGTGTCGGTCGAGACCAACGTGCTCGCCGGCGCGACGTTCTTCCCCGAGGTGAAGGACTACATCGTGAAGGGAACCATCACCACCAAGTAAGGAGGCCACCGTGGACGAATACTCGTTCGCGACGGTCGACGAGTACCGCATCGACACCGGAGACGCGGCGACCCCCGACGAGCGCGTCGCCGCTGAGCTGTCGCGGCAGAGCGCGAAGCTCCGCGCGACGCTCGGCATCGGCCGAGCGCGCACCCTGGCGGGGGACGCGGCGGCGCTGGCGCGGGACCTCGTGACCGACGCGGCCCGCAAGAAGCTCGTGCAGCCGGCCTGCGCGCCCATGGGCGTGGAGGACCTCACCGGCGTCTCGCAGTCGAGCTTCACGGCCAACGGGTTCCAGGGGAGCTTCACCTACCAGAACCCGAGCGGCACGGCCTACTTCGACCGCTCGACGCTGGCCGCGCTCAGGAGACTCCTCGGGCGCGGCCAGCGCATCGGCACCGTGTGCCCGAGCTACGGGGGCAGGCCGTGATGGGCGAGGAGGTGACGGTGCTGACGAGCAGGGAGACGGGCAGGGACTCCATGGGCGAGCCTGTCGTCGAGTGGGAGGCCACCGTCGTCACGGGGTGCCTCGTGCGGCCCCTGGCGGGATCGGACGCGGGGGATGCCGTCCGGCCGGACGGCATCGAGGCGAGCTACTCCGTCGCGTTCCCCAAGACGTACGCGGGACCGCCCCTCGCGCGCTGCCGCATCGCCCTGACGGGGCGCGGCATGCCCGCCGACCCCGATACCGCGCTGCTGGTCGTCGGTTCCCCCGACATCACGAACCCCTGCCCCACGGCGTGGAACATGACGGCGACGGCGGGGAGGGTCCATGGCTGACAAGATCGAGTTCGGGCGCTTCGTCCACAGCGACGCGGGCGTCATCGCCGTCACGAAGGGCGCGGGCGTCCGAGCCTGGGTGGCGACCGAGACCGCCCGCCTCGCGGCGAGGGCCAACGCCGCGGCCGCATCGCACCACGTGCCGTCGGGCTATCGCAAGTCGCTCGACAGGCTCCATCCCGGGGCCTTCGACGGCGCCCCCTACGAGGGCATCGTCAAGTCGGGCTCCTGCGACACCTTCGGCGTCGTGCGCACCGCGACCGCTGCGGGCGCATTCGACCAGAACCGCAACCACACGCTCGACCACCTGCTCTAAGGAGGGAACGTGCCGAGACTCAACGTGATGGGCGAGCTCAGGGAGATCCTCGAGTCCGCCCTGGGCGGCGTGCCCGTGCAGGTCGACGTGCCCCGGGAACGTCCGGGGACCGTCGCCGTGGTCCGCCGGTGCGGGGGCGCGCGGCAGGACGCCCTCGTCGACTCGCCCCAGGTGGAGGTGCTCATGTGGGCCCCGACAGAGGCCAAGGCCGAGGAGCTCGCCGAGCTCGTGGGCGACGCGATGTCGCACCTGCCGTTCGCGCGGGGCTTCTGCGCCTGCGAGGAGCTCGAGATGCGGACCGACTACGACTACGCCGCCCGGTCCCCGCGCTGGTACGCGCTGTACCGACTGAAGACATTCCAACCGAAAGAAGGATAAATGGCATCTAACAACGAGGAGGGCAAGATCGCCCTCGCCTCCGAGGACGCGACCCCCGCAAACGACATCGACCCCTCGCTCGTGACCACCGGCTCGCCCGTCGAGGGCGGCTGCGTGTACACGAGCTTCAAGGCCAGCCCGACGCTCCCGACCGACGCCGCGACCAAGATCTCCACGCTCACCGACCTCGTGTCGCTGGGCGACCTGTCGCCCGACGGCTTCACGGCATCCAAGAGCGTGACGGTCAACGAGTTCAAGGGCTGGCACCAGTCCATCGTGCTCACCAAGGTCTCCGAGGAGAAGCACCAGTACAAGATGGTCTTCATCGAGTCCGTCCGCTCCTCCGTCGCCAAGCTGCGCTACGGCGCCGGCAACGTCGAGGCGAACGAGGACGGAACGTTCAGCCACATCAAGGTCATCGCCAACTCCGACGTGCGCGTCCCGCTCGTCATCGACGAGCTCGAGGACACGGGCAACCTGCGCCGCACCGTCATCCCGCGCGTCTCCATCGACTCCTACGACGACGTCGAGCACAAGCCAGGCGGCCTGGTCCAGTACGGCTTCACCTTCACGGTCCTCAAGACCGCGGGCAAGCCGCTGTTCGACATCTACCGCGCAAAGCCCGCCGCGTAGGCAGGGCCGTAACGAGACAGCCGCCCCGGCCGCGCCGGGTCGGCCCTTTACCTAGGAGGAAATGATGAACAAGGACTACCTCGCAATGATGGACGAGGCCGAGCTCGAGGCGTACGCCAAGGTCCTCGGCTTCACGACCGCCGCCGCGCAGACGGCGGCGGACAAGGCGAAGCTCATCGAGAAGAAGCGCGGCCGCTGCGCCGAGCTGACCGTGCTCGGCATCGCCATGAGCATCCCCGTCAAGCGCGCTCACGACCGCCGCTTCATCGACGCCATGAACAAGGAGGACCGCACGACCGAGGAGCTCGACGGGGCGTTCCGCTTCCTCCTCGGCGACGAGCAGTACGCGAGCCTCATGGAGGCCGTGACCGAGGACGACGGCACGCAGGACGACGACGCGCTGGGCTACGCATACAACAAGCTGCTCTACTCGGCCGAACTAAAAAACTACTAGAGCTCGCCGACCTCGAGGAACGTCACCTGCCCCTGCTCAGGCACGACTTCAGGGCCTACTACGGCTGCTGCTACGACGAGGTCGGCGCCGCCGAGGCGTACGACCTCGTGAGGACGCTGCCGGACGGGTCGCTCACCGTGGCGGCCCTCCACCCGGAGCGCAGCTGGACGCGGGAGCGGCAATCGGCGGCCGACATCGTAGACAGCATCTACGCGGCGGCGACCGCGCTGTGCGGCGGCAAGGCATCGGAAGCCCCGAGGGTGCCCCGCCCGCGGGACGTGGCCGCCGCCGGCG